>Ga0169931_10002775_pt1 | contig 28289 bp, 35 predicted proteins | sample Kivu_15m_20L_FD_129675 | JGI IMG/M metagenome (GOLD analysis project Ga0169931, IMG submission 129675) | Freshwater microbial communities from Lake Kivu, Western Province, Rwanda to study Microbial Dark Matter (Phase II) - Kivu_15m_20L... | ecosystem: Environmental > Aquatic > Freshwater > Lake...
CAACCCATCAATGTGTACGACCCCACGTCGAAGGGCTCCATCGCCTATCGACTCGTTGCCAAGGAGGTGGCCGGTGGCGCGACGCCCAGGTCTCGGTAGAGGACTTGACTCCCTGATTCCCGCGGGTGAGGGACGGGCCGCGCCGCCGACGGGTGGCGGTGGACCGACCTTGCTGGAGATTCCGGTGAGTGATCTGAGCACCAATCCGAACCAGCCCCGACTGCATTTCGACGAGGATGCGCTGGCCGAACTGAGCGCATCCATTCGTGAGATCGGTGTTCTTCAGCCGCTGCTCGTGCGGGCGTTGCCCGATGGGAATTACCAAATCATTGCGGGTGAACGGCGCTGGCGAGCCGCCCAGCGAGCCGGCCTGGCCACGGTTCCGGCGGTGGTCAAGACCACCGACGACATGTCGTCGGTGGAGCAGGCCCTGGTCGAGAACCTCCATCGTCAGGATTTGTTGCCGCTCGAGGAAGCCGCGGCGTACCAGCAACTCATCGACGACTTCGGTCTCACCCACGACGCGGTCGCCAAGCGCGTGGGCAAGAGCCGAGCGTCCATCTCCAACTCGCTGCGTCTCTTGACCCTTCCCCCGTCGATTCAGGGATTGCTGGCCGACGGAAAGTTGACCGCGGGGCACGCCAAAGCCCTGTTGGGGTCGCCGGATCGGGCCTATCAGGAGCAGATCGCCCGTCGGGCGGCCGACGAGGGTTGGTCCGTGCGGGCCGTGGAGGAGGCCATCCGTGATCGGGGTCTCGAACACGCCGGTCTCGATGGTGGGGGATCGACCTCGACGACTAGCGGTGGCACCACGCGGCCGGTCAGTCGTTTGCGTCAGCCCGCGGTCCTGGAGTTGGAGCAGCGCTTCTCGGACTATCTGGGAACCAAGGTCGAGGTGAAGATGACCGGAGTCAACAAGAAGGGTTCGGTCACCATCACGTTCGCGGGTCTGGAAGACCTGGAGCGGATCTACCTGCTCATGATGGGTGCCGGTGATCTCGACCCCGAGGAGTGAGGGTCAAGAAACCCTCAACCTGTACACAAAGGTTCTGCACAGACTGTGCACAAACCTGTGGATAACTAGGGCGCCCAGACGGTGAGGGCCAAAAAGATGGCATCAGCGATCCGTTGACTGCGCCAGGTCATGACCTCAGCTGGTCCCAAGGTGACCAACACCGCGGGCATCTTGGTTTCGCGAAGTATCGGCAGACGCATGCCCTGAACGGTCATTCGTGGAACCACATCACGCAGATGGCGCTCGATCAAGTGGGCCAGGGCGCGGCCTCCCGCTGATTCGAAGGCCGGAACCGCGTAATACGCGACGCGGGACGACGGTTCCTCACTGGCTTCCACCCCGACGTACACATCGGCTCCGAACAGGTTGGCCGTGGCTCCTTGCTGGGTCGGATCATCGTCTTGTGTTTCGATCAACATTGCGCCGTGTTCGCGCAGGTCGGCACTCACGGATTCAACCACCGCGAACAGGCCGCCGAACGACCCCACCGCCACGCGTCGACCAGCCAACGGCTGGCCGGTTCGCGCCTGTTCGGAGTCCCGGACGGCGGCGATACCGGGTCCGTCGCCGGTCATCTTCGACAAGCGACGCAACACGGCCACCGTGTCCGCGGTGCAGACGCCGTCGACGTCGAGACCGGCGTTTTCCTGGAATTGTCGCGTGGCCCGCGCCGCCAAGGATCCGAAGATGCCGTCGATGCGTCCGACGTCGAAGCCGAGACGCGACAGGATTCGTTGCAGTTCAGCCACATCGTCACCGCGAAGGTTGGGTGAACGCAACATGAGAGGACGATCACCGAGGCTCCACCACGCTTCGACGAGGGTGGTCCAGGTTCCCTCGTCGCATATTCCGGTGACAGCCAGACCCCGATCGAGTTGGAAGTCGGCGATCGCCTGACGGGTGCCGGCGCAGTAGGTCCCGGGTATCACCCCAGCGTCGGACAGATATCCGGCGGCACCGAGGCGACGTTGCAGCTGTCGAACGGCCTCACCCGTGTCGTCGGGCGACAGGGCCATCAGTCGAGGAATTCCCCCAGGTCGGCCAACAGTTGCCCCTTGCCCTTGGCGCCCACCATGGTCTTTTTCAACTCACCGTTGTGGAACACCAGCAGGGTCGGGATGCTCATGACTCCGTACCGCTGAGCGATGTCGCCGTGATCATCGACGTTCAGTTTGGCGATGGTCACCTGTCCGGCCTTCTCGGCGGCGATCTCACCGAGAATCGGGGCGATCATCTTGCAGGGTCCGCACCATTCCGCCCAGAAGTCGACGACCACGGGCGTGGACGACGAGTTCACGACTTCGTCGAAGGTTCCAGAGGTGAGAGTGACGATTCCATCGGCCATGACGGCCATAGTAACGCAGCACTCGTCAGTGCTGCTGTTCCAACCAACGTTCGGCGTCGATGGCCGCCATGCAACCCGACCCGGCGGCGGTGATGGCCTGACGGTAGGTGTGGTCCTTGACGTCTCCACACGCGAAGACTCCGGGGATGTTGGTGTACGTGGAGTCCGGCCGGGTGATGAGGTAACCCGAATCCTCCATGTCGAGAACGCCCTTGAACACGTCGGTGTTTGGCCGGTGGCCGATGGCGATGAACAAGCCGGCAATGTCGAGCGTGCTCCGTGCGCCGGTGACCGTGTCCACCAACTTCACGCCCTGCAGTTGGTCGTCACCGATGATCTCGGACACCGCGGTGTTCCAACGCACCTCGATCTTGGGATTGTTGAGCGCGCGGTCCTGCATGATCTTGCTGGCGCGGAACGAATCGCGTCGGTGAATCAACGTGACCTTGCTGGCGAACTTCGTGAGGAACGACGCCTCCTCGATGGCCGAGTCTCCGCCGCCCACGACCGCGATTTCCTTGCCTCGGAAGAAGAACCCGTCGCACGTGGCGCACGTCGACAAGCCGTGACCGATCAGGCGCTCTTCGTCGTGCAGTCCCAACATCAGGCTTTGGGCACCGGTGGAGACGATCACCGAATCGGCGGTGAAGACCTCGTCGCGCACGTGGACGCGCAACGGCTTCTCACCGAACTCCACCTTGGTGGCCTTGGCGGTCAGGAAGGTGGCACCGAACTTGGCGGCCTGGTCGCGAAAGCGGATCATCAACTCGGGACCCATGATTCCCTCGGGGAATCCGGGGAAATTCTCCACATCGGTCGTGAGCATCAATTGACCACCGGGTTGATCGGATGTGCTCGACGGCTCACCCTCGATGACGAACGGTGCGAGGTTCGCGCGCGCGGTGTAGATCGCCGCCGTGAGACCGGCCGGTCCCGATCCGATGATGATGACCCGATGATGTTGCGACATCAGGCGCCTTCCTTGCCGTGACGCCTGATCATGAACATGGTGCCGATCAGGCAGAAAATCGAACCGAGAACGAGATGCGACACCCACACCGAGGTGTCGTGGTCGAGGGGCCACTCGAGAAGATTGATGAGCCCCCGACTGACACCGATCAACAGCAGGGCCACGGCCATCATTCCAAGGAATGCGACGAGAATTCCGAAAACCAATCCGCGGGCCGCCATCACGATGGGCTTGGTGGTGCGATCACGCACCTTGTCGATGGTCTCGACGATCGTTTCGGTGACGTCGGATGCCCAGTTCGGATCGGAAAGCGGATTGCCGGCCATGACGGCGAGGCTAGCGATGAACCGGGCTAAGGCGTCGTGGCGAGAACGACCGAACAGTCCGAGATCCGGTACACCACGACCCCGTTCACGGCCGACCAGTGAATTTCCACGTTCTCTCCGTCGATGACGGCCAACGGAACGATGGTGGGACGAAGATCATCGGGACAAGCGTCGATCGAGGCGTAGGTCGCCGGGGCAGCGTCTGAAGCGGCGCCATCGGCGAACTCCCCGGCCGCCGCCGGAGCTTCGGTTGCGGCTGGGGCGACTTCCATGTCGAGCGCGACATCGGACCCGGGAGTCGCGCGCGTCACCACGTCGGCGGCCTCGTCCGACGACGTTCGTCCCGACGACGAGACCGCCACGCCGACGATGGTGGCCACCGCGGCCGCGGCGACCAAACCGGACACCCACACGGTGGACCGCCGACGTGCGCCACCCGAGCCCGGGACGACCTCGGCCATCACCCGAGCCACGACGTCGTCGGTGTCGGTCGGGACGTTTGACGACGCGGCCCGCAACGTGCGACGCACCTGAGCGAATCGTTCCGCCCGGGCGACGACGTCGGCACGAAGCGCTTCGTCGACGTCGTCGAGGACGATGTCGTCGTCGATCAACCGACTGGCCCAGTCGTCGATTCGTTCGGACTTCTCGGGAGTGTTCATGTGTCTCGACCTCGGGTGAGACGTTCCCGGTCATCGGTCTGGTTCCCGAGAAGTTCGGCCAGTTGGGTCCGACCCCGCGCGATGCGGGAGCGAACGGTTCCACCCGGCACGCCCAGGATGCGGGCGATCTCGTCGTAATCCAGATCCATCACGTCTCGAAGCACGACCGCCATTCGGAAATCCTCGGGGAGTCGTCGCAAGAGCGGCTCCAGTTGGTCGGCATCGTCCACCTGGTCCTGGATCGTCGTTCCCGCGGGGTCCGCGACATCGGTATCGTCGTGAACGATCCGCGATCGTCGTCGACGGCGTCGCCGACCTTCGTCGATGGCGGCGTTCGTCGCGATCCGGTACACCCACGTGGTGAACGACGATCGCCCGTCGAACCGGTCGATGTTGCGTACGACGTTGATGAGCGCGTTCTGTGCGGCGTCCTCGGCGTCGGCTTCGTCGTTCAACATTCCGCGACAGACGTTGCGCACGAGGGGATAGATCTGGCGCAGGATCGCCTCGATCGCAGCGGGATCTCCGCTCTTGCCGCGTTCCACCCACTCCGACGAGATGCGGGGCGTGTTCGTCATGGCGCGGCTTGCACCCGAATCTCGCTGATGCTTCCGCGGTACGGGTTGACATCACTGCAGAATCCACTGCGCCCCGCTTCGGTGATGTACACCAGTGCGTACTGCGCCGGAGACGTGAACGTGGCCGTGATGGTCGATCCTTGCTCGTGGTTGCCGTCCCAGATGGGAGTTCCCCAGTCGCTCAACTGTTCGCCGGCGACGTCGGAGGCGTAGACCCGCACCTGCCATGTCGGAACGTTCATGTCCACCTGAACTTGCGCCAACACGGCGGCGTTCATCTGCAGAACCAATCCGACGCCGGACTTGCTTCCGAACGTCGAGGACTTGTAACACGCGGTCGACCACGATGTGCCCGAGTCGCCGTCGGTGACGTTGGGGATTTCGTCGTCGTTCTCCACTCCGTCGTCGCTCTCGGGATCGAACGTACGCACACCGGTCAACTGCACCGGTCCGCTGTACAAGGTGGTCGTCACACCGGGATCCGGCGGGGCGACGGTGACGGCGGGTGAATCGTCGCCCGTGAAAGAGGCGATGATCACACCAATGGCCAGGAGCCCGGCGACGGCACCGGCGAGCCAAGCCGGCTTCACAGGGAAGGTCGACGTCTTGGCGCTCGGTGTCGAGGGTGTTCGGTCTCGGACGGTTCCCGACGACGGGGTGCCACCGGTCTTGGTGCGGATCACCTTGTTCGGAGGTGGCGTCGGATCCTTCGAGCGCGGAGTCTCGGTGGGTGTGCCACTGGCGGTGATTCCCCCCGCGGCCCGCAACGCGCGACTCGCTTCGACGCCGGTGGCGTAACGCCTCTCGGGTTCGCGTTCCAACATGCGATGTATCACCCGCAGCACAGCGGGGTCGAGGTCGGGCTTCACGGTGTGCAGTGGCGTGGGGTCCTTCTTCAGTCGCGCCAGCGCGGTCTCGGTGTCACTGGCTCCCATGAACGGGACTTTGCCCGCGAGGCATTCGTACAGAACGAGACCCAACGAGTACACATCGGCCGCCGGTCCGAGTTCGTCGCCCAGAACCTGCTCGGGCGACAGATACTTCGCGGTGCCCATCATGATGTTCTCGTTCGTGAGATCCTGATCGCCGCTGAAGGCCTTGGCGATACCGAAGTCGGTGAGCATCACCCGACCGTTCTCGGTGAGCAGGATGTTGCCGGGCTTCACGTCGCGGTGGATGATGCCGGCACGGTGGGCGGCATCGAGAGCGGCACACACCGCGACTCCGATGTGGACGGTCAACTTGAGACTGAGCGTGCCCTTCTTGTCGAGTGTTTCGCGCAACGATTTGCCGTCGACGAACTCCATGATGACGGCCTGTCGGCCGTTGTCTTCGACCGCGTCGTGAACGGTGACGACGTGGGGATCGTTCAGGCCGGCGGCCACCAGCGCTTCGCGACGGAACCTCTCGGCGACGGTCCCCTCGGTGTCCAGATGTGGTTTGAGGAGCTTCACGGCCACTGTGCGATTGAGGGACAGGTCCGTGGCTTTCCACACGTCGGCCATCCCGCCGTGTGCGCGGTGCTCGTCGAGTCGATAGCGACCGGCGATGACGGTGTTCGCTCGAGGCGCGGGGTGGTTCGACGAATCCGACATGGCTACGCCATGACGCTAGTTGTCGCCCTGTCGTGACCGGGGGAATGTCGCCCGTCGAATCGTGTCGTCAGTTCTCGAAGTACGCCACACCGATGGTGCCGCGTCCGGCGTGTGCACCGACGACCGCCCCGATCTCGCCGACGAGGATCTCGCCGGGATACACCTCGCGCAACTGGGCGAGGAAGGTGTCGACGTCGTCGCAGTCGGCGTGCATGACACTCAACTGACTGATGCCCCGACCGGCGACCGCTTCGCGAACCTTGTCGACGACGAAGGCCACCGCTTTGGCTCGCGTGCGCTGCTTGCCGCCTTCCTGCACGACACCATCGCGCACCTCGATGATCGGCTTGATGGAGAGAACCGACGCCAACATGGCCTTGGCCCCACCGATTCGACCACCCTTCTTCAAGTTCTCCAAGGTGTCGAGAGCTCCCCACACCCTGCATCGCCCCGAGAGATTGCGAGCCAGGGCTTCCACCTCGTCGAGTGACGCGCCATCGCGAGCGGCCCGGGCGCTCGCGACGACGATGGAACCCAGTCCCATGGTGACCGTGCGGCTGTCGACGACGCGCACGGGTATGTCGCCCGTCAAGCGATCGGCGGCCACCTCGGCGCTTTGCAAGGTTCCCGACAAGTCTCCGGAGAGGTCAATGATCACGACACCGGTGGCCCCTTGGGCCGCCAGGGCTCGGATCGACTGCTCGAACCGACCCGGGGACGGAGCCGCGGTGGATGGCAGGTCGGGTTCGCTGGCGCAACGGGCCCAGAACTGGGCGGTCGTCAGTTGTTCACGGTCGATCAACTCGTCCTCGCCGAAGCGGATGAACAGCGGGACCACCTCGATCCCGAGTTCTCGGACGACGGACTCCGGCAGGTCACAGGCACTGTCGGTGATGATGCGAACGGATGATGTCACGAGGGCAGATTACTGGTTGAGGCTCGGATGACGAGTGGCGGTCTGGTCCACCTCGGTCGACCGACGACGATGCTCACGCCGCAAATGGCTGGCCCACCACGAGAGCAGGAGCAAGAGCGCGACACCGGTGACCAACTGCCCGAGCCCGGCCAGGGCATTTACCCGAGCGGTGAACGTGACCGGCACCCCGAGTGCCTCGGTGCCATCGGGAGTGAAAAGCTGCAGGACCACGGGGAATCGACCGTTCGATCGGGCCTCCACGGGCACCTCGATCGAGGTGGTGGTACCCGCGGGGAGGACCACGGCGTCGTTTTGTGCACCGAAACGCAACTTGGAACTCGAGAGTCGAATGTTCACCCGGAGGTCCGAGTCGTTGTCGTTGCGCAGGGTGATGCGAATCGAACTGTCACGACCACCGAGCGTGAAGGTGGTCGACGAGGGAAGCGAGATCGACCCGGCGAGGGAAGCCATCTCGGTGCTCACGGCCCCGATGTAGGACTCGCGGTCGGCGTCGGAGAGCGCGGAGTCCGGCAGAACCTCCAAGATGCCGCGCCACATCTCCGCGCGGACGTCCCCGGTGGGCAACATGGCCGTGAAGGACCCGATGCGTCCGCGCAGTGCCGCGTCGAAGTCGGCGAGTCGGCGCGCCCTCGCATCACCGGCCTCGGTGGTGGGCAACTCCAGAACCACGGGGCCGGTCTCGGTGAGATTCAGATCCGTGGAACGCAGGGCGTCATCCAGGGTGACCGACACGATGTCGGGCTCGGTGGACAGCGACGACATGAGGGCGGCCAAGAACTCCGCCGAGGGCGGTGATCCATCCATCGTCGTCATCACGACCGTTCGACCGGCGGTGTCCTCGTCGTTGGCGAGCAATTCCTCGCGCAGAACGCGCAGTTCCGCGAAGAGGTGCTGGGAGGCGAGATAGGCGTCGGCGCCTGCTCGGGACCCCTCGGTCATGGTGAGCGACAGCGCGGGATCGGCCAAGGCGACGTCGATCGATCCCGCCCCGAAACCCAATCGAATCAATCGGGTGGGGTCGGCGAGAAACGATGCCCCCTGCGCCGTGTCGGCTTGGGCGCGTGGCGTGAGAACCAACGAACGGAATCCCATGTCGCGCAACAAGGTGACCGAACCAGCCGAGACCCCGTGCGTCGCCAGGTACGTGTCGCGCGTCGTACCCGACGAGGGAATGGCGGCGAGCAACACGTCCTCACCGCGACGCAACTGCTCGAGGAAGATCGCGGGAGCGCCGACGGAGACCAACTCGTCGGGATCGGCATCGACGTACGGTGCCGACATCATCTGAACCGATTGCAAGCCGTCGATCCGGCTCAGAAGTTCGACGGATTCGTCACCCAGTCGTTGAATGGCGTTGATCCAAGCCGGTCGGGCCAACACGGTCAGTGGGGTCATGTCGAGACCCTCGATCGCCGAGACCAATTGTTCGGTGCGCTCCAGAGCCGACGCGTCGACGACCGTCGAGCCATCGGAGCGAAGAGCGAGTGGTCCCGTGAGCCCGGCGACCACGGCCACCTGGAGAGTGGCCCGACCAGATGGTGCGGAGGAGCCTTCGGGTAGCCGTTCGACGAAGGTGTCGATCTGGTCGACGACCTGTTTGTCGACCACGATCCCCACGGTGACGGGGTAAATCCCGACGGCCGACATCTGCAAACTGTCCCGGGTGCGCACACCGATCTCGATGGGCACCTGGATGTCGAGATAGCCGGCACCGTCACGGGGGATGTCGGCGGCGGGCAACAAGACGGTGTCGACCACGCTCGGAAGGTCACCCGTCATCGCCTCGCGTACGGCGACTCGGGTACGCACCGGTCGATACGAGGTGATGGCGATGGACGCTGTTCCGTCGAGCGGCAGGTCACGCGCCGAGACGCTGAACCGCACGAGCGAACCCTCGACCCCGGCCACGTATTGGTCCTGGCTGATCAACACCCCGAGCGAGGGGCCGACCGCGGGTCGTGCCGACACGGATGATCCGAAACCACCCCCGATCACACCGGAGATCACGACGGCCGCGAGCAGGAGACGCTTCATCGTTCCTCGCGGGTTCGTGGGACCACCGACGCTTCGAGCACCGACAGATTCTCGTCTATGTCGACGAAGCCAAGGCGTCGGTACAGGTCGAGGGCACGGTCATTGTCGAGACGGGTGTTGATGAGCACGTCGCTCACCCCGTGTCGTCGGAGCCAACGGAGTCCGTCGATGAGCAACGACGTGGCCACCCCTTGCCCCTCGTGGCCGGGTTCGACGGCCAGCCGCTGGATGAACCCCGCGGATCCGTTGCGACCGGTGATCATGTAGCCCGCCGGCTCGTCGGCAGTGGTGAGTGCCAGCCGGATGCGGTGCGTCGGTGTCGCCTCACAGGCGTCGCGGATTCCGCCGGCGTCGAGTTCCCATCCATCGTCGAAGGCTTTGCGGTCGATGCGGGCGGCCGTCTCGAAGGCCCGATTCGTGCGTAGCGGTCGGGTGCGGTGATGGGGCTCACCGATGATCACGGCGCTCAGATCGAGCCGCAAGAGCGCCAGATGTTGGATCTCGACGAATCCATGGTCGAGAAAGACGCCAGCGGCCTCGGGGGAGAGCGCGCCGGTGCGAATGGTGGCGTAGCCGTCGCGGGCGACGAGGTTCATCCAGTCGCGCACGGTGGTGGAACGTGGTGCCACGGTGTGATCGGTGAGCACCAGATGCGCGACGTCGACCTCACGGGGCCACGGACGCAGGCGAGCACGCACCGTTCCGTCGTCCAACACCCTCGCGGTCACCCTCCTGACGGTAGCGGCGACGGTTATCGTGCGCCCTGATGTCGTTGCTGTTCTTGACCCACGAGGCCTACCTGGATCACGTGAACGGTCCGACGCATCACGAGCGACCGGCCCGCCTGGGAGCGGTCATCGATGGTGCCCGTGACGCCGACATCGCCGAGGCCTTGGTGCCCCTCGAGCCTCGTCCGGCCACCCGCGAGCAGGTGTTACGGGTTCACTCCGCTGATCACCTCGAACGCATCGAGGAAGTGGTGCGCGCCGGGGGCGGACGCCTGGACCCCGACACCCGAGCGTCGAGCGGATCGTTGACCGCGGCCCTGTTGGCCGCGGGAGCGGGCTTGACGGCCATCGACGCATTGGAGGCCGGACGGGCCGACGCGGCGTTCTGTGCGGTGCGCCCGCCGGGTCATCACGCCACCCGAACCGAGACCATGGGTTTCTGTCTGATTTCCAACGTCGCCGTGGCCACCGCTCATCTGGCCGACCGCGGAGAACGGGTGTTGGTGGTCGACTTCGACGCGCACCACGGCAACGGAACCCAGGGCGCCTTCGAGGATGATCCGCGCGTGATGTTCGTGTCGTTGCATCAGTGGCCCTTGTACCCGGGCACCGGTTGGTTCGACGAGATCGGTGTCGGTGCCGGCATTGGCTACACGATGAACGTGCCCCTGCCCCCCGGAACGACGGGAGACTCGTATCGACGGGCTTTCGACGAACTGGTGATTCCTCGGGCCCGAACCTTCGATCCGACGTGGTTGATCGTCTCGGCGGGATTCGACGCGCATCGCAACGACCCCATCACCCAGATGGGTTTGTCGTCGGGCGACTATCCGGCCATGATCACCGCTCTCCTGGAGTTGGTGCCCGCGGGCCGACGATTGGTGATGCTCGAGGGCGGCTACGACTTGGATGCGCTGCGCATGAGCACCGCGTCCACGTTGGCGGCTCTTCTCGGAATCGCGCATCGGCCCGAATCCGCGACGTCCGGTGGTTCCACCGAAGCGACCGCGCGCATCGAAGAGATCGGCGACTTTTGGAATGCCGCGGGCCATAACCTGACACCGTGATCCCCGATCGTTTCGCTCCGGTTCTGGAGGAGTTGTCCGAGATCGGCGACCTGTTTCGCGGGGCGGGCCACCGTTTGTACCTGGTCGGAGGCACTGTCCGGGACCTCCTGAGTGGTCACACGGACACGAATCTCGACTTCGACGCCACCACCGACGCCCGCCCCGACGAGATCAAGCGGTTGATGTCGGGTTGGTCCGACGCGCTGTGGACCCAAGGCGAGCGATTCGGAACCATCGGGGCCCGCAAGGGTGATCGGGCCTACGAGATCACCACGCATCGCGCCGAGGCGTATCACGCCGACACCCGCAAACCCGACGTCGAGTTCTCCGACGACATCGAGGCCGACCTGTCGCGACGCGACTTCACGATCAATGCCATGGCCCTCGAGGTCACCTCCGATTCGCCGACGTTGGTCGATCCCTTCGGTGGCGCGGCCGACCTGTTGACGCGAACACTGCGCACGCCCCTCGACCCCGAGATCAGTTTCAGCGACGACCCGCTGCGCATGATGCGGGCCGCGCGTTTCATCGCGCGCTTGGGCATGGAGCCCGTACCCGAGCTGGTCGACGCCGTGAGGAACATGCGCGACCGCTTGACGATCGTGTCGGCCGAGAGAATTCGGGACGAACTGGACAAGTTGATCGTCGTCGATTCCCCCACGGCGGGTCTGTGGTTCCTGGTCGAGACCGGTTTGGCCGACCACTTCCTCCCCGAGTTGCCCGCGATGCGCTTGGAGAACGATCCGATCCACCGACACAAGGACGTGCTCACGCACACGCTCGCCGTCATCGAGAACGTCCGTCGCGACGCCCACCCCGATTTCGACTTCCGCATCACCCGATTGGCGGCTTTGTTCCATGACGTCGGCAAGCCAGCCACCCGCGGATTCGTGGAAGGCAAGGGCACCACGTTCCACATGCACGACATCAAGGGCGCCAAGATGACCCGCAAGCGTCTCGTCGCCCTGAAGTACTCCAACGACGACAACGACGCCATCACGGAATTGGTGCGACTGCATCTGCGGTTCCACACCTACGAGATGGGGTGGACCGATGCCGCCGTGCGCCGGTACGTGAACGATGCCGGGTCCCTGCTTCCCGAACTCAACGTGCTCACCCGGTGCGACTGCACCACCCGTAACGAGCGCAAAGCCGCCCGTCTGGCGCGCCGTATGGACGAACTCGAGGAGCGCATCGTCGAATTGGCCGCTCGCGAGGAGCTCGAGGCCATCCGACCGGAAATGGACGGCACGGCGGTGATGGAGCATCTGGGTGTCCCGGCCGGGCCGGCGGTCGGCCGGGTGATGAAGTTCCTTCTCGAGATCCGACTGGACGAGGGGATCATCGGCGACGACGAGATCCGGCGACGTTTGGATGCGTGGTGGGCGACCAATCGCGCCGATCTCGGCCACTGATCGGCGACGAGTAGTCTCTCGTTCCAATGGCCAAGTCGCGGGACACGTTCGACAGTGGATCGTTCCGCGGTGTCGCGTCCTTCCGCTCGGGTCTCGTCGATCACCGCATGGCGCGTCGCCATCTGATCAACGAGTATCACCGCGGTCGGCTCGGTCGCGAGGAAGTGTGCGATGCGCACCCCGAACTGATGCGCGCGGCCCGCGGAGTCGGCAAGCAGACCGAAACGCGTTGTCCCATTTGCGTCGAGTCGAACCTCGTTCTCGTCACCTACGTGTTCGGACCGCGCTTGGCCGCGCACGGCAAGGTGGTGGCCGACAACAACGAGCTGGCGCAATTCCACCGGCGCACCGAGGAATACACGGCGTACGTCGTGGAGGCGTGCTGCTCGTGTCGTTGGCACCATTTGGTTCGTGTGCTGCCGATCGGTGGCCAACGGGCGAATCGTCGGGTCGGATAGCGGATGTGGAGTGAACGATGACGAAGCTCGGAGGCAAGACCCGCGGCTCGATCCGACGTAACAACTGGTTGCCCCACGAGGCCAGCCGTCGTCTGCAGCGCGACGCCATGACCGGCCTGGTGATGGTGCTGCTCGGCTGCGTCGCGCTGTTGGTGCTGGGCACCATGTCGGACTCGTTCACGGTGAAGTTCATCGACGGACTCCCACAGATGACCGACGGCACTCCGTGTCAGCTGCTGCAGGTCACTCCCTACGACGATCCGACGATGCCGATGCGCGCCATGGTGGACTGCGGCGACTTCGGAGGACTCGGGGTGTCGGGCGTGTTGCAACACCTGTTCCTCGCGCTTTCGGCGGTGGGCGTGTTGTTGTTGTTGAGCGCCGTCTTCTCGCTGGTGCTGGCCTCGCGCATGCCCCGCGAGACCCTGGCGGTCCCCATCTGCGTGGCCGCGGCCATCATCGGCATCATCTCGGTGTGGTGGGGACTGCAGGGCGGGGGACCGGCCCTGGTCTTCCAGGGACCGCGGGACGTTCCCGTGGCCGGGGTCCTGCGTGTGGGGGGTTCGGTGTCCACGCGTGAGGGGGCGGTGTCGTGGGGCGCGGGTCTCTTGGCGGCCTCGTTCGTGCGTCTGACTCGCCCCTGAACGACAACCCCGACACACCCTCGTGTCATGGTTCGTCCCATGAGGTTCTCCGTTCGTCCCCGATACACTCCTCATGTCCATATCTCTGCCCCATTCCGGGGCCTCGGACCCCGCAGGGTCCGCGTCCGAAGGGAGTCACACGCCACATGCGTGCCTATGAATTGATGATCATCCTCGACGGTTCGCTCGAAGAGCCCGTTGCCCAGCAGTGGGTCGCCACCGTCACCAAGGGTGTCGCGGCCGCTGGTGGAGCCATCCACGGCAAGGCCGATTGGTGGGGCAAGCGCCGTCTGGCCTACCCGATCAACAAGAAGGAAGACGGCTACTACATCGTCTTCAACCTCACCGCCCCCGGCGGTGCCCTCGACGAACTCGAGCGTTCCATGCGCATCGCCGACGACGTCCTACGCCACAAGTTGCTCCGACTCCCCGACGCCGAAGCCACGCGTCGAGGTCTCGTGGCGGCCTGAGCCTCGTCCTTCGACCCATAACCACCAGTAGCAGCAACCACCAGAGAAGACCCAGGAGCAGACATGGCATCGAACACCATCACCGTCGTCGGGAACGTCACCCGCGATCCCGAACTTCGCTACACCCAGTCGGGCAAGGCGACCGTGAACGTCGGTATTGCCGTCAACCGTCGTTACCAGGTCAACGGCGAATGGCAGGAGCAGACCTCCTACATGAACGTCGTGGCCTGGGATCAGCTGGCCGAGAACATCGCCGCGTCGCTGACCAAGGGCACCCGCATTCTGGCCACCGGGCGCCTCGACATCCGTGAGTACACCGACCGCGAAGGCGCCAAGCGCACCGCGGTCGACATCATCGCCGACGAGATCGGACCGACCCTTCGTTGGGCCACCGCCACGATCGAGCGCACGCCCGGTCGCGGAAGTGGCGATGGTGGCTCGGCCCCCCGACCCAGCAACCGCGGCGGCGCGTCCGCCCCGGCCGACGACGGGTACTTCGGCGACGAAGAGCCCTTCTGATGCAACCCTTTCTCCCCACCGAATCTCACACACAAGGAACACCGCAATGAGCAAAGACTCCAAGAAGCCCGTCCGGGGCCGCGCCCCCAAGGACAACGGTCGCAAGTTCAAGAAGAAGGCCAACGTCCTCTCGGCCGAGAAGATCGAGTACATCGACTACAAGGACATCAACCTGTTGCAGCGCTTCATGTCCGATCGCAGCAAGATCCGCGGTCAGCGGCTCAACGGCAACACCGTTCAGCAGCAGCGTGAGCTGGCCACCGCCATCAAGAACGCCCGCGAGATGGCGTTGTTGCCCTACACCAAGCGCGTGGCGTCGGTGGGTCGTGGCGGTCCGCGAGGCCCGCGAGGCCCGCGTACCGAGGAAATGGTCGATCAGGTCACCGAGACCGAGATCAACGACATCGATGATGTCGACACTGGCGTCGACACCGGCGTCGCCATCGACTCCGCCATCGACTCCGCCATCGACACCGAGGGTGAGGAGGCCTGATCATGAAGGTGATTCTTCGTTCCGACATCAACGGCCTGGGCAAGCGCGGCGACATCGTCGAAGTTGCCGATGGTCACGGTCGCAACTTCTTGTTGCCCCGCGGATTGGCCATCACCGCCTCCGAGGGAGCCGTGTCGCAGGCTGCGTCCATGCGTCGTCGTCGCGACCTGCGCGATGCCGCCGATCGCGACGCCGCCCAGACCGTGGCCTCGACCCTGGTGGTCAAGGTCATCGAGATCAAGGTGAAGTCCGGTGCCGAGGGCCGTTTGTATGGTTCGGTGACGGCCGCCGATGTCGCCAGCGCGGTGCTTTCCCAGACCGGCATCGATCTCGATCGCAAGAAGTTGAGCATCCCGGATCACATCAAGTCCTTGGGCGAGTACAGCGTGACGGCCCGCTTGCACCACGACGTGCAGTTCGGCATCAACATCAACGTCATCGCCAAGTGATGACTCCGGGCCATCGGTCCGGGCTTGTCCACAGTCAATCCACAGGGTTATCCCTCTAGTGGTGCACAACCCGCGTCAGGCAGGATGTTGAGCCATGGCCACACGCGTCCCCCCGCACAACCTGAACGCCGAGGAGTCGTTGCTCGGCGCCATGTTGCTCTCGCGCGAAGCGGTGAACACCGCCTCGGAATCAGGCATCAGCGTCGAACACTTCTACAAGCCGGCGCACCAACACGTCTTCGATGCCATGCGTTCGCTGTTGACCGTGGGCGAGCCCGTCGATCCGGTGACCGTGGCCGACGAACTTCGCCGAGTGGGTCTGCTCGACGAGATCGGCGGGCTCGACTTCTTGTTGAAGTTGCAGAACTCCACACCGGTCATCGGCAACGTGGGTCGCTACGCCAAGATCGTCCTCGACACCGCGTCGCTGCGTCGACTCATCGGAGTGGCCAGCGAGATCGCCGAGATCGCCTACACCGAGCCCGATGACGTGGCCAAGGCGCTCGATGACGCCGAGTCGCGCGTGTTCGCCGTGGCCGAACAACGCGTGGTCGACTCCACGCGCCCGTTGCGTGAACTCCTGGAGGCCGCATCGGACGAGTTGGAGAAGCGCTTCGACAGCAAGGTGCAACTGACCGGTGTGCCCACGGGCTTCGTCGACCTCGACGCCAAGATCCTCGGTCTGCAGAAGTCGTCGTTGGTGATCGTCGGAGCCCGCCCGGCCATGGGCAAGACTGCCTTCGCGTTGAACATCGCCACCAACGTGGCCCAGAAATCCGGTTTGCCGGTGCTCATCTTCTCGTTGGAAATGAGCCACAGCGAACTCACCATGCGAATCCTGGCCAGCGAGGCCCGCGTGGATTCCAACAAGTTACGCACCGGCAACCTCACCGTCGCCGAGTGGTCGCACATCAACAACGCCATCGGCCGCCTCGACCAGCACCTGGTCTTCCTCGATGACAACCCCCGCGTCACCGTCATGGAGATTCGGGCCAAGGCCCGTCGTCTGAAGGCGAAGTACGGCGGGATCGGTTTGATCGTCATCGACTACCTGCAGTTGATGAGTGGCAGCAACACCGAGAGTCGCCAGTTGGAAGTCAGCGAGATCAGCCGAAACCTGAAGATCCTCGCGCGCGAACTGGAGGTGCCGGTGATGGCACTCAGCCAGCTCAGCCGCCAACTCGAAACGCGCCAGGACAAGCGCCCGCAACTGAGCGACCTGCGCGAGAGTGGTTCACTCGAACAGGACGCCGACATCGTAATGTTCCTGCACCGTCCCGAGATGTATCGCAACGCTCAGGGCGACGCCGCCGACAATACCGAGAAGGGGTTGGCCGAGGTCATCATCCAGAAGCACCGTTCCGGGCCCACCGGAACGATCAAGTTGGTGTTCATGGGCGACATCACACGATTCGAGAACGCCAGCCGTCGTGACGACGTCGATTACGAGGGTCGCTGACCCGAACGATGTCGGTGCCCGGCGTCAGCCGGCCGGGATCACGATGGGATCACCCTCGGGTTGCCACAGCCACGCGCCGAACTGCTTCTCCATCGGTGGATTCGGATCCATCAACAGCTCCATGGCGTGAGCTTTCTCCGCGGCGGTGAAGTCGCGGGTGTTGTGGCAGAACTCGACCGTGTTGCCCTCGGGATCGCGGATGTAGATGGACCGGCAGAACTCGTGATCCACCTCGAGCACCGAGTGACCGTGTGCGCGCCACCGTTCGCGATGACGTTCGAGGTCGGCCATCGTGGGTGCATCGAACGCCAGGTGATTGGCCCACCACGGAAGCCCGGCCCCCTTGTTCAGATTGGTCTCGTACCCCGCGAGGCTGTCGACGTGGATCTCCCAGAAAGCGATCATGCCCTGCTCGCCCGACGGGCTGGTGCCGGTGGAGTAGAAGAAGTGCTTGGAGAATCCGCCTTCGGGCGTGGGAGCGGTGACTGTCTTCACCAATTCGAATCCCATGACGTTCGTGTAGAAGTCGTAATTGGCCTTGGTGTCGTGGATGGCGATGGCCACGTGATGGAAACCCATGCCCGCAGTCTTACCAAGTCGGCCTCGGCTGGCACAATGGGAACATGTTCCTCGGCGACGATTTGTTGAAGTGGTTGGTGCTCGCCCTGGGCGGCGCACTGTTCGCGGGCAACACCTTGGCCATCATCAAGCCCCCGCCGCGCGCCAAGGAGGGCGACCTGCCCCGTGCTCCAGTCAGCCGTAGTGCGTTCATGGCCGGCGTGGGCCTGATCGCCGCCATCTGGGCCGTGGCCTCGCTGGTGTCGTCGTGAGCACGGAGTCACGATGAGCGACCGCCTGCAACAGCAACTCGATTTCCTGATGGAGATCGATCGTCTGAAGTCGGTGAACCGTCAGACGCTGATCACCGACGGCACGCGTCGTGAGAACACCGCCGAACACTCGTGGCACCTGGCCATGTTCGCGCTCATCCTGGCCGAACACGCCAACGAGAATGTCGATCTGTTCCACGTCCTGTCGTTGTGCCTGGTGCACGACATCGTCGAGATCGACGCCGGCGACACGTTCGCCTACGACACGACGGCGTACACCGACAAGGATGAACGCGAGCAACGCGCCGCCGAGCGACTGTTCGGTCTACTGCCCGAGGATCAGCACGCGCGCTTCCGCGCGTTGTGGGAGGAGTACGAGGCGGTGGAGACCGCCGAGAGTCGCTTCGCCAACGCCGTCGATCGCATGCAGCCCGCCATGTTGAATCACTTGGTGGGTGAACTGTCGACCTGGCGCGAACACGGCATCACTCGACCCCAAGCGATCAGGCGTTTGTCGCCCATCGGTGACGGCTCCGCGCGTCTGTGGGAGCACACCCAAGAGGTCATCGCCGAAGCGGTGCGGCGCGGCAACCTCACGGAGTGACGACACCTTCGGCGCCCACCACCTTGCCGTCGACGATCGTGAGCAGATACCACCCGCGCACCTCGATGTCGGCCTTAGCGGAGTCGCCGTTGGCGATCGCCCACAAAGTGGTCGGCGCGACGTACGCGTTGCGGGCATCTCCGGGTTCGGCATCACCGGTGACCACCGACGCGTACAGAAGATCCTCGAGGAACGCGGGGTACAACTGGTCACCATCCGATGATCGAATGAACTCGCCGTCGTACTGGACCACGTCGAAGTTGATCCCGCGTTCTTCCTCGTCGAAGACGCTGTGCAGGAATCCCCAATAGGTGCCCTCGGGCAGATTCTGCTGAATACGAGAGTTCGTCACCCACTCGGCGCGCACCTCCGCGCTGCGCTCGGGCACGATCGGCGCGTCGACCGGTGTCCAATCGTCCAGCAACTGATCGAACGTGCCGTCGCCGAACGGATCGTTCTCGATGGTGACGGGCGGAGCGACGGTGCCGTTCGTCGACTCGGTCGACGGTGGATCGATCGACTCCTCGGATCCGTCGACCAAACCACCGGTGATCGACGTGTCCGGAGCGGGTGTGACCGTCTCGGGTTCGCGATTCGCGTTCCAGTAATAGGCTCCGGCGCCGAGGGCACAGACCGTCACCAGTCCGAGGAATTTCGACGTCTTCGACATCTCAGAGCTTGCGCAGCCGTACGTCGCTCACCCGGTGGTCCGTGCCCTTGCGCAGGATCAACGACGCGCGATCGCGGGTCGGGGCGATGTTCTCACTGAGGTTCAGACCGTTGATTCCCTGCCAGATGCCCCGGGCGGTGGCCACGGCCTCCTCGCGCGAGAGGTGCGCGAAGTGCCGGAAGAAACTGTCGGGGTTCTGGAACACCGAGTCGCACAGGCTGAGGAAGCGATCGACGTACCACGTCTCGATGTCGCTCTCGTCGGCGTCGATGTAAATCGAGAAGTCGAAGTAGTCGCTGACGAACTCGGCGGCCTCGCTTCCGGGCGCGCCGACCTGCAGCACGTTGAGACCCTCGAGGATCAAGATGTCCGGCTGACTCACCGTGACGTGCTCGCCCTCGACGATGTCGTACACCACGTGGCTGTAGACCGGCGCATCCACGGTCGGACGTCCACTCTTCAACTCGCGCAGGAATCTCAGCAGATTGCGGGTGTCGTAGCTCTCGGGAAAGCCCTTGCGGTTCATGATGCCGCGTTCCTCGAGCACGTGGTTGGGTTGCAAGAATCCGTCGGTGGTGATGAGGTCGACCTTGGGGTGGTCGGGCCAACGCGCCAGGAGCGCCTGCAGAATTCGGGCGAAGGTGCTCTTGCCCACGGCCACGCTGCCGGCCACGCCGATGACGTAGGGAACCTTGGGAGCCAGTGTTCCGAGGAAGGTGGCGCTGACCTTGTGTAGGTTCTGCGTGGCCGAGACGTAGAGGTTGAGAAGGCGGGTGAGCGGCAGGTACACCGCGGCCACCTCGTCGAGGTCGATGCGTTCGTTGATGCCCCGGAGGTTCTCGAGATCGGCCTCACGCAACGTCATCGGCGTGGCGGCGCGTAGGTCGGCCCACTGCTGACGATCGAACGAGACGTAGCGCTCAGTCACGGCGGGGAACGCTATCTGCCCGGTGAGACCGCGTTGGGTCCCGCCGTCAGGACCTCCACGCCGGTGTCGGTGACCAGAACCATGTGTTCGAACTGGGCGGTGCGCTTTCCGTCGGCGGTGACCGCGGTCCAGTCGTCGTCCCACATGTGGAACTGCCACGTGCCCAGGGTGATCATGGGCTCGATGGTGAACACCATGCCGGGCTTCATGATGGTGTTGTTGCGGGGGTCGTAGTAGTGAAGCACCTGGACGTCGGTGTGGAACTGCTCTCCGATGCCATGACCGATGAAGGCGCGCACCACGCCCATACGGTGCGTCTTGGCGTGGTCCTCGATGGCCTTGCCGATGTCGCTGAGAGGACGTCCGGGCCCCACGGCCTCGATGCCGCGCCACATGCACTCCTCGGTGACTTTCACCAACAGCCGGTCCTCGGTGCTGACGTCGCCCACCATGAAGGTGGCGTTGGTGTCGCCGTGCACGCCGTTCACGAAGCAGGTCACGTCGAGGTTGATGATGTCGCCGTCCTCGATGACGGTGCTGTCGGGAATGCCGTGGCAGATGACTTCGTTCAGACTGGCGCACACGCTCTTGGGATAGCGGTGATAGTTCAGCGGGCTGGGGTAGGCGCCTCGTTCGATGGTGAGGTCGTGGACGAAGACGTCGATGTCATTCGTGGTCATGCCCGGCTTCACGAACTCACCGGCGAGACGCAGGATGTCGGCGGCCATCTGGCCCGCGTACCGCAGGCGCTCGATGATCTCGGGAGACTTCACCGCAGACTCGTTCCAACGCGTCACCTCACCGGTGGCCGCGTAACCGGGCTTGGCGATGTGATCGGGAACCGAACGCATCGGCGAGATGACACCCGGTTCGATACGGCCCTCGAGCCCCTTGTGACAACGCTTGTAGCGACGCCCCGAACCACACCAACAATCGTCGTTGGACTGGGGCAACACCTCGGGGGCCCGACGCCGCGTGGGACGAGGTTCGTTGCTCACGCGGTCAATCTACCGAGCCGAGGTCGGTGTGGTTCTCGCGACCCATTCAACGTCAAGTGGACATGGTTCATTCTCATTGGCACACCCGACCGGGAGAGAACATGATTCAGACGAGCAGCCAGTCACTCAATCAAACAACTGTCAAGCGCAGCTCCGCGGTGCGTACCCCCGAAGTGGCGGTGGGCGCGCTGATCATCGCGGCCTGCGTGATCGGAGCGATGACCTGGAGCCGGTCCGCGGTGGTCGGCACCTCGGTGTTGGTGGTGACGTCCGACGTGAAGCGGGGTGAGGTGTTGGAAGAGTCCGATTTCGGCACGATCACCCTCACCAGTTCCGACGACATCGAATTGGTGCGGGCGTCGTCGTTGGATGATGCCATCGGCTTGCGGGCCACGGTCGACATTCGGTCTGGCACGCCACTGACCCCGGCTCAACTCGGCTCGGTCAGCCCGATCGCCAGCGGCGAGGGTCTGGTCGGCCTGACCGTGGCGCTCGGTGAAGCGCCCGCCGACATTGAGGCCGGCGATTCGGTGCGGCTGCTCACTCTGACGCGCCAGACCGACGGCTCCGCCGCATCGGCCGTCGAGTCGGCGATCTTCGAGGTGTGGGACGTCACACCCTCCGATCCATTGGATGGCAGTCGCGTGGTGACGCTGAAGGTGGGCGTCGAGGAGGCGGTCACTCTTCTCGGCCGCGAGGAGATCCGGCTCATGAAGGTGAACCCGTGAGCGATGAACTGATCGACGATCTGTCCGATGTGCTCTCCGGGGCCCTGATCGACGCTCGACACGAGGCCCGCACCGCCGGACGGTCGCTCGGACTCGTCGACGAGGAGCGAGTGGTTCACGATGCGGCTCGGGCCTTCTTCGACGACCCCCGGCACGTCGCCGACATGGCTCTCGAAGTCGAGCTCACGAAACGGGCCATCGACATGGTGCTCGGGTGCGGGCCTTTGCAAGTTCTGTTGGATGACCCGGACATCACCGACATTCACGCGCGAGGAAGCCGACCGGTGTGGGTGAAGCACCGTGACGGCCGGCGCGAGCAGCGTGCACCGTTGGCCGACAGCGACGACGAACTGATCGCGTTGGTGCGCACGCTGGCCACGCGCAGTCGTCATGGTGAGCGTCGCTTCGACGCCAGCACGGCCGAGTGCAATCTGTGTCTACCCGATGGAAGTCGCCTGTTCGCGGTGATGGACGTCTCCACGGAACCGTCGTTGGTGGTTCGTAAGCACCAATTCCAATTGTCGTCCCTGGAGCAACTGGTGAGCGGTGGTCTCATGAGTCGGGACGTGGCGCGTTTCCTGCACGCGGCCGTGTTGGCGCGCCGCAACATCGTCGTGGTGGGTGGTACCGGCAGCGGAAAGACCACCCTGTTGCGCGCGCTGATCAACGAGATCCCCGTCCACGAGCGCATCGTCACGATCGAGGACGCGTACGAGTTGGGTATCGATCGGTTCGCCGATCTGCACCCCGATCACGAGGCGTTGCAAACCCGGGGCGCCAACGTCGAGGGCCGCGGAGCGATCGACCTGGCGTCGCTCACACGCATGGCCCTGCGCATGGACCCGGATCGGGTGATCGTCGGCGAGGTGCGTGGCGCCGAAGCGTTCCCCATGGTGCTGGCCATGACCCAGGGCAACAACGGCTCCATGTGCACGTTGCACGCCGACAGCACCCGGTCGGCGTTCTCGAAGTTGGCCGCGTACGTCAGCATGGCGGACACCGGCTTGCCCATCGACATCGTGAACGTGCTCATCGCCAACGCCCTTCACGTGGTGGTGCACGTGGAGATCCGCGACGGCGTGCGGCGCGTCACCAGTGTTCGTGAGGTGGTGGATGCCGACGGCCCGCGGGTGGTGTCGAACGAGTTGTTCGCCATGGTGGACGACGGCGACTCCGAGGCTCGGGCCCAGTTTCCCATGACCACCGAGCTGGCTGTGACGTTGGCGCGCCACGGATACGGCCAAGCCCTGGTGCGGTCATGAATGACATGGTGCGGTTGTGTCTCGGGCTGGCGCTCGGTGGAGGCACCGTGTCGATCCTGTGCGGACTTCGGGGAATACGGGTGTTGGAACTCCGTCGACCACGGACGACGCGTCGCTCCACCGGCGACGAAACCACGTTGGTGGAGGCGTTGGCGGTGTGGACCGAACAACTGCGTGACACCATGGCCGGGGCGCGCGGCTTGGAGCAGGCGTTGGTCGCCACCGCGGCCACCGCTCCCGACCCTCTCCGTCCCGCCGTGCAGCGGTTGTCGTCGCGTCTGGGCATGATGCCGTTGCCCCGGGCGTTGAGGGGTTTGGCCACCGACGTCGATCATCCGTTGGCGGACTTCGTGACTGCCGCGCTCATGGTGGCCGCGGAGAACCACGTGCGCGATCTGGTCTCGCTGCTGACGCATCTGGCGGAATGCTGTCGAGACGATGTGCGCATGCGTACCCGGGTGTGGGTGGCCCGGGCCCGCTTGCGCAGTGCGGTGCGCATCATCGCCGTCGTCATCGTCGCCTTCGTGGTCGGACTCGTCGTGCTGCAACGTGACTATTTGAGCGCCTACGCGTCAGGATCGGGGGCCGCGGTTTTGCTGGTGATCATCACGATGTTCGCGACCTCCCTCGTGATGTTGGTGCGACTCGGCCGATTCGAGTCGGTCAGTCGATTCATCGCTCGTGATGCGGCGGGTGCGGCATGATCGTGCTGTTCGGTTTCGGTGTCGGCCTCGGCCTGTGCATGATCCTGTGGTCGTGGCGCACCCATCGTGACCGGGCCATCGACCTCATCCTCGACCGCTTTCGCGTCGACGTCCGTGATCTGGTGGTGTGCGAACGTGATCTCCGCTCGTTGGCGGCGGAGCGGTTGTTGGTTGCCGTGGCTGGTGTCGCCCTGCCCGTCGTCATGTACGTCGTGACCTCGCTGGCCGGAACCCCCGTGCCCGCCGGACTGTGCCTCGTCGCGTCGGCTGCTGGTGCGATCGTCGGCTTCCAGTTTCCGGTGTGGCAGTTGCGTGATCGAGCTCGCGTGATGCGGCGAGACTTCCGCGCCTCATTGTCGGCGTACCTCGATCTGGTGTCGATACTTCTGGCGGGTGGTGCCGGCATCGAGACCGCACTGGTGGCGGCCGCTCGTGTGGGCGAGGGTCCGTCGTTCGACTCGGTCGCCCGTTGCCTCGACGTGGCCCGGGTGTCACGGCGCTCCCCATGGGACGTGTTGGCCGAGCACGGCGAGCGCATCGGAGTCGATGAATTGCCGCAACTCGCATCCACCATTCGACTGGGCGGGGAGCAGGGAGCGCGCATGACGGCGTCGCTGGTGGCCAAGGCATCATCGATGCGGGCCAAACAGATGGCCGACGTGGAAGCGCGGGCCAATGCGGCGACCGAACGGATGGGTCTACCGATGGTGCTGCTCTTCCTCGCGTTCCTGGTGTTGCTCGGATATCCCGCCATGCAGATGATCAGCGCCGGCTTCGGTGCGTGAGTTCTCGAAACACAACAAGAGAAGGAGAGAAGAAAGATGAATCACTTCCGGCAACTCTGGGAGTACTACAACGTGCGATTCGTGGCGTCGCGCGACGCCGACCGTGATCGGGGAGAGGTGAGCGCCACCACCGTCGTGTTGGCTGCGGCTCTCATCGCCTTGGCATTGTCGGTGGGCGTCATCGTGTCGGGCAAGGTGCGCGACAAGGCCACCAACCTGGATCTGGGCTGACTGATGATGACGCGGTGGGACGATCGCGATCGGGGAGAGGTCTCCACCCAGGTCATTCTGGTGGTGCCGGTGATCGTCCTGCTGCTGGTGTTGGCGATCCAAGCGGCGTTGGTGTTCCATTCCGGAGCCGTGGCCGGGGCCGCAGCGTCGCGAGGTGCGTCCACGGCGGCGGGAGCGGAGTTCGCGGGCACGGTTGCCGCGGTGTCGGGGGTTCGGGCCGCGTCCGACACCGTGTCCGAACTCGGTGCCGAGTTGGCGACCACCCCCACGGTCTCGATGGTCGACGGTGTGGTGACGTTCACGGTGGAGGTGCGGGTACCACGTGTCGCCCCGTTCTTTCCCGCCACCGTCACCCGCGTGGTGATCGAACCCCTCGAACGCACGACGACGGAAGCCGATCGATGAGACGTGACCGTGGCAGTGCCGCCGTCGAGATGGTGCTGTTGACGCCGTTACTGGTGTTGCTGCTGCTGTTCGTGGTGCACGTGGGTCGGGCCGGTGACGGAATGACCGCGGTACGTCACGCCGCCGATCAAGGGGCTCGGGCCGCGTCGATGGTGTCGTCGGGCCGAATGGCCGGCGTGGCCCGTCGTGCCGTCGAGGAGGATCTCGCTCGGGCCGATCGCTCGTGTGCGGATCCGTCGGTGAGCGTGCGGACGTCCGTGGTGGGCGAGACCACGTGGGTGACCGTTCAGGTGGTGTGTTCGACCTCATTCGACGGCCTGAATTTGCTCGGCGCGGGTGGTGCCCGAATGTCGGCGTCGTCGACGGAGATCGTCGATCGGTACCGAGGTGGGGACTGATGGTGGAGTTGTCGAGACCAAACGTGCGTGATCGCGGTGTGGTGACCGCGTTCGTGTTGGGGTTGGTGATGAGCTTCGTGGTGATCGCCGGACTGGCCGTCGACAGTGGTCGTCTGGTGGCCGCCCACGTGACGGCGGGTGATCACGCCGAGAACGCCGCTCGGGCGGGAGCCCAAGAGGTGACGCTTGTGCGCGCGGGTTGGCGTTTGCTCGACCCCCGACGAGCGGCCGCCTCGGCGCGGGCGTACCTGGACGCGAACGGGCTCGACGGCGACGTGCGCGCCGACACCGCATCCGTCACGGTGACCGTACATGTGCGGCAGTCGACCACCTTGTTGTGGTTGGTGGGCATCGGGGATCGGGTGGCATCATCCACGCGCACCGCGCGATTGGTGAGCACGTGAACGGAGATGTCGCCCCCGTCGTCATCCGGGCCGCGTTGGTCGTTGGTGCGTTGTCGTTGTCCTGGATCGTCGGCTCGTTGCTGGTCGACGTCGTTCGTCTGGTGCGTGGGGCGCTGACCACCCGAACCTTCATGGGAGTGGTGGCGCGCTATCTGGTGGTCGGCGCGGCGGTGACGCCAGTGGTGCATGGTGGTGGTGTGGCACGGGCGGCGACGTGTGATGTCGACACGGATCAATCCGATCGAGGAGACTCGTCTCCACTGTGGCTCACACCGGTGGTGTCGGGGGTGACCGCCTTGGGCGTAGTGGTCGGTCGAGACAAGTGGCGTCGACGAAGCGATGCGTCACCGTCGACGGTGGAGCTGCTGAGTGGTGATGATCTGGGTCGATACGAACTCGTCATCGACGAACGCGTCGAAGGCCCGAGTTGTGTTCCGCCCCACGACTTCGTGGCCGGAGTGCTGGGTCCGGTGTCGGTGACGACCGCCGACGGTGATCGCGTGAAGTTCGCTCGGGCCCGCAGCGAGGAGCTGCTGGTGTGGTTGGCCCTGCATCCGTCCAAACGGTTCCGGTCGATGGCCCGCGCCGACATCTGGGCCGAGCCGGTGAAGGACTCCACGTTCGCGAACATCACCAGTGATGCGCGTCGAGCGTTGCAGGTGGTCGCGCCCGGCGGTTCCGGTCTGGGGGTGACCCTCAACGACGAGCTGGTTCTCACCGGGGTGGTGAGCGACGTGGAGATTCTGCGCCGGTGCGTCGATCACGCCCGGCGGCGGCCGGAAGAAGGCGGGCTGGAGGCTCTGCGCTACGGATTGTCGCTGGTGCGGGGCACCCCCTTCTCCGGTGCGTCGTATATTTGGAGCGATGCCACCGGATTGGCCACCGACGCCGTGATGCTGGTGGTGCGGGCCGCCAGCATGTTGGCCGACATGTGTGCCGAAGCCGACGACCCCGACGGGGTGTACTGGGCCACGGGACAGGGATTGTTGGCGGTGCCGGGCCAGGAAGATCTCTTGGCCGTGCGGCTGCGACTGCACGCTGAACGGCAGGATCGCGGCGGTCTCACTACGGAGTGGCGGGCGTATTTGCGAATGTTGGCCGCCGACCCGTGGAGCGACGGGTCTCCGTCCCCGGCCATGTCACGGTTGTGGGAGGAGTTGGGGGCGATCATCAGACCGGAATGATGGGTGTGCCGTCGGGTCGGTGCACAGCGATGGAACCATCGACGCGCCGAACCGTGGTGTAGCCATCGTTCTTCAGTCGATTGTGACGTGGGCATAGTGGTGCACCATTGGGAGGTGACGTGGTTCCACCTTCGGACCACGGTTTCACGTGATCGATGTGCGTGTGTGGAAGCCCGCAGCCGGGCCAGATGCACCGTTTTCCTCGTACGAAGACTGCTTCTCGAGCCGATCCGGTGAACAGTCGTGACCGGCGACCCAAGTCGATCACCGTGGACGGCGCTCCCATCACCACACGTCGCACCTGACCCAGCAGTGACAAAGTGACCGCAGCGATGGGGTCGATAGGGAGGCCACCAATGGTTTCGCATCGACGATGTGTGAAGGTGGCCGGGGTGCCGGCGAGTGAGGGCACGGGTGAATCCTCGATGATGGCCCGCAAGGCCGCCTCGTAGGTGGCGCCATCGATGACGATGTTCACCAACGGTTCGACGGACGGAGGCAGGGTGTCGGCGGCCGCGGCGAAGATGGCGTGCAAAGCGTCGGCTCGACGTTGACGAGATGTTCGGGGCAGATCGTCGAGGCCCAGACGATCGCGCTCGGCCAGATCGGCCTGCAGTTCGCGTTGGCAGAAGCGGTCGTGCACCTCGTGCATGAGCGTGCCTTGCACGTTGCCCATCTTGGCATCGATGTAGGTGGTGTCGTCGAAGGTGTGAATGAATGCATCACGATCTTCGTGCACCACGTCAGTGTGGCGGTGGGTGCCGTCGGCATCGGCGAGTTGCTCCCAGCGCCGAGTGGCGGAGTTGAATGTGTCGATGTCGAGAGTGGTCGCCCACTCCAGGAAAAGGGGCATGAATTCGGTCAGCTGTGAGGTGACCCGCTTGTTCTGGTGCAAGGCACCCAAGCGACGGACATGGTCGGGCGCGATGGTGCCGGCGAAGTAGTGCCGACCCACCTCGGGATAGTCGGCGATCAGGCGAGCGGCAATGGACAA
>Ga0169931_10002776_pt1 | contig 28276 bp, 33 predicted proteins | sample Kivu_15m_20L_FD_129675 | JGI IMG/M metagenome (GOLD analysis project Ga0169931, IMG submission 129675) | Freshwater microbial communities from Lake Kivu, Western Province, Rwanda to study Microbial Dark Matter (Phase II) - Kivu_15m_20L... | ecosystem: Environmental > Aquatic > Freshwater > Lake...
CTATGGCACGGTGGAACCACACTGATACCATCCCGAACTCAGAGGTGAAACGCTGTTGCGGCGACGATAGTTTTGGGGTTGCCCTCTGCAACAATAGCTCGATGCCAGGTTCATTTTTTCAACGCCATAAATAACAGCCTCTTCAATAATAGAAGGGGCTTTTGTTTTTATTTGGCTTTTTTGCAAGCCCCAATTAAGTGAAAAAATATTAATTAAAAAATATTAAAATCTTATATCCCAAGTTACCTAGGTCATCTTTCTTTTGAAAGATGAAAGATACATAAATTATATGTCACTGTAAAACAAAGTGAGAAGATATCTGAAAAATTTTTTGTGAATAATTTTCAGGGGAGAAATAAACATGGTAACCACATTGGATGATACCACACGAAATGCTATTGCTGTCAAATTGGCAGATATGAAATTAATTCAACAGTTGCTTATTGAAAATGAGGAACTGTTTTTAAGAGAGTCAACTGATGCGGAAATATCTGACCGTCTCCGGAAAATGCTAGAAGATGACCGCAAAAATCAAGGGGTTCTGGAAACTACCATTGTTCAGTATGGTATCCAGAAAGAACCAGAACCGATAGTTCAAGAAATGTGCAATAAAGTCCGCCAATTGATGGAAGACTCACAATTGAGTTTCTATGAAAAAATCTTTCAGCATGAATTGTTAAAACATCAACAAGTCATGTGTGGTATGGTAACTCACAAAGCTGCTCAAAAAGTTGGTGCGGATGTAATGGCCGCAATTACCCCTTTAAACACTGTTAACTTTGAAAACCGCGCTCATCAAGAGCAACTCAAAGGCTTTTTAGAAATTTTGGGTGTGCGTGAACTGACTGGACAAGAAGCAGACCAGGGAATTTGGGGACGAGTTCAAGACGCGATCGCTACTTTTAGCGGCGCTCTGGGTAGCGCTGTTACCCAAACTTCTGACAAAAAGGATATGAATATCCAAGACGTGATTCGTATTGATCACAATAAGATTAATATCCTATTTACAGAATTGCTACAAAGCAGCGATCCGCAAAAAATACAAGAGTATTTTGGTCAAATCTACAAAGACCTTACCGCTCATGCTGAAGCTGAAGAAGAAGTTGTTTACCCCAGAGTACGTTCTTTCTACGGTGACAGCAACACCCAAGAACTTTATGACGAACAGGCTCAAATGAAAAGGCTGTTAGAAGAAATCCGGGAAATTGACCCATCTGTTCCTGAATTTAAAGACAGAATCAGAAACTTGATGGATATTGTGGGCGATCATATTCGTCAGGAAGAAACTACAATGTTTGCTGCCATTCGCAACAACTTAAGTACTCATCAAACAGAGGAACTAGCAACACAATTTAAAGCCGCTAAGGGCAGAATTCAAGAAAGATTGGCAAGTACTAAGACCGGAGCGAATGTTTAGTTTAATTTGTGTATACCAATGCCAGCCCCTCTCCTAGGAGGAGGGGGGGGATGGCTTTATTTGTGCTGGTTTATGATTGGGAGTTACCTAAATTTACCTTAAATACATTATTTTCTGGCTGTAGTTTAGGTAAACTGAGGGTTAAAATGCCATCTTTTAGGTCTGCCTTAACTTGTTGATGTTGCACTTTGCTGGGTAGAGTAACTATTCTTTTGAATTTGCCATAGTGGAATTCTGAACGAATATTTCCGTTGGATTCCATGCTTTGTTTGTTATGATGCTCACCAGCAATTGAAACTGTATCTTGAGTGACTTCAATATCTAAGTCTTCACTTTTTACGCCGGGAATTTCAACTTTTAACACCAACTCAGAACCCTGATCATGCAGTTCAACAGCAGGAACCCAGCCAGTTTTTGATGAGCTAAAAATATCAGAGTTGCGGCGATCAAGTGCGGTCATTTCAGATAAAAATTGATCCATTTGACGACCTATAATTTCTATTTCTCGGAATGGTTCCCAATGAATAAGTGCCATATTGCCATTCTCTCCTTAACTAATTAAACTTTTAGAATTATTTAGAGTTTCCCGGATGATCATCAATCTGATGACTTATGAGAACTCTAATATTTTGGGCGAGAGGCTTGATTTGTTTCTTACCTCTGATATGTAATTTAATCTAAGCAAAGCTGTCAGGAAATTGGGCAAACCGTACAAACAACAGTTGCATTTACCGTATGACATTGTACAGCTATTATTTTGGTTGCCAATATTTATAAGCAGCGTAAGCCATAGTCACAACGCCTGTGATAATCGCCGACTCATCAATTTCAAATTCTGGATGATGTAATGGGTGATTAATTCTATCTTTGTAGCCTACACCCAAGCGAAACATGGAACCGGGGGCGTGTTCTAAATACACAGAAAAATCTTCAGCACCTAGAGAAGGTTCTGGTAAGACTTGGACGTGTTCACTACTCCAGGCTTCTTCGGCGGATGATTGCAACAACTGGGTTATGGCATAATCATTCTGCACACTAGGCACACCAGGGCGATAATTAACTTGATAACGCGCTCCAAAAGAATGGCAAACATTAGCGACAATATTTTCAATCCAGTTGGGGAGTTGAGAACGGGTTTCTGGATGAAGCGATCGCACTGTTCCCAACAACTGTACTTGATCAGCGATCACATTTGGCGCTCTACCACCAAGAATTTTACCTATAGTCAAAACCACAGGACGCAAGGGATTCTGTGTGCGGCTAATGGCTTGTTGTAATGCACTAATCACCTGTGAAGCAATCCAAATCGCATCAACGGCTTCATGAGGACGCGCCCCATGTCCAGATTCCCCGATAATAATAATCTCTAAATCATCGGCTGCTGCGGTAAGTGCGCCGTAACGCACGCCAACAGATCCAGCAGGGATAGAAGGGAAAACATGAAGACCTAATACAGCCGTGACTTGGGACATTGCTCCATCTTTAACCATCCAGGTTGCTCCTTGAGCGATTTCCTCAGCTGGTTGAAATAAAAACCGTACCTTACCGCCCAACTCCTGGGAAATTTGGGACAGCACCATTGCTGTTCCCAGGCCAACTGTGGTGTGAACATCGTGACCGCAAGCGTGCATTACACCCTCTATGCGAGAAGCATATTCTAACTTTGTCCGTTCTTGAATGGGCAGAGCATCCATATCAGTACGAATTGCCAATATACGCTCATCTGTGCCAGTATTTTGTAATTCTCCAATTACCCCAGTTTTACCAATTCCCTCTTCTACATGAAGACCACTGGAGGATAACACACCAGCCACAAAGGCAGATGTTTGGTATTCCTGTCCGCTGATTTCTGGGTGCGAGTGGAGATGGCGGCGAATTTCAATTAAGCGAGGCTCTAATTTTGTGGCTAAGTCTTTAATATTGGTTAACATTACTTTATTTGATTTTACAGGCTTTGTTACCATCTTGACATTCTCAGGCGTAAACCCACGGGGATTATACACGCGCAATTACTTTTGCGTGTTGATTCCGTTCGTTGCTTACTTTTAAATGTTTTCCAGCATATCTTTGTTTGGCTTTACGTCTTAGATTCTCACCTTTTTCTGTGGTATAGATTCGACATTGAGGGTGTTTGATGGATTTTCTGCCTTTATTATAAATCTGGGATTAGGTTCATGATGTCCATTGAAATCAGAGTCAAAATATTCCAGCCCCACATCTAAACCTATTTCGCTATCAGCATTATGAAGTAATGATGAAGCAGCTATGAAAATCCCATGAACTTTAGTCACAGCAATACACAAAATTAGATTTATGCTTTAAAATGGTTTTCGTAACCAACTATAGTGAACCATTTATAGACTACCCCATATGTGATCCCCCTGGCTGAAACCTAAACAAGGCTGGGGGGACTTGCTTTGATGGGATGAAAAAAAAGAAATTTTCTTGTTGCACTCCTGAAATTAACGCCACCCCAAAAAGCGCAACCCAGGAACAATCAAGTAATGGGTCACCCCTAACCAAAAACTCATCAACACATTCACCAAGGTAAAAAAAATCATCCACCAGAAGGGCTGACCAGAAAGTTGAAAAATATTAGTTGTCGGGAAGCCAAGAAGAATGAGAAATGCAAAGATAATTGCTGTGCCAAATGCGGCAAATAGAGCATAAACTAGACGATGGCTGCGAAAACCGACACTCAATACTAACAGAAAAACTGCAATTAAAATCACTACTAATGGTTTTTCGCTGTTATCCTGTGGTGTGATTAATTGTAAAGATAACCAACTCAACCCATAGCCGAGCATCCCCATGAGAGATGTGAGCAAAAACTGTTGTCTTTGACCAAAACACTTTGATATTGTCAGTCCCCATGCAGTTCCTAAACCTGCGCCCATAAAGACAGTCATTTCTGTCACCATGACAGCTTGAGGATTGCTGACTAATTCCGGTAGCTGACGAGAAATATATTCAGCAAATTGATTGGCTAAAACTGTTCGATAAGCTATGGTATAGCCAGTAATAGTGCCTATACAACCGCCCAGTGTGGTTAGCAGCATTGCCCAAATTGTCGCTAAACAAGCCTGTAAAAATCTAAGAATCACATTGGCTATCAAAACCAGTGTTTTACCTGTAGCCGTAGTGAAATTATTGAATGTTTGCTCAACAGCTTGTATTAAGAAGCTAAATTTTATGGAAAGCTGTGTTGCTGCTTGGTGAAAAGAGTCTTTAATTTGGGAAAATAATCCAGTTTGGGAAGATGTGCGGGTAATTTTAGTTAAGCGTTGTTGAATTTTGCCTGCATTTAGCGGACGCGATCGCACATCTTCTTGTATCATTTCATCTAGTAAATCTGCCAGTTGGGGGTTAACACTGATGAGACTTCGCCACCTTAGAACCCCAGTGTGGGTGTCTGCCAGATCCGGGGGATATTCACCTGTCAGTAATTCAATCATTGTCCGACCGAGGGCGTAAAAATCAGCCCCAGGGCTGACATTACCCCCATTTATCTGTTCTGGAGGACTGTAACCAGAAGAATATAACTTAGTTGAACTAGATCCTCGACGTAGTTGAGGATTGTTAAATTGTTTTACCCCACCAAAATCAATCAACACTAAATCTAACTTGTTTTCTCCTCCAGTGGCGGAATTTCGCAACATCAAATTAGAGGGCTTAATGTCCCGGTGAATAATGTGGCGTTTGTGTAGTTCCTGTAAAATCTTGACAGCCTGGGCAAACCAATTTAACACTAAATCCTCTGGGCATCCTTGGGGATAGTTTTTTAGTACTTCATCGAGAGTCGGTCCGTTAATTTTTTCCATCACCAGACAAGCTAGTACACGCGGTTTAGGATGGGACAAATTCACCTGAAAATAACCATCAGCCTCCACCAGGGGTACACCAGTATGGCGCAACTTAATTAATACCTCTGCTTCCTGTGTAAACAATTGCAGTGCTTTGGGTGAATTTTCCACTAAAACTTTGATTACTTTCTCAGTTTGGGTTTTTCCATCCCAAACCGTGTAAATTTGGGCAAATCCTCCCGATCCCAACGGTTGAAGTGGGACATAACGATCTAACAGATGTAGTAATGAGCCACAACTGACACAAAATTTGTTTCCCCAAGGTTGAGGATAAGGACGTTTACAGTCAGGATTTATGCAGTGAACCGCACTCTTTGTGATGTGGTACACATCCTCTAAAATACAGAGACTAAATAGATTTTAACCTGTACTGTTGAAATTTTTTGGTGAATTTTTAAGTTTGATCATGTAAACTCAGAAGATGCCTACTGGGAACGATAGGCAATGTGGAGACTTTTCCATAAAATCGCCAAAGATGCCAGGGACATCAACCCACCCCAAAACCAATAAGGTAAAATTAAATACTTTTGCATTTGCGCAGTATCGGAAAGTCCGAGGGAACCAGCACTGTAGCTAAATAAATAATTCAGTTGGTGGTATACACTCACACAAGCTTGTACACCCAGAAGTTGAATAGCAAACCCCTGCATCCACTGGGGGGCTTTTAGAGAAACTCCCAAAATAATTAAACCTAGTAGAGGAATTGCCAACAATCCAAACCAAGAACGTACCCAGAGTAAAGTTGAAAGTAACAAAAAACCACCCAGTATTTTTAAACTCCAGGAGGCTGCGCTAAAACTACGAGAAGCTAGAATTAAACCTGCGCCGGCAATAGGTGGACCCATCGGTCCGGCGGCCGCCACTAAAGCCGGGCCGATAGGCCATAAAGACCGAGAAATGCCATAACTAGCAACGCCAGAACCATTACTAAAAATTTTTAATTGGTGAAACTCTCCCCCTAATACCAAAGCCATTAAACCGTGACCGATTTCATGAAACCAAGTTGCCAAGATACTAAAAGGGTATAAAATATAATCCCCTCCTGGAACTTGCCATAACACAATTGTGGTCATGGCGGCTACCATAAGCCAAGTTAATCCCATACGTTCAACTGCTGGCGGAGCAACGGTTGTCAAGGGTGGTTGAAAATTTTTTCTTGGTTCTCTCATAGTTCACTGTCCTGGAAGTAATTACTCCAAATACTGGAGTGTAGTTTTATCTATTATTTTTACACCCATCCCGCTTGATGTGAGGGGAGACAGAGCATAGCCTATTCCTTATTTCCCGTTCCCTTGATATGATTGGTTCATCCTCCAAGATAGATGATAGAGACTACTGGAGGATGTTAAAAATCAGTTAAGCAAGTTGAAAGATAAACGTGACCAAATCTCCCTTACCCAGACTGACGCGATCGCCTGCTCTCAAGCGGTGACGGTTTCCTGGCGATAAGGGGGAATTATTAATGTAAGTGCCATTAGAACTACCCACATCTTCTATAAAGTAAGAATCTCCTTCAACCCGAATATCTGCGTGTATCCGGGAGACTATTTCCGAATTGGAAAAACCGGAAACATCCACATCTGGGGGAACGCGGTCATTGGGTTTGCCGATATGAATTACAGACAAAGCTTGGGGTAATTCAATGTCGCGATCGCTTTGGACATGGAATAACCGGGCTGTGACCTGCTGTAATTGTGTCATAGCGGGAGTTGGCACAGGAGCGGGGGCTGGGGTGGGAGTCGGCACTTCTGGCTGAGAAACCACAGGTTGAGGAGGAATACTAGGTGTTGGTGTTGGTGAAGGCGGGGGAATTTCTACTGCCATGGGTGATACTGCTGGTGGCATTACTGTTGGTGGTATAGGAGAAGCAACCTGCTGATTAACATTAGCATTTGGTTGTAAGAGTTCTTCAATAGGTTCTGGTTGAACTAGGGGAGGCACTTCTACTGGGATATCAGGGGCTACTGTGGGGGCAGATGTGGCCGCAGCAGGTGTAGCATTTGAGTGTAGGTTGTAACCACATTGACCACAGAAAGCAGCATCGGACTGCACAGTTGCGCCGCAGTTGGGGCAATGACTAGTTGTTGGTAACGGCGTATAACAAGCTTCACATTGGACAGCGCCGTCTGGGTTGGGGTGATTGCAGTTAGGACAGACGATCATCAATTTAAGCCTTTGGTCAAGATCATAGTCAAATAATGTTGGCAAGCAGACGGTTGTAGACAGTTAAGCTGTGAGTTCCGAACCTGCAGCCGCATCCAGCAACCACCAAAGTTCACCTTGGGGTTTAATTAAGCGGGATGGATAAGTAAAGTCATCTGCCACAGGCGCAAAGACTTGAGCCAAAGCTGGGCGTTTATTGGCACCAGCCACCATAAAAACAACACTGCGAGCAGCGTTAATCAATGGGTATGTGAAGGTTATGCGGGGGTTTCCGTCTTTGTTTCCTACAGTAATCAGCCGATCATCCACTTTTAAAGCTGGGGTATGAGGAAACAAAGATGCGGTATGTGCATCATCACCCATTCCTAGTAACACTATATCCAAAACAGGGAACTCATTGGGGTCAAAATTAAAGAAATCTCGCAGATGCTGTTCGTATTTGGCTGCTGAGACGGCTGGATCTCCTTCTAAAGTTGGTACAGGGTGAATGTTAGTCGGGGGGATAGCAACCCGATCTAACCATGCACGCCGGGCCATCAGTTCATTACTATCGGGATGATTTGGGGGTACATAACGTTCATCCCCCCAAAAGACATGAATTTTATCCCAGGGCAGGTTTTGATCAGCAATGGCCTCATACAATGGCTTGGGTGTACTACCGCCGGCTAAGGCTATAGTACATTGTCCCCGGTGTTCAATAGCTATTGACAATTTGGATAAAATCAACCCTAGCGATCGCGCCACTAGTGTTGAAATATCTGGGAGAATTTCTACCTTTTTGTTCATGGTTTCATCATTATTGTATTACCGACTTCCAGCAATACCATACCGAACTTATGAGTATTTGGCTGTTTAACTTTTGAAACTTTTAAGATGAGCAAACAAGCCATGGTAATTATTGTGATCAATATGGTGATCAATATGGTGATCAATATTTATGCAAGAGATGATCTCTGTCTGCTATCACCTCTGTTTGTGCGATTAATAATTGCTGGATGCCTTTTTCCGCAAAATCTAGTAGCTGATTTAACTGAGCGCGGCTATAACTGCCTTCTTCTGCCGTTCCCTGGACTTCGATTATACCCAAATCTTGATTCATTACCACGTTTAAATCCACAGTAGCCGCCACATCCTCAGTATAGTTTAAATCTAAATATGGTTCGCCGTCTAATAACCCCACAGATACTGCTGCTACTTGTCTACACAAAGGCGATCGCTCCAATACACCTTGGCGCAACAATTGAGAGACTGCATGGGCTACAGCCACAAACCCCCCTGTAATTGCTGCGGTTCTAGTACCCGCATCTGCTTGTAACACGTCAGCATCTACAGTTAATGTTCTTTCTCCCAACACATCGAAATCAATTGCTGCTCGTAAACTACGACCAATTAAGCGTTGAATTTCTTGAGTACGTCCAGATAATTTTAACAATTCCCGTGGTTGTCGTTCTTGTGTAGCTGAGGGTAACATTCGATATTCAGATGTCAGCCAACCTTTACCTGTTCCTGTTAAAAACTTGGGTACTCCCTCAGTCACACTGACAGTACAAAGTACTTGAGTGTCTCCAAATTTTGTTAAAACAGAACCGGGAGCAAAGCTAGTAAAACCAGCATGAAAGCTGATATGACGTAGTTGATAGGGGGATCGACCATCGGGACGCTGCCAAACCATGAAAGTTACCTCAGAAGAAATTTTATACAGAATAACACAGCCTTCAGGTTAACAGATACCATTTTTAGTGATGAAAACCGAGAAGTGTGATAATCTAATTTCAGGTTTTCTATTTTGCAGATTTATTTAGATTTATTTAAAGTTCCCCTATGGTTTCCGAATTAAAAACTACCAGCATTAATTCAACCCTCAGTTTAGCTGATCCAGTTGCAGGATTACCTAGGTCAACAACCTTAATTATTCAAACAGAGGTCAAACGTGCTGAAAAATGATAAATGGATCATCGAACAAGCCAAACAAGGGATGATTTCTCCATTTGAAAGTTCTCTAGTGCGCCAAGTTGAAGATAGGCGAGTCATTAGTTATGGTTTATCTAGCTATGGCTATGATTTGAGATTAGCTCCCACAGATTTTCGCATTTTTAGACATATTCCAGGTACTATTGTTAACCCCAAGCGGTTTAACCCTGAAAACCTAGAATCTGCTACACTGCGAACTGATGAGGATGGATCATTTTTCATTATTCCCGCTAACTCTTATGCTTTGGGTGTCTCCCTAGAAAGACTGCGTATTCCTGCCAACATCACAGTTATTTGTATTGGCAAATCTACCATGGCACGTTGTGGCATAATTGCTAATATTACCCCGGCGGAAGCCTCATGGGAAGGCTTCTTGACCCTGGAATTTAGCAATGCTTCTAGTGCAGACTGTCGCATCTACGCTAATGAAGGTGTGTTACAGCTTCTGTTTTTAGAAGGGGAACCATGTCAAACAACTTACGCAGAGCGCCTTGGGAAGTATCAAAATCAACCCCAAACGGTTACCATTGCCAAGGTGTAAAAAGGTGGTAGTTTAATCTGAGACAGTACCATCTGGGAGAATAGCATTGCGGAAATTAGCTCCTTCTACATTGGCATTAGTTAAATTTGCATCTCGTAAATTGGCACGATCTAAATCAGCTTTATGAAGGTTAGCACCTTGCAAGTTAGCGCCTTCTAAGTTCGCCGATGTCAAATAAGTTGTACTTAAATCTGCATTACTAAGATTTGCATCTTCCAGATGCGCTCTATTTAGGTTAGCTTTACTCAGATTTGCACCACTAAGATTAACTTGATGTAGAATTACTCCATCGAGATTGGCTCTACTCAAATCAATCTGAGAAAAATCCCGTTCTCCAGCAGCATAGCGCTGGAGAAAATTATCTATATTATTTATCTTCATATCCACCTCACAGTATAATAGTATAATAGTTACTAATTATATTTTATGCAGCACTGAGACAAGTTAAGGTAAATTACCTATACTTGGTAATTACTTAGTAATAGTCCTAGGCTAACAATTTTAACTCTAGTATTAAATCTGTCATAAGAACTAATTATTTACAGCCTCAATAAACTAATTACCTCACCTTTGATATACCTCTTGGCAAAAATACCCCAAAGTAGATCAACAGGTTGTGACCCAGCTTGACCATAAAACGAGATAAGCTGTAAGAGCAAGCGAGTGTTTTTTAAATTCCACTATGGCAACTATCAACGACAACTACCTAAAGCTGAAAGCCGGTTACTTATTTCCCGAAATTGCGAGGCGAGTCAATAGCTTTGCACAAGTTAATCCTGACGCTAAAATTATCCGCTTAGGCATTGGCGATGTCACAGAACCGTTGCCAGAAGCTTGCCGCACAGCTATGATCAAAGCTGTGGAAGAAATGGGCGATCGCGCCTCTTTTAAAGGTTATGGACCAGAACAGGGTTATGCTTGGTTAAGGGAAAAAATTGCGGCTCAAGATTTTCAAGCCAGAGGGGCTGATATAGATGCTTCAGAAATCTTTATCTCTGATGGTTCTAAGTGCGATAGTGGCAACATTCTCGACATTTTTGGACAAAATAACATTATTGCGGTGACTGACCCTGTATACCCCGTATATGTGGACACTAACGTTATGGCTGGTAACACCGGGGCTGCTAACGATAAAGGGGAGTTTGCCGGTTTAGTATATCTGCCTATTTCGGCTGAAAATAACTTTACAGCTGAAATTCCCTCCCAGAAAGTTGACCTAATTTATCTGTGTTTTCCCAATAACCCCACTGGCGCAACTGCTACCAAGGAACATCTCACAGCATGGGTAGACTATGCTAGAGCCAATAACTCAATTATTTTCTTTGATGCTGCCTATGAGGCTTACATCACTGACCCGACTATTCCTCATTCAATATACGAAATTCCCGGGGCAAGAGAATGCGCCATTGAGTTCCGTTCTTTCTCTAAAAATGCTGGCTTTACGGGAACCCGTTGTGCATTGACTGTTGTACCCAAGACCCTAACAGCAAAAGCTGCTGATGGTTCTAATGTGGAACTGTGGAAGTTGTGGAATCGCCGTCAATCCACTAAATTTAATGGTGTTTCCTATATTGTCCAACGGGGTGCTGAAGCTGTGTATTCTCAGTCAGGACAGGGGCAAATTCAAGCATTAGTGAGTTTTTATCTAGAAAATGCCCAAATTATTCGTCAACAACTATCAGCGGCGGGACTAGTTGTGTATGGTGGAGTAAATGCACCTTATGTGTGGGTGAAAACTCCGGATAATTTATCTAGTTGGGAATTTTTTGATAAGTTACTGCACACTGTTAATGTGGTGGGTACGCCTGGTTCTGGTTTTGGCGCTGCGGGTGAGGGCTATTTCCGCATTTCGGCTTTTAATAGTCGGGAAAATGTGGAGGAAGCAATGAGGCGCATTACTGAAAAATTCAAGGTGTAAAGGTGTAAAAAGTTTTAGTGGGCTTTGCCCACCATTAACCCCCACCATTAACCCCCACCATTAACCCCCAGCATTAACCATTTTATAGCGAACTTTACCCAAAGGGAACCAGCAGCCCGCACACTATCTCAGGTGTTTAAGGAATGCTATAATATTAGATAAAATATGATAAAATTAACAAAAATTTATTATGGTTTTCCTTCAAGAATTATCTGAAATATTACAAGCAGAAGACCCAGAAAAAAGGCAAATGATTACTGGTGTGAGTTGGGAAAATTATCAAGTTTTACTCGATAATTTAGGTGATAATCGGCAATATAGAGTTACATATTTAGATGGAGTCATAGAACTGGTGTCACCAAGCCGCAGTCACGAACGCTATAAAACAATTATTGGTTCTTTGTTAGAAGCTTATTTTCAAGAAAACCGCATTCGTTATTTTCCTCTAGGTTCTACTACTTTCCGCAAACCAGTAAAAAAAGGAGGTACAGAACCAGAGGAATCATACTGCATAGGAACAGAAAAAGAATTGCCTGATTTAGCGATTGAAATTATAGTAACTAGTGGGGGAGTTGATAAGTTAAAAGTTTATCAAATATTAGGTATCAAGGAAATCTGGTTTTTTAAAAATAATCAATTTGAAGTTTATATCTTGCAGGGAGAAAATTATCAACAATCTCTCGAAAGTGAGTTATTACCTAATCTAGATGTATCAATGTTAGCAGAATATGCGATCGCGCCTGATCCTTTGCAAGCTGTGTTGGCATTTCGGGAAAGAGTTAGTATGAAATCACCGGGGAACAAGCTGTAATAAATAGTATTGATGTTAAAGCGCAAGGATCTTACAATAAACAAAGGTAGTGTCATAACCTAGACAAATTCAATGAATGCTAAGGAATTTTTCCAACGGGGTGTAATTTTTCTGACTAAATTTAAAGATTATTATGCGGCGATCACTGACTTTGATCAAGCTATACAAATCAATCCCGGCTTTGCTGAAGCATATTGTAATCGGGGAGAAGCTCGTTACCTGTTAGGCGATTACGAGGGGGCGATCGCTGATTATGATCAAGCTATACAAATTAACCCCCATTCTTCGCTATCATACCATAGTCGGGGTCGTGCTTACTTAGCCCTTGAAAACTACGATCAAGCCATTGGCAATTATCAACAAGCCATAGAAACTACTACTCACCCAGCTAATGTATATTATATTGATATAGCCACAGCTTTACATAACCGGGGTGTAGCTTTGTGTAATCGGGGTGATTATCAAGGAGCAATGGCAGATTTTGACCAAGCTATACAATGGTATCCTTATTTTGCCCCAGCTTATAGCAGTAGGGGTAATATATCCTATATTTTAGGAGAGTATCAGCAAGCGATCGCCCATCATAACCGCGCTTTACAATTAAATCCCAACTTAGCCGCAGCTTACCATAATCGAGGTAATGCCCACTATGAGTTAGGAAACAACCAAGAAGCTATAGAAGATTACAATCAGGCTCTACAAATTAACCCTAATTTTGCTGAGGCTTACTATAATCGGGGTCTAGTTTATTCTCGCCTCAAAATTTTTCCCCAAGCCATAGCGGACTTTAACCAAGCCCTCACCCTCAACCCTGATGACCTACAAGCATACTCTCAACGGGGTTTAGTGCGAGAAACTTTAGGAGACTATTATGGATCTCTGAAAGATTATAGTCAAGCATTGCAAAAAAACCCTACTTTGGCTTCAGTATACAGCTTGCGGGCTAATGTGCGTCGTTGGTTAGCAGACTATCAAGGGGCTATTGATGATTGTAATCAAGCTATCAAACTTCATCCCCGTCTAGCTCAAGCATACTGCTATCGGGCTGCGGCTCGCCATGGTCAGGGAGATTATCAAGGAGCGATTGAAGACTATACTATGGCATTAGAAATTGATGGTAATTTAGCTGAAGCTTATTGTGGGCGGGCTATTACTCACCAAATTTTGCAAAATTTCTCCGACGCAGTGATAGACAACACCCAAGCCATCAACTTTGTTCCTCAATTTTCATCAGCTTACTGTAATCGGGGTAATGCTCATCGTCTGTTAGGAGAGGAAGATAAGGCCATGGCTGATTATGATCAAGCTTTAGAAATAAATCCCGATCTGATAGAAGCTTATTACAATCGGGCTTGTCTTCGCTATGCACTCAATGACTATCAAGGCGCAATTGCTGATTACACCCAAGCATTACAAAGAAATCAGAAATCAGCTACATTTTACCGCGATCGCGCCCAAGCCCGCTATGCTCTGGAAGACTATCAAGGCGCAAGAGAAGATTACACTCAAGCCCTGGCGATAGACTCTACTAACGCTGAAGACTGGTATAATCGGGGTCGGAGCCTGGCCATGCTGGGAGAGTTAACAGCAGGGTTAGCTGATTTAAATCAAGCCTTGCAACGTCAACCATTGTGGGCTTTAGCTTATATGCTGCGGGCTGATGTGCGTTTGCGCCTCAAGGACTATCCAGGTGCAATTGCAGATTTCCAAACATCTGCTGACATATATAATAGAGAGGGAAATATCCAATATTATCAACATATGCTTGAGGCTATCGCAGAAGTTGAAAGTTTATATCAAAAATAGATGGGGGGAACAGGGAAGGGGCAAAAATAAATAATGTGTACGGAGTTTTGTTTAAATTAAGATGGGGAAATAAAGCGGTTTAGTACAGTAGGGGAAGCAAATACCCGCACTACAATACTGTATTTAGGAAATCGGTCATCAAATTATTAATGTAACCTATAATGCTGTTTTATAAAACATAATCTTGCTAAAATAAGTTCAAAAGCTTGGTGGGATATTCTCTTCGTAAATTTCCGTTGCTTGTAGTAATTACCATTAATTTACCAAACTAAGATTATGAATCGCTCTTCCTCTGGCTTGTTTGTAGGTTTGCAAACAGCTATTACCTCTGTGGCTATTTCTCAGAGAACTGATAGTGTTAATAACCTACCTGTTTGTGATTCTATCAATGACAGTGGACTTAACTTTGACCGTGGGTCTGGACGCATCGGGGCTGGTTGCTAAATCCCCCTTGATTAAATCTACAATTCTCTCATGTGAGTAATTAGTAGAATATTCATGAGATTACTTATCCGTGCGATCGCTAACAACCTTTTCTAGCAATTACACCATCAGCTAGAATTTTTGAGGAGCGATCGCGCCTCGCGCGGTGTGGGAAGTAGTCACAGCAATTTATCATCTGAATCATTGCGATCAGTAAAAGGGAACAGGTAAAGCTGGTTGATGAGTTGCTTTAATTGGGGTAAGCGCTCAGAGGATATAATGAATATCCCATTGATCAGGGCTTGCTGTGTTAAACCAGTTTTTTCTAGTCGGACTTGTATATTATGTTTTTTTAGTATAAAATAGGCAAAATCGCATACTTTCCCCCATGGCTAAGGAAATAGAGCGTAAATACTTACTTAAAGATGATAGTTGGCGAAAATTGGCTCAAGGAACTGTATACTGTCAGGGGTATATCGCCACACAACATCAAGTTACTGTCCGTGTGCGTATAGTAGGGAAACAAGGCTACCTAACCATTAAAAGCCCTACTGTGGAATGTTCTAGACTAGAGTTTGAGTATCCCATTCCTGTAGAAGATGCTCAAGAAATGCTGAGGACATTGTGTGAACAGCCTTTGATCGAAAAAACCAGATACAAAATAGAGTGGGAGGGGTTGATTTGGGAAATAGACGAGTTTGAGGGGCTAAATAAAGGGTTAATTTTAGCGGAAGTTGAACTAAATAACATAAATCAGCAAATTGTATTACCTCCTTGGGTTGGGGAAGAAGTCTCCCAGGACCCCAGATATTTCAATAGTCAATTAGTTACACATCCATATTCACAATGGTAAATATAGCGTCTCTTAATTGCCTATTAAGTAATTAAGCTAAAATGATATCATGATGGGTTTTCAATATACTGAAGCACTGGTCACCATAGCATCTGTTAATTTTGATAATTTAGTTAAATTCTATACAGAAATGCTCAATCAAAAACCGTCACCTTTCATACCTAATGTGTATGCAGAATTGCAACTTGCTGGTGTACGGTTGGGTATTTTTCAACCGAAAAACAATCACTCATCAGAATTTGCTAATTCAGCAAACAGTAAGATAAGTTTGTGTTTAGAAGTGAGTAATTTAGAAGCAGCGATCGCTCACATAACCAACCTAGGCTACCCACCCCCTGGAGAAATCTCCACAGCTTCCCACGGTAGAGAAATTTATGTTTATGACCCTGACGGCAACCGAATTATACTACATCAGGGAACGGGTCAATTGTAGTGTGAGCATCTTGCTGGCTACTGGTGAAATAAAAATATTGGCTAATTTCAAAATCTAAAATCTAAAATTGATTAATTTCTCAAACTATGTCTTTAAATCAAAACTACAAATTAAACCTCATCCAATGGTATCCGGGTCATATTGCTAAGGCGGAAAAAAACCTTAAGGAACAGCTAACCAGGGTAGATGTGGTGCTAGAAGTACGAGATGCGCGGATTCCTGTGGCTACCCATCACCCTCAAATAGATGAATGGGTGGGAAATAAAGCGCGTTTGTTAGTATTAAACCGATTAGATATGATTCCGCTCCCGGTGCGATCGCTTTGGGGAGATTGGTTTAAATATCAAAGTCAAGTCGCCTATTTTAGCAATGCTCAACAAGGTCAGGGTGTGGTGGCCATAGCAAAAGCTGCTCAAGCAGCAGGGGTAAAACTCAACCAAAGAAGACGCGATCGGGGAATGTTACCCCGTCCAGTGCGAGCCGTCGTCATTGGTTTTCCCAATGTGGGTAAATCAGCCTTAATTAACCGTCTATTGGGAAAGCGAGTGGTAGAAAGCGCCGCCCGTCCAGGGGTAACTCGCTCTTTGCGTTGGGTGAGAATTTCCGAACACCTAGAATTATTAGATGCTCCCGGCGTAATTCCATTAAAAATGGGAAATCAAGAAGCCGCAGTCAAGTTAGCAATTTGTGATGACATTGGTCAAGCGTCCTATGATAATCAGCTAGTAGCATCAGCTTTCATAGACTTACTCAATCAATTGCAAGAAACAGCAGGGGAATTATTACCACCCTCGCCCTTATATACTCGCTACCAACTTGACCCCGTACCATACACCGGGGAAAGCTATTTACACGCCTTGGCAGAACATCGTTACCAAGGGGACGTAGAACGCACAGCCAGACATCTATTAACAGATTTTCGTAAAGGCTTATTAGGTGCAATTCCTCTAGAATTACCACCCGGCCTGTAAACCAGCATTTGAATATTTAAGCCAAGCGCCTGGCCTCCACAGTCAGGGGTAAACTGTTAGTATCAGGTAACTCTGTAAATTCCAACTCCCAGCCATTAGCTAAAGTTAGAACTATACCATCATTACCTTTTGTTTGTTTAACTACTTCTTCTTCCAGGTCTTTTTTAGCAACATAAGCAACTAAATTTCCCGCATCATTCATCCGTAACATAACTTTCATGAATTCTCCTCCACCGCTTCTAATTCTTTTTTCCGACAACCAACAACGAACCCTGTCTCTAAAAAATGCACAGCATAAATATAGGAAGTTTGTAAATAAGTACCTACACTCGCTATATAGCCCACATCTCCTTTGTTCCCTAAAATCGCCCCGACTTCCTGACCGGGAAACGTACCATCATTTTTGATCAGTTTGCGAAGTCTGACTTTTTGACCAATTTCAAAAACAGGTGGTAAGTTTAGCTCTAATTCATCACGTTGCATGAGAGTACCTGTGTTCTTTTACCAAGCTCAAAAGTTCTTCTACAGTGAGATTGCGTTTTTGCTTGATTGACTGGTGGCGGACTGCATCCAGGACAGATTGCGTTTCCTGTGGGTTGAGAAAAATGTTATTTTGCTGTAACAAACTGGTCACCAAATGTCTACCAGAGTGCTTACCCACTACTAAACGGCGTTCCCAACCTACTTCTTCTGGTGCAAATGGTTCATAGGTGAGGGGGTTTTGTAGTACGCCGTGAGCATGAATTCCCGACTCATGAGCAAAGGTATTTTCACCCACAATTGCTTTCCAGGGTGGAACATGAGAATTAGATGCTGAAGCCACTAGTTGTGATAATTGCAACAAACGGCGAGTATCAATGGGCAAACTCATGCCGTAAATACGTTTAATAGACATGACAACTTCTTCTAAAGCCGCATTTCCCGCCCTTTCCCCCACACCGTTAACTGTGGTATTTACAGATGTAGCTCCGGCTTTGATACCAGCTAAAGCGTTAGCAGTTGCCAAGCCAAAATCGTTGTGAGTGTGAATTTCTACAGGAATGGACAAAGCCGAAACTAACTGTTTAACTTTAGCGTAGGTGCTGAAGGGGTCAAGAATGCCCACGGTATCGCAGAAGCGGAACCGCGAAGCACCCCATTCTTGAGCATTAAGGGCTACATCTAACAAAAAGTTAGGGTCAGCCCTAGAAGAATCTTCCCCCCCCACTGCTACCCAAAGACCTTGATCAAGGGCAAAATTAATACAGTCCTTCAGTTTTTGCAAACTGACTCGCCATTGACCATGAAATTTAGCAGCAATTTGGATTCCAGACACAGGGATGGCGATATGTACTCGCCTTAAACCGCAAGTGATGGAAGCTTTGATATCTGAAATCACCGCCCGATTCCAACCCAGCAGCCTGGCTTGCAAACCCAACTCAGAAATTGCTAAAATAGCGTGTGTTTCTGCTTCTCCCATGGCTGGTATCCCTACTTCTAATTCGGGAACACCAATAGCATCGAGAAATTGGGCAATGGCTAACTTTTCTTCAAAGGTAAAAGCAACACCTGCTGCTTGTTCACCATCACGTAATGTAGTGTCATTAATTAAGATATCATTCATCTCAAGCATTTCTCCTGTTGCCTACTTACTTTTAAATTTTTTCGAGCATATCTTTGTCTGTTTTCTTGGGTATAGATTCGAGGTTGAGCGTGTTTGATGGATTTATCAACTTTTCTTATAAATCTGGGATTAGGTTTATGATGTCCATTGGAATCAGAGTAAACATATTCCAGCCCCACATCTAAACCTATTTGGCTATCAGCTATTCTAGGTTCTTGTTTAACTTGGTTTAACTTGTGTATCTACACAGAATTGAACAAGCAGAAACCGTCAGCAATTTTAACAATTACAACGATAATAACGGGTTTAATTAACTTATTGCTTGGTTGATAGCTTGGTTTTTTACTCTAACACTAGCACTACTTAATCACCTCTTTTATGTTTTAGTTCATCTTCATGATTATTAAATCATAGCTAAATACCAAATCAACTATCTGTATGAGAGAGAACCAAAAACAGGTATAATTTTAGTAAGAAGTTTAGTAAGAAGTTTAGGAAGAAGTTTAGGAAGAAGTTTACCATTGCCAAATGAGGTATTTTATCTTAGCGATTACCTGAGATGACTGTGAGTAAACCTAAGAGTAAAAGTTAGAGAAAAAATCTGTTAATGATTCTCATCTAGCCAATCTAAAATCTGCTCTAATTGCTGTAAATTAACCAGTCCATATTGCCACAGCAGCATGGGTAATGGTTCATCATCAAATTTACGATGTCTTTGTGCTACAGCAATATCTGCATTTGTCAGTTCCAGTTCCTGATGTAAAAAATTAAGAAATTTCCTCTCACTGTTAGCAGTTGTCATGGTCGCAATTGTTTAGTTATTCTCTTGGTCAAGCTAGGCTGGAATGGAGAGATACACCAGTGTTGTTTAGGGGTTGTGTAAATTCCAGCAACGCTCTAACCAGTCCACTAATTCATGGCGAGAAGCGAGAAACTGCATCACAGTACTGCGGACTAGTATGGCTTCTAGTAAATTATTCACTTTCACTGTCAGAGAACCATCCCTATGACAAGAACAGGGTATCATCAGTTCTTGTAAACGCTGACAAATTTGCCAGCGATCGCACAAAGGAATCTGTAAAACTTGATCTCTTGGGGGATCATAACTATGTGGTGGTAACATGATTAAATGCAGTTGGGGGTTTTGATGATTTTCAATAGTATTTAACGGCTCTTCCCTGGGTAGTGTTTGGCTAAGAAAACCGTTTACTATTTTTATGCTTATATCAGGTAACCTCCAACTGGAGATTAGGACTCGTGGTTATTGGATTTATTGAATTAATTACAGTTGTACTCAATTATCTTTAACTCTGATTGTAAATAAATTTAAATTAAATTTAAAATTTCTTGGGGGTAGGGGTGCTAGTATTTAATGATGGGGGTTCTGGTATTTTTAGGGTCAAGGCTTGAGAATTTTTGTACTCACCACAAATAACCTCACCTATGAGATTTAGCAGCGCATTAGGCAAGTTATATGGCGATTTATTAAGTTGTACTCACTTGCTCACCAACGCGAGGCAGACAGAATTACAACAGGTTCTGTATACCCAGCTACTATTTTTATTGTATGATTACGTTAGCTAAAAAACAGGTTTCTTTATTTTTTTTTTGGCTTTGTTGTCTGTCTGTATGTATACGTTTCTTCATTTAAACAATAGTTTTTGTAAACATATATAAAGTTGATAGTTAAAACTTTAGTTCTCTCTACCTGAACAGGGTAAGCTTAAATACAACAAAATCCAACAGGTTTTGACCTGCATTACTGTGTTATGCGGGCAGATTTTAACTGACTTAAGGTAATTTCAGTGAAACAGCAAAAAAATACATTTAGCCATATAACAGCAAAAGAAAGAAATTATTTATCATTTCCGGCACAGTTTTTATTAAATCAAAACCTACTTCAAGGACAAATACTAGATTTTGGTTGCGGCTTTGGTAGTGATGTAAAAATCATCAAAGAAAAAGGTTTTGATATTACAGGCTATGACCCCCATTATTTCCCCGGCTATCCTCAAGGTAAATTTGATACAATCATATGTTTTTATGTTTTAAACGTTTTGTTACCTGAAGAACAAGCTAATATTTTGATGGAAGTATCACACTTATTAAAACCAGGAGGTAAAGCTTATTATGCAGTGAGAAGGGATCTGAAAAAAGAAGGATTTAGAGAACATTATGTCCATAAAAAACCTACATATCAATGTTTAGTTAAACTTCCGTTTCATTCATTACACGCAGATGAAATGCGGGAAATATATGAGTATATTCATTATAATCAGCGCCGCAATTCATCTGATCATTGTATATTTTGTAATCCTCATAAACATCTCACCTTATTAACAGAGTCAGCAACTGCCTATGCTATGTTAGATGGCTATCCTATCAGTAAAGGACATACTTTAGTAATTCCTAAACGCCATGTTAGTAATTATTTTGACTTACCATTTAAAGAACAGTCCGCTTGCTGGTTTATGGTGAATAAAGTCCAAGGGATTCTCGCCGCAGAATTTGCACCAGATGGTTTTAATGTGGGGATGAATATTAACCGAGAAGGTGGACAAAATATTATGCACACTGCTATTCATGTCATCCCCCGTTACAAAGGTGACTCTGTGGGTAAAAGTGGTATGAGAAAAGTTATCCCTAAGAAACTGTAGGGGCTGATTACCATAGGCTTTTACTCATTTTGATGACCTGAAAAACATAAAATAAATATAAACTGCATTGCTTTTTACCAAAAAAAATGATAGGTTAGATACATAGTCAGGCTAACTCAAACTCTCAATTCTAACTCTGGGGAATGTACGGGCGATCGCTAAAAACGTGATTCTTGCTTATAGACATTAATTCTCAATATGTGTATGATTAAAAGTAATGTAGTTCCTGGTTTCATGCTGATTACGCCATTAATCATAGGTTTCTGATTCTCAAAACTGCCCCGACCCAGCACCTAGAATTTATGCTTAATGAGTGGGGAAAATTAAAAAAATATGAATTATGGCATTTGTAGATCAGAAAAAATGATATGTTAGATACATAATTTAAATTCTGACTCGTCACCACTACTAAAACCTAAACCTGCTGAAGTTTTTAACTCCTTAAGCTTTTCTTCTTGATATTGATTTAAGAGATTTAAGCCGGGTTTGAGTACATATTTATGTACTGGAAAAATTGAATAAAATCGACTCAAACCCTTGTTAATATTGGGTTGCAACTGAGTACAGAGAAATCCTGAACCCCCCTTCATAAATACTCGTACCCCAGTGGAAAAATACCAGAACCCCTACCCAAAAAATAAATTGTTAAAGCTTGTAAACACCACCTGGTTAGGGTGGTAAAATTTGAGTACAAGGGTAATAAATCCAATAAATTCTATCTTCCATCAACGCCCAGACCATAGAATAAGCACTGCTATAAATCATATATCGCCAATCACTCAACGCTCTCACCAAAAGCAACAGCGAAGAGTGAGTGGAGGGATGAGATAGCACCATGCCTCTGCGAATGGAAGTCGCCCTTGTAATCATCAACAAATTCCCATCCAGAATCAAAAGTTGACACACACCAGCTATCCAAGACGCGACTTCATTTCTTAGGTTAAGACAGTAGCAACGGCATCTCCCACAGTGGCATTTAGTCCACCGACCTTGCGAAATTCAATGATACTACCGTCTAACGGACTCCTCACCTCCTCCCATCAGGAACCGGCATTAACCCCAGCAAAATCAGGTGGTTGCGGATGTGACAGCAGCACCACCGTAGAAATGGATCAAAAGCTCCAAGAACGCATCGCCAAACATCCTTGTTATAGTGAAGATGCTCATCACCACTACGCCAGGATGCACGTTGCAGTTGCACCAGCTTGTAATATTCAATGTAACTATTGTAACCGCAAATACGACTGTGCCAACGAAAGTCGCCCAGGAGTAGTGAGCGAGTTACTAACACCAGAGGAAGCAGCACACAAAGCTTTGGTAATTGCAGGCAAAATTCCCCAAATGACAGTTGTGGGAATTGCAGGACCTGGTGATCCATTGGCGAATCCTGAAAAGACGTTTCGCACTTTTGAGTTGATTGCAGACAAAGCCCCAGATATCAAGCTGTGTCTCTCAACTAACGGTTTAATGCTACCGGAATACATTGACCGCATCAAACAATTAAATATAGATCACGTTACCATTACCTTAAATACCATAGACCCAGAAATCGGCGCTCAAATTTATGCTTGGGTTCACTACAAGCGTAAGCGTTATAGAGGTGTTGAAGGTGCTAAAATTTTGCTAGAAAAGCAAATGGAAGGTTTGCAAGCTCTCAAAGAAGCTGATATTTTGTGCAAAGTTAATTCTGTGATGATTCCCGGAATTAATGATCAGCACTTGATCGAAGTCAATAAAATGATTCGTGAAAATGGTGCATTTTTGCACAATATTATGCCTTTGATTTCTGCACCAGAACATGGTACACACTTCGGCTTAACAGGTCAACGTGGTCCCACACCTAAAGAAGTAAAGGAACTACAAGATAACTGTGCCGGCAATATGAAAATGATGCGCCATTGTCGTCAATGCCGGGCTGATGCGGTAGGATTATTAGGAGAAGACCGCAGCCAGGAATTTAGTAAAGATAAATTCTTGGAAATGTCTCCAGAATATGACTTAGAACAACGGGCCATTGTTCACGAAGGAATTGAAAAGTTTAAACAAGAATTGAAAATAGCCCAGGAAAAAGCACGCACAGGAAAGGAATTTGCTAGCCAGCCCAAAATCTTAGTTGCAGTAGCGACTAAAGGCGGCGGACTAGTTAACCAACACTTTGGTCATGCTAAGGAATTCCAGATTTACGAAGTGGATGGTAATCAAGTAAGCTTTATCGGTCATCGCAAGGTTGACCAATATTGCCAAGGTGGATTTGGAGAAGAAGCCACATTTGAGCATATTATGGCAGCGATCGCAGATTGCAAAGCGGTTTTAGTTGCCAAAATTGGTAACTGTCCCCAAGAAAAATTGCAAAAGGCGGGAATACAGACTGTTGAAGCTTACGACGTGATTTCAAAGGTTGCTTTGGAATTTTACCAGCAATATGTAGAGGGACTAGAGACTAGAGACTAGGTGTGAGGGGCTAGGTATGAGGGAAAAACTCCCCAATACCCCCCACTTAGTATCTCCTATGCAATACCCAATACCCAAAAAGGAGAATAATCATGGCTTATCAAGTCACTAGCCAATGTATTTCCTGCAGTCTTTGTCTGTCTGTATGTCCCACCAATGCAGTAAAGGTGGTGGATGGTAATCATTGGATTGACCCTGAACTTTGCACAAACTGCTTAGATACTCTTTATTCAGTTCCTCAGTGTAAAGCAGGTTGTCCCACTTGTAATGGTTGTGTGAAAAAACCCAATGACTATTGGGAAGGTTGGTTTGCTAGTTACCATCGCTCTTTAGCAAAATTAACTAAAAAACAAGATTACTGGGAACGTTGGTTTAACTATTACTCCACAAAATTTTCTGAGCAATTATCTCGACATCAGAGTAAAGTTGTAGGTGTATCAGGATGAGCATCATTTATTTGGATAATAACGCTACAACCAAGGTAGACCCGGAAGTTTTAGAGGTGATGTTGCCCTACCTGCGGGACTACTACGGTAATCCTTCTAGTATGCACACCTTTGGCGGACAACTGGCCAAACCGGTTAAAATGGCACGCCAGCAACTAGCCGCCCTCATTGGTGCTGATGAGTCAGAAATTGTTTATACTAGTTGTGGTACAGAAGGAGATAACGCAGCCATTCGCGCTGCACTGTTAGCACAACCAGAAAGGCGACATATCATCACCACCCAAGTGGAACACCCGGCAGTTTTGAATGTCTGCAAACAACTGGAAACCCAAGGTTACAACGTTACTTATCTTTCTGTTAATCGTCAGGGACAGCTAGATTTAGCTGAATTAGAAGCCTCTCTCACTGGCAACACCGCCTTGGTAACAATTATGTATGCCAACAACGAAACAGGTACGGTGTTTCCCATTGAGGACATTGGGTTAAGAGTAAAAGAATACGGCGCTATTTTTCATGTGGATGCAGTGCAAGCAGTGGGGAAAATACCCTTAAACATGAAGACCAGCACCATAGATATGTTAACTCTTTCTGGTCATAAAATCCATTCTCCTAAAGGAATTGCGGCTTTGTATATCCGGCGGGGTGTGCGTTTCCGTCCTTTGCTCATTGGCGGACACCAAGAACGCGGCCGTCGAGCGGGAACAGAAAACGTTGCTGGTATTATTGCTTTGGGTAAAGCGGCAGAGTTGGAACTCTTACATTTGGAAGAGGCTACCACAAGAGAAAGAAAACTGCGCGATCGCTTGGAGCAAAGCTTACTGGCTAAAATTCCGGACTGCGAAGTTAACGGCGATATAACGCACAGATTACCCAATACTACCAATATTGGCTTTAAGTACATTGAAGGTGAAGCAATTCTGCTATCCTTAAATAAACACGGTATCTGTGCTTCCTCTGGTTCAGCCTGTACCTCCGGTTCCCTGGAACCTTCTCATGTTCTCCGGGCTATGGGTTTACCCTACACCACCTTACACGGTTCCATTCGTTTCAGCCTGTGTCGCTACACCACGGAAGCTGAAGTTGACAAATTAATAGAAGTCATGCCTAGCATTGTGGAACGTTTACGGGCTATGTCGCCTTTCCAAAATGATCAAGCGGGTTGGCTACAAGAACAAGCGCTGATTCATAGTTAACAATTAACTAGCGGGTACTAGGTATGGGTAAGTTTGGCTGTCATTCCTAGTCCCTGGTCTAAAAATGAGCTACAATCCAAAATCTTCTCAAATTTTCCAAAATTGATTATGTGGGACTACACAGATAAAGTATTGGAGTTGTTTTACAATCCCAAAAATCAGGGAACTATTGAAGAAACAGACCAACCGGGAGTTAAACTAGCAACGGGAGAAGTGGGTAGTATTGCTTGTGGTGATGCCCTGCGACTGCATTTGAAAGTTGAAGTAGAATCTGATAAGATATTAGATGCACGGTTTCAAACCTTCGGCTGCACTAGTGCCATTGCTTCTTCGAGTGCTTTAACAGAAATGGTCAAAGGTTTAACCCTAGACCAAGCTTTGAAAATTTCTAACCAAGAAATTGCCGACTACTTAGGGGGCTTACCAGAAGCCAAAATGCACTGCTCTGTTATGGGGCAAGAAGCATTAGAAGCTGCTATTTATAATTATCGGGGCATAGCTCTCCCCTCCCATGAGGACGATGACGAAGGTACATTAATTTGTAGCTGTTTTGGAGTTAGCGAAAGCAAAATTCGCCGTGTCATTGTAGAAAATAATCTCACTGATGCGGAACAGGTAACAAATTATGTGAAAGCTGGTGGCGGATGCGGTTCCTGTTTAGCTAATATTGATGATATTATAAGAGATGTAAAGGAGAAAGCCGGCGTGGCTGCCCAGAACCACCATAGCCCCGGACTGCCTCAGTCTCAACCGCCATCAGCCAAACCTCTGACCAACGTCCAAAGAATTGCACTAATTCAAAAAGTTCTGGACGAAGAAGTTAGACCTGTGCTGATTGCTGACGGCGGAGACGTGGAACTTTACGATGTAGAAGGCGATAAAGTTAAAGTCTTACTCCAGGGAGCTTGTGGTGCTTGTTCTAGCAGTACAGCTACTCTCAAGATTGCTATCGAAGCCAGGTTACAAGATCGCGTCAGCAAAAACTTGGTAGTCGAAGCAGTGCAGCCATAACTTAACTTCATAACTTGAAGATTTACACCCGGCACTCATAAACCCTGTTGGTCATTGAACAGGAACAACAAGTAGGATTTTGACTTATATTCTTAGGATTTGAATTATCTTCGCCTGATCAGTGCTTGATTTTGTGCTTGATTCTGTGCTTGATTCTGTGCTTGATTACGACTCATTGCAAATCCCATTGTCCAACTCGCTACAAAGGAACAGGATATGAGTACATTGTACGAAAAAATCGGTGGACAGGCAACTATTGAGAAAGTAGTTGATGCTTTTCACAACAGCGTTATGGCAGATAACAACCTGAAATCTTTTTTCGCTAAAACTGATATGGCGAAACAACGCGCTCATCAAATTGCTTTCTTCTCTCAGCTACTAGGCGGACCAAAGCAATACTCAGGTCGTCCTATGGACAAAACACACACAGGTATGAAGCTGAGTGATCAACACTTTGAAGCTATTAGCAACTATCTGAGTGCAGCCATGTCCACTTCTGGAGTCTCAGCAGAAGACACTAGCGCCGCTATGGCTAAAGTTTCCAGCTTAAAGGCTGCTATTTTGAACAAGTAAGTAAATCTGCATTGATTGGCGAATAACTCAAGTCCTACTTGTTTTCTCTACATATTTAGAGACGGCTAAGTAGGCTAAGTAAAAGTTTCACCTACGACCATAAATAAAAACTTAATCTCAAAACTTAACCCCCAATGATTATGAGTCTAACACTCACTCAGTTTGTTGTGGAGCGATCGCCCCCCGGCGACGTTCTACACCCGCTCACTGCTGTAGCTTAACAGGCGTGAACTTCGACCAAGAGACCCGGTAAACAACCAATTTCAGGAACAATTTCAGGAGAAAAATAATCATGTCAGTTGACGAAAACATTAGACAGATAGCTTTTTACGGTAAAGGTGGTATCGGTAAATCTACCACTTCCCAAAACACCCTGGCAGCTATGGCAGAAATGGGTCAGCGCATCCTCATCGTTGGTTGTGACCCTAAAGCTGACTCCACCCGTTTGATGTTGCACAGTAAAGCTCAAACCACCGTTCTACACCTGGCTGCTGAAAGAGGCGCAGTGGAAGACCTAGAATTAGAAGAAGTGATGTTAACCGGCTTCCGTGGTGTTCGTTGCGTGGAGTCTGGTGGTCCTGAACCTGGTGTAGGTTGTGCAGGTCGTGGTATTATCACTGCTATCAACTTCTTAGAAGAAAACGGCGCTTACCAAGACGTTGATTTCGTATCTTACGACGTATTGGGTGACGTTGTATGTGGTGGTTTCGCTATGCCTATCCGTGAAGGTAAAGCTATGATTTTTAGGTTGTTTGCTGTGATTCATCATCAGATGATTAATTTTTATTCATTCACTCTTGCCCTATTTTTGCCCTGGAAGATTCAGCAATAGAAAGATTCTAATGGCGTTGTCAGTGGCGTTTAGTTAGGGTTTTGATTTGATTATTTACCCTATTCTTGCCCTGTCCACAGGTCTAATAGCCACTATGGTAACACAAGCATCTTGCTTGTTTGATTTATCATACAGCCAGGGAATAAATTCCCTGTCTAATAGCTAAAGTCGGTGCTAAAGTCGGTTAAAACCGACTAGTTTATGGTAACTTCATTGATAAATCTTTCCCAAACCGATAACTGCTAAAGGGGACAAGCAGGATGCTGGTGTTACAGGGTAACACCGGCTTCTAGCCGGTATTCAAGAAGGCGACAGATATGTAAACCCAATTCAGTCGGTC
>Ga0169931_10002778_pt1 | contig 28260 bp, 22 predicted proteins | sample Kivu_15m_20L_FD_129675 | JGI IMG/M metagenome (GOLD analysis project Ga0169931, IMG submission 129675) | Freshwater microbial communities from Lake Kivu, Western Province, Rwanda to study Microbial Dark Matter (Phase II) - Kivu_15m_20L... | ecosystem: Environmental > Aquatic > Freshwater > Lake...
ATGTGTTCTCGCTGTATTAGCTTGATCAAATGCTGCATTAGCTGTTAAGAATGCACCATTAGCATGTGTTCTCGCTGTATTAGCTTGATCAAATGCTGCATTAGCTGTTAAGAATGCACCATTAGCGTGTGTTCGTGCTGTATTTGCTTGATCAAATCCGACATTAGCTGTTAAGAATGCACCATTAGCATGTGTTCGTGCTGTATTTGCTTGATCAAATCCGACATTAGCTGTTAAGAATGCACCATTAGCATGTGTTCTCGCTGTATTAGCTTGATTAAATGATGCATTAGCTGTTAAGAATGCACCATTAGCGTGCGTTCGTGCTGTATTTGCTTGATCAAATGATGCGTTGGCAACAGCTGATGCAACATTCTGTGAACCAAAAGCCGAATTTGCAATATCAAATGCCGAATTAGCAACGGTGGATGTAACGTTTTGGGCACCAAAAGCAGAATTAGCAACTATAAATGCACCATTGGCATGTGTTCTTGCTGTGTTTGCTTGAGTAAAAGCCTCATTTGCTAAATTGTTTATATTATCATCAACTAGATTTGATATTACTCCATTTGCATTTTTATAGTAAAGAATACCATCGGAATAATTAATTGCTATTTCGCCGTGCTGCAAACTTGATGGAACATTACCAGAGGTGCCGGAGTGTTTTAAAATTATTGTAGTGGTATTTGCCATTAGAAAGTACCACCAAATATTACAGGAAGTGCTTTTACTTCATATTTTGAGGTTGTTGTATTATATACAACTGTAGAATTATTTGATGCATCAAGAACGGAAACATCAGTTAATGCAGTAAGTCTAGAAGACGCAATAGGTGTTTGCGCCCTAACTTTTTGTTGATTTTGAGAATTTATTCTTACAGCTATTGTCATTTTTTATGATACTCTAGGAGTGACAGTTAATATTCCTTCAACTATTCTTGTTACCACGTTTGTAGGACTTGTCACTTTGACATCATAGACATATCTACCAGACTTTATATTTACCGATGAGTCTGATGTTAGGGAAATAGTTACATTTCCGTTTCCGGCATCGTTGATTGTAGATGTAAAAACTGCAGTATTATTTGCCGAATAGTACGACTTTTTTATGTTTGCATTTATTGTGTAGTTTGAAACATTGATTGGTAGATTGGTTGTATCTTCAGTTAGAGTCAAAATTGTACTAAAAGTAGACCCCTGATCCACTATGAGTTCCGCGTAAGATGCCATCTTCGTACCTTTTTGACTATTTAGTATATCAAGAAAAACAAGACAAATGCTATTTTACATCAAACCAACAAAATATTCCTTTTCAACAGTAATTAGAGCATCGGGTCTATATCTATTTTGTACATATAAGTCACAATTCTTTATGACATGAGCAAGACCTTTTTTCCACAAAGAATACTCTATGCTATTTCTATGGTTTTCTATGAACCAGTAATCAAACTCTGAATACCAATCAAACGTTGCTTTATTGGCCTGAAACCACGAACTATTCCACGTTGTATACAATAAAGGTCGTATGATTCTCTCAGATGGTATTCTTCCCATTTCAAGAGGCTTAGGCATCTTGTGAAAAAAATATTGAAACTTTGTATTTACCTTCAACCAATTCATGATAACATGTGCTTGTTTGCATATCATGTCACATGCATCAGGTGACCAATAAAAGTATTCAATAGTTGTATTTGTATAATCTTTAGCATATTCACCAATTGGTGTTATATTTGCCATTCTATCGCTAAAATACATACAGACTTTTTTCGTGTTTTCAAATATACGAATCTTTGGTTTATCTACGCCAAGGACTATTGCTGTTTTTTTACTATGATCGAGTTGCTTCTTGAAATCTGGAAATTGTAGATAATTGTACCTTGATGCATCTATTGGATTCAATTCTTCTCTTACTTGAAAAATCCAACTTTCATCATTGTGCCTTGCAAATGCGTTGAACACAGAATCGCTTACATCAAATATTCTTATCTTTGTTTGCGGAGAAAGATTTGTTATTTCTTTTAGTCTTGGAATTGTTTGAAGAGCATATTCTGATGAATATGCATACTTTGCTGACTTTTCTGATGGATCAATTATAGCATAATCATTCATGGCTTTGTTCATATGCGTGACTATGATTTCATCGACAAATAAATTTTGTCTTAGAAAAGCCATAAGCATGTTATGACTATCAGAACCACCACTATAGCTAACAATCACATGATCATATTTTTCACGAATATCTCTTGCTCTGGCGTTGTATAATTCATCAAGAGTTTTTTCTGGCTCTTTTGTCCAATCATATGCTTCAAATATTTCATCATTGAAATTCCACTGTAATAATCTCAAAGGATGAATACTTTGATTCATTTCTTTCAAGACTTTATTTGCCAAAATACACGCTTGTATCTTGGATTCAAACACAGTCGTACCTATAGTATAAAAACCCAACTTTTTGTTCATGACGAAAAAACTAATTAGGTATTAGATGTGTTTGCCGTTAAAGAATCAATTATTTTTTGAATTTCGTTTTCAATATTTTCTTCTGTTGTTTTTTCTTCAACAACAACCGGCTTCACTGCTGCAAATTCTTTACCAACAAGCGAAGAAGCATTTGATAGAGAAGTATCTACGTTTGGATCCAAAATATCATGTTTCAATTTAAACCAATCATATGGAGCCGAATCATTGGCAATTTTCTGTATTTCTTCTGCTGTTGGTGTAGTATCAGTTTTCCATATATTGATATGATAGTCGGTTTGGCATCTTTGTGGAGAGCCGTCTGATCTTCTTGCGATTGATCCGTCACTATTGAACGAAATTGACAAACTATCTTCCGTCAATACATCTGTGTAATATCTAACGATAATAGAGTGTTGATTAGGATCAATATCAATTATTCGATATTTGACTTCCATTTTTTTCCTCGTGTTCTAGTGCATACACTATATATTTATGTGAAAATAAACGTCATGTGGAGAATTTCATGTACAAAGCTTTGTCCAATAGTCCTGAAGAAAGATCAAATATAACATATTCGTGGGCTTATTGGGATAACGGATTTAGTGAAGATGAAATAAGAAGAGTTGAAGAAATATGTTCTTTGAATAAAGTACAAAAAGCAACTATTGTTGGAACTCAAGATGAGCAAGAAGTTGAAAAAGTAAGAAAATCAAAAGTCCACTTTTATAAAAAAGACAAAAATACAAATTGGATATTTGATAAATTCAATGCAATCATAACAGGTATAAATGAAAGTTACTATAACTATAATCTAAACGGATATCATGATTTTCAATATACTGAATATTATGCTAGTGAAGAAGGAAAGTATGACTGGCACATGGATATGTTGCATGGCCAAAGTAATCAAAATGGGACAAGAAAACTATCAGTTGTGATGTGCTTATCTGATCCAGAAAAAGATTTTGAAGGTGGTGATTTTGAAATAAATGTCGGTAATCAAAATGAACCACAAAAAATAGTTATGAAAAGAGGACGAATCATATTTTTTCCATCATATATCATTCATAGAGTAAAACCCATAACTAAAGGTATTAGAAAATCAATTGTGATATGGGTAATTGGCCCGAAGTTTGTTTGATTAATTACTTGTATTTCCGCTTAAAGTTCCTATAGCAATAAAAGTAATTAAATTATTACCTGCAATTGCAAATCCAGTATTTCCTACATTGCCTGTAGCACCAGCAGCTCCTCCTGGTTTTGCACCGAGAGTTGCATTAAATGAATAACCACCACCGCCGTTAGCACCACCGAATCCAGCTTGTGCTGTATTCCCACCCGGTCCTCCTGCTCCAGCAGCAGGACTTCCACCAGACGATGCCGCGCCTCCGGCACCACGTAATGATGCTGTACCGTTTGCTCCAGCTGATCCTGCAGGAACATATAGTGAAACACCACCTGTGCCACCAGTTCCACCAGAAACTCCGGCGCCGCCACCACCGCCGCCACCTCCATAATAATTGTAGTATGGCACACCCTTGCTTGGAACATACAAATATCCTGTTGCGCCACCACCACCGCCGCCACCACCGCCCGATCCTCCGGGTCCGCCATTGCCACCTCTAATGATACCAAGATTATTCAAATACATTCTTAAAACTTGACTACCTGTTTCAGCTTGAAATGCAACTGATCCGTTTGCACCACGAAGTCCAGTTCCGCCTGCTGAACCAGCAACACCGTCAACAGGTGAACCACTGTAACCAGAACCTCTACCACCAGCACCACCTGTTCCAGAAACACCTGTATTACCAACATTTCCGACTATGTTTGCTGAATTTCTTATGAAGAAATATGTTGAATTCGCCCATCCTGTACCAAGTCTTAATGCGGGACCATTGAAAACATTGCTTGATACATTTGCATCAATAAAACAAAATAAATTTACAGGGTATGTGGGTGTATTTGCACTTGCTCGCAAATTAACATTATTTGCAACTGTAGAAATTGTTATAACTTGATTTGGTCGTGTAACTATTGTTGTAAACATATGGGGTATTGGTCCAAAATTTGTTTAAAAATTAAAATTATTTCTTTGTTAATTCTTCCAATAACTCTTCTATTTCTTGGTCACTTAATGGTTTAGATTTTTCTATTTTTTCTTCTATTTTTTCTTCTATTTTTTCAGATTCAAATTCTTTACTAAGCATATCTTTAATACATTCTAAAGATGTATCTACTTTCTCATCCAATACGTCATGTTTTAATTTAAACCATTCATGTGGAAAACAATCATTAATATATTTTATAATTTCATTCTTAGTTGGTGGTGGATTTGTTTTCCAAATATTAAGATTATAATCTGTTTGACATCTAATAGGTGAACCATCTTTGTTTCTTTCAATTGATCCATCTAAATTAAAAGATGTTGCCAAATTATCTTCCGTTAAAAAATCAGTATAGTATCTAACAACGATTGAATGTTGTGACAAATCAAAGCTTAAAATTTTAAATTTAAAATTCATTTTTTTTTACCTTAAATTATCAGGACACAGGCCCGTTTCTAGTGCCTAATGATATATGTGTAATATTTGAGTTTCCTGTTACAGAATTTCCCTGAGATCCTGAGGGTCCTGTTGGTCCGACAGGTCCACCAGATCTAAATCCATACGTGCCCGATCCATATGCATTTGAAATGCCAGGATTTCCTGCGCTACCTAAATTACCTCCAGCACCCCCCGTTGTTGCTGTAACAGCAGCCCCGCCACCACCAGCACCACCGGCACCGCCAGTTGTTGACCCAGAAGTTGTAGTTGTTCCAGCACTTCCATTTGTACCACCTGGACCTGTACCAGTACCACCAGCACCACCTGAAGCTCCAGGAGTTCCTGCACCAGCACCACCACCACCGCCACCAAAGAAACTAGAATAACCAGGAACATATGGTGCTGGTGCAACATCAGTTCTACCTGCAGCCCCACCACCGCCGCCGCCACCGCCACCTGTTCCACCGGAGCCTGCAGAGCCACCCGTAAATGTTCCAGATCCATTATCAAGAACTATACGAATATTTGATACAGTATCCGCAGTAAAAGAAGTTCCTCCTGTCCCACCAGTTCCACCTGTACCACCTTGATTACCTTGAGTGCCATCATTAGGTCCGCCATTTCCCTTACCACCAGCACCGCCTGAGCCGGGTGTTCCTGTAGCTCCTGCCACTCCTGTAATAGTGCTAGAATTTTTTATGTAAATGTCTGTGCCGCCATGCCAACCAGAACCGGTTCTATATGCAGGAACACTTGCAGAGGAACCTGTTACCGCGGCAGTAACAAATGCATAAACATTAATGGGAAAGTTTGCATTAGGAACACCAATAGTAGATCCAACAGAAGATCTTAAATTATAATTACTTGTTGTTGATGTTACATTTACTATTGCGTATGGGCGAGATATTATTGCGAGCATGATGTTTGCTTCAAATTACGATCTAACATCCGGTATCATTGCACCAAACATATTGGTACCATCAGAAACAAATGAAAATAAATCTCTCCTATTTGCACCACTAGTTAAAGTTGGATTAACGTTAGCGGTAAATTTATATTGATTTGAAAAAGTTAGTGTTCTACCACCAGTGCCATCCTGTATTACATGGAGAATATATGTACCAACTCTTAAACTACTTGCATTTGCAAGCGTTCTATTTCCAGCAAGAGTTACGGTTGCTATTTGACCAAGAGAAGTGTCCCAAGAAATTGTTGAGGCGTCAGTTAACGTTTGAGATAATATATTTGCGGCGGCAATATCTATTGTTCCACCAGTTGCTCTTAAATTTTGACTAACATTTATTGTTGGAACAACAAGTGTTCCTATCATTGTGTCGCCAGTCTTTAATAAACTATTGCTGGCAGCACTGTTTGCTACATTAGCTCTATCAAACGCGGAATTAGCTGTATCAAACGCGGAAGAAAGAGTAGAAACAACATTTAGTGAACCAAAAAATAAATTATTTGCAGTAACAATATTTGCAGTAACACTACGATAAGTTTGTAGACCATCACCAAGCAAATCGTTAATTACAACAATAAGTTGATTTGTAGTTACTCTCCATTCATCAAACGTATTCGTTAGTGATACATTACTGATGGCCATCTAAATTAACTCCGTTATTTTTTAGCACGCTCAAAAACTTCAAATATAACTACAAATTAAGTGGTATTAGCTATTTAGTGTTACAAAAATCATCAAAATTTTATCTGGCTCTCGCGTACTTAAATGGGGTTTCGGCATATGCAGCAAACAGATAGCTAATGCCACTATTGTTTACCGAGTAGCCGGTTGGAGCACGTAGCTTAAAGCCGTTTGACAAAAGATCGAAGCCGTAGACGTTCGAAGTTGTATCGGCGTTCGCAAGATCCGAGAAAACAAAATTGATAATCTCGTTGTCCCTGTTCGATGCGTTTGCCATTACCCAGCTAGTCGCTAAGTTGCGCGCCTTGATCATCAAGAACTTGGGCCTAAACCCGCACCAAACGAACGGCCCGTCCGTTGAGGCATTACCGGTGTAGCTGCCAATCTTGCTGAAGCCATCGACCTCGGACCAGAGGTAGGCGACAATGCTGCATGTGTTTTGATTGACAAAGGAATCAGTTCCAACCGTAAAGACAGATGATGTTGGAATAGTGTTGTTAAAAAATAATCCGTAAGCACCTTCTACCGCTGCCGATGACATATACATGTAGTAGTTGGCTGGAGTTGTTCCTCCGTTGAGCATGGAATGGTAAAATACCGGAACCGAAGCCGGAGACGCACTGGTGTCAACGTTTTTTATGATCATCATATTGGGAACAACTCCAAGAGAATGCGCGATTGTTCGATTGGTTGCATTTCCTGTGTAAGTTACGATGTCGAAGCCCGGCGTCGCGCCTTTCTTCCACGCCCAATCGACGTAAGTATTCGTGTTTATGTTGACGCCACGCGAAGACGCATCGCTGCCCAGCGAATAACCGTTGGAGTCGAAAGCCGTCAGCGAGTTGGCGTCGGTGTATTGTGAACCGCTAGCGTTAGTGTTAAATCCCTTTTGCACCCCACGCGAACTATCGAAGAGGTTGTGTGATGTTGCATTGCTGCGCGACTTGATCCACACGAGATCCGGTTGGAACCCGAGAGAGGACACCGATGCCGTTGCGCCCGTTCCGGTCCGCTGCGTGGCATCAAAAAAGAGTGAACTCTTCTTGATGGAGGGCGTCGTGAGGTTTTTTGTGTTCAGCGCCTTAAAGCCGGTGGGCGGCGTGTAGGAGAATGGACGCTGGCCGAAGTTCATACTGACTCCACCGCTTGCTGGATTAGGTAGGTTTACACCAGCAAACAATCCGCTCGGTATTGATGAAAATCTAGGGTCTGTATTTGTTGCGGGGTTTGCAGTTCCGCTCGTGTTATACCAAGTGCCATTTCTTCCGACCCACATTGTTCCATTGTCAGAATCAACAGCAAACATTAGCACATTGCCTGATGTTGGATTTGTATTTGTTCCCCATGCGGCAAATGCAGCATTGTTTGATTGAAATTGAATGTATGTATATGTAGTTCCCCAAGCGACTTGATATTCATTTCCTGTGCCTGAAATAGAACCGCTATTTGGTCTGTTTGCAGAATAAATGCCAGCTTGATAAAGAATGGGAGTATTGTTGAGGGTTAATTCCCAATACCATTTGCCGCTGTTAGGCACAGGCATTGTGGCGCGAGCAAGCCAGTAATCTGCAATGCTGGTGGGGATAACCGTGAGATTTCCTTCGCTGAACGCAAGGTTTGTGTTTTTGTCCAGCGGGTTCATCACCGCATAGTTCAGCGTCGGCGTGTCGAGCATCTGATCGAACGTCGTGCCGCTCGTCACCGAGATGCCGCTTGGCGTCCAGTTATTGGCGTTGCCAGAGCTGTCTTTTCCAATGGCGGCTGCGGTGGCGGCACTGGCGTCTTTGAATTCCAAAAGAAAACCGTTTGTGCCGTAGGTGCCCGCGTAGGCTTTCGGAACCCACACGCCAGTCGTTGCGTCGGTCCGGCCGAAACTGGACGGCGCAAGTTGCTGACCGTCGATCATGATCACGTTAGAGAGATTGCCATCGAAAAGTTGGCTGACACCACTGCCGATGGTGCCTATGCGCTGGACGACGTTATTGTTCGCTTGCGACGAGTAGTTCAGTGAATAGTTGGTGTTTGTACCTGTAAAGGACGTGATTTCAATCCCGTTGACGTAAAGGCGATTTCGCAGTGAAGCAGTGCTTTGCGTGGTGTCGACAGCCACAACGACATGGTACCAAGCACTTGGATCGCGAAATTTTGCCGCGCTGTACTTTTGAGCTACCGCATCGTCATACAGAAAAAAGCTATCGTCAGACAGAAAGCCAATCTGAAAGTTCGATCCAGAACCCCCAAAGTACAAAGAGTTCTGCACCCCGGGTTGGGCGCGCTTCACCCATGCTGAATAGGTGAAGATTTGACGATTACCCGCAGACCCCGGCGTGCGCGCCAGATACGCGCTGTTGCTGGCGCGGAAGCGCAGCGAGTTGGAAATAAGATATTCTGTTTTACTTAAAAGTAAATGATTAACATTATCCGACATTATAATATAATCTCAAGTATCATTACTATTACCAACGTTTAATAAGGCATTGCACACATAAGAATTTGCAGTTCTTACTGAATATACAATTGCATCAACAGCATTTGCAGTTGTTGTTAAAGTTGGAGCAGAATTATCAACAAACTTATATGCCAAACCAAATGATACTGTTCTACTACCTGTGCCATCTTGAATAATGTATATTACACCAGACTGACCTACTGTTGTATTTGTTGCATTGGCCAATGTACGATTACCACCAAGTGTTACTTTAAAATTATTGTTTGATGAAAAATCTGGTGTAATAGTTGCCGCATCAGTTAATGTAGTTATTAGTCCTGACGATTTTCCGCCTGGGTGTCTTATTTTTATAGATCCAACCATTCCACTATGAACAGAGCATTGATAAACATAGTTGTTACTAGATAGTTCAAATGGAACTTTCCAATATAGTGTACCAGTCACTTGACCTTGAGCTGCTGAATTTGTGGATACAGTTCCATTTGTTGCAACATGAGTTAGACCTGTGTTATAATTTGAACCACCGCTTGATTGACGAATCATAAATGGATGTCCAGTAACATTTAAATTAAATGCTATCGTTTCACCTGAGGAAATAAAAATTTCAGGATTATTACCCAAATATTGATCTATTAAATATGCAGAGGAACCACTATTCGTTACGCTTAGACGAGTAACGGAAGGTAAGTAAACAGAATTAGCTTGAGTGAATGCTGCATTAGCTTGATCAAATGCAGCTGTAACTGCGGCAGAACTTCCAGCCCCGTTAGCAGCATTAAATGCTGCAATAATTGTTGGTTCAACGTTCATTGTTGAAATAGTAACAACGTTTGCAGTAACAACGTTTGCAGTCAAGTTGCGATATGTTAAAAGACCATCACCAAGAATATCATTTGCAATAACAGCAAGTTGATTTGTAACCAATCTCCATTGGTCAAAAGTGTTTGTTAATGCGACATTACTAACTGCCATTATTTTTTCTCCGACAACAATGCTAGTATTTTACTCATGGTATCCTTAATCTCGGAAACTTCTTCTTTTAGTTTATTTATTTCGTTTACTTTGGCCATCATGTTCTTTTTCACTTTGTATTCATCGAGTTGTGCCCTATTTGTATTTAAAATGGCTTTTGAGTGAATATCACGAACATATTGTGTATCTGTAATTCTTACTTTTGTCATATTATCCTGCCGGTAGAGCAATTGCTCTCATGTCACGAACTTTTGGAACAAGTGTTGTATCTGTACTACTTAACACAATTTTTATAGCAAAATGTTTAAAAGTTTCATATGTTGTAGTTCCACTTGTATAAAGAATGGAATCAGTATTTAATGATGGACGATATTCATATTCAATGTAGTCGTTGTAATTTGCCGATGTTACACCAGATGGTGTTTTTTGCAACATTCTTCTATATGTTTTTGTGTCAAAATCATCAGAATCTTCTTCGTTTAGTATCTTATAATATACCTGAATGTCCGTAGCCGGAGGTTTATATGCCGTCAAAAATACGCGAAGATCGCTAGAATCAAATCCATCATTTAGAGTGACGCGCCGACTAATATAACGAGCAAGATAATTACCTCCAAAACTATTTGTTTCACCCGAAATTATGGCAGATGCGTTTCTTGTTGCACCACCTTCAGTTATTGTAATTGTTGGTGTTTCTGTATAACCTGAACCAAAGCTTGTAATGTCAATTCTTTTAACAACACCACCTACAACATTTGCAACACCCACTGCCCCACTTCCATTTCCCCCAGAAATTGTCACCGTTGGAGTCGTATGACCTGCTCCGCCATCAGTAACAACAACAACCGAATTTGATAAATTGGCATTATTAATTAAATTTTCAATTGTAAATAAACCAGCTCTTTGTGTATCAACAAATGGAGAAACATCTTCATTTAGAGTAGACATCTCAGACTTTAAAACAAATTGATCAGATCTATTTTCATCAATTCTTCTACGACCTTCACCATCAATAAACTCATAATCTCTATTTGGAATGAAAGACCTAAATGAAGAATCTAAAATTCCTGTAGATTTTAATGTTGCTTTGTACTGGTAGTCAATAGTAGAAGTTGCAAATTTAACCTGATCAGTTCTAACATACATTGCATCCATTTCAACATTTGAAGATGGTGCACGAACATTAAATAATGCGATTCCTGTGTTGCTTGTTGAAAATACACATTTGCGAAAAACATACATCAAATCTTCATCTTCAAAAGGTGTTATTAGTGATGCATTTGATGGTTTATATAAAACACCAGATGCTGGCTGTTTTGATACCAATCGATCTGTGCCAAGAATAGGTGTTCCTATTTTTGCAGAGTGTAAAACATACTCCGGAGAGTCGGTACTTACAACAAGGGCAAATTCACCACCGGGTTCAAGATATACTGGAGCAGGAAACTTAAATGTTGTCGCGGTATCTGGATCTGTCGTATCAGGCAAATCAGATGTATTCACTCGGATAGCATCGACCGAAACGCGAGAATTTGGAATTGCATAATTTGAAATAGGAAAACCATTTCTGGTCGGACGCAATTGAACTTCAACAGGAAGAATACCTGATGAGTCCTTATTGATGAAAAATAGATCGACACTTGAAAGGAATACTCCCTCCAAATATATTGTTCCATCTACAAAAAATGTTTGTGCTACTATTGCTGGCATATTCTGTTAAATCCTTTTATTAAACAAATTTATTTCACAATTCCAACTAGCATACGAAGAAATCCAAAAATAGTCAACATGCTATAAGTTAAAAATCTACTTTTGCTTGAAAAATTATTATCATCTTTACTATATTTTCCAACTAGACGACTAATAGATCTACCGATCTTCATTACCCATCTACCTGATCTATTATCTTTATCAAGAACACCCATCTTATATGCCATATGTTCAGCCCAAGGTATTGCTATCTTTTTAGTCCAATTTATAGTAAATTGTTCTTGCATCTTAGCACGTTGATCCTTGTTGCGAATCCAGAACATAAATGGATACTTTGGACCACCATTTTCCATCCAGTCAACAACAACTGATGCCCACTTAATATAACCTTTATATGCATTGGGATCGTTATTTCTCAACCACTGACCAAACAACTGGTCAGCATCATAAATGTGTTGAGGAAGATATCCTAACTTATACAACTTTGTACAAATAATTTTACTCGTACCTCCTCCGACATCTCCCGGACTGCCAAACTCACCCTCCATTGATGTTCCTTTACTACCTCTGGCAGTTCCGTGACGGCCATTACTAAAATCCGGATCATAATAATAACTATCGCTTGGATAATATGTTGGCGGTGGAATTCTGGTTGCTGTAACACCAATCGAAACACCCAATAGACCTTCAGCAATGAAGCGACCTTCACCAACTGTTGTTGCGTTAGCCGACACTCCGTTTGCAACATCAATGATCTTGAACTTGTGCTCACCAGTTCTAAATTTAACTGTTGAATTTCTTGGAACAACAAATGTACCTGCAATTTGGCCAAATTCATTTGTCTTAGAATCACCAATTGAATATCTGGTATTTGATCCTGGTGTTGTCGTAAATCCTGCTGTGTTTGAAGCAGTTCTTGTAGAGCCAACATACGAATCAATTCTATATGACTCACGAACACCTAAACCATCAACAAAATATATTGTGTTTCCAACATAAAAATCATTAGTGTTAGCTGCATCAAATGACAAGTTTATAGCAGTTGAATTTGCACTTCTGGCTGTTCCTGAAAAGTGTCTATATGCAACTACAGTTGCCGTGTTTGCAGATCGTGCACCAGTCCAAGTTTGCCCAACTAGAACATTTCCAACCACATCAGTAATATATGCTACATTTGTCGTAGATAATGTTCGTGATAGAATTACGTTTGCAGCATTTGCTCCGGATGTAATTTTTTCACTATTGACAATATCAAAGAAATTATCGCCGGAAAATACAAGCTCATTTGCTCTTTGAACATAACCGGTAACATTAACATCATCAAAATAATAGAAAACCACTTTTCTGGGTTTTAGTGACAATCCAACAAAATCAATATCAATTTGTCGCATAATTGGTTGCACACCAATATTCACAACACGATCATTAACGGTGCGAGATACCTGATCAAAAGATGAGCTTTTCAAAAATCCATTTTTGAAACCACCAACTGTCGTTGTTCTATTTACACCACTTTCCCAAATTTGAAGACCATTTCTACCTTGTTCATTTATTTCAGTTGTAACAATTTCAGCACCGGTTGATTTTGTTTCCCAATGACCAAATTCAGTATCAAATGCAGAAACGGCGCCTGTTAGTGCTGATTGTAGACTTGAATAGCCATCATTTTCACCAGAATAATTTATACTAACGTCAGGTAATTCTTGTTTTTCAAAGTACCAATCAGATTCTGGAAGTAAAAATACGGAACCAACAAATCTTGCAAACAGATACGGTTGAGCGGTTACCGTTAATGAAGCAACATTTTGAGTTATGAATACTTCTTCTGTAAACGGAAGAGTAACTATACCTGAATTATAAACAACACCTGAACTTGCAGAAAAATCAAGATCTAAGAAATGTGGATTTGTGTTTACTTGTGGTCTTAATTCTTCCAATCTAAAATCAATAGAACACTTGTAATCAAGATTTCTTACATCACCAACAGAATGGCCTTTAAATGAATCCACAAGAATACCATTTTTTGTACGATCAAGACCATTAACATCTTTAATTGATGTGACCTCTGTATCTTTTTCCAAAAGATTCAATGCGGTATAATATTCTAGATTTTGAACACGCTTGTCAATTGCACCAATATCTCGCATTGTGTATCTTTTATTTTCAACAAACTTTACAATTACATTTGCCGGACTTGCGGTATATGGAGGTATTGTTAAATTGTAAAGAACCATTGAGTCTTCTGGTTCACGCGGGGGTGTTGGATTAAGTGAAGGAATACCTTTCACTATTTGAAATATTCTATCTTTTGTTAAAACAATTTTGTCTTTTCTTGCCAAATAATATTGATAATCTGCCGAAAATTCTTCATTAGGTAATCCAATTCTAAAGTTTTGAAGAGTATAACCTGGTGAAGTATTTGAATTATCTTGTCTTCTTGGTCTAAAGTCAATAGAGTCTCTTAAATCAAATGTTTGACCCGAAGATGCACTTGTGTATTGTGGAATATTTGCATAAAAAGGATATGAATCAACTGAGAAATATCCCAAACCATCACTAGAACCAGCTTCATGTTTAAAGTAACTAAAGCAGACTACAACATTACCTGTTGGTGGTGCATATCCTGACAAGAATTTAATGCCACCATGATCATAATGATCATCTCTTTGTCCTGTATCTAGTGTGTATCTTGATGTAATATCTGTATACGCCGATAGTGCTGTTCCGGAAGTTAAGGATGCAGTTCCAATATCATAAATTTTATCGATTTGATATACGTCTGACGTAAATAAACTATCTATTACTCCTGGTGTTTTATTTGGATTTGTTAGATGTACTTGACCCACTGCAGAGTATACGGAAACATTTGCAAACGTTGCATTTGCAGTTCCGCCCTGTGTTAAAATATGAGTGGAATTTGAAGTAATAACTGTCTTCAACTTTTCGTTTATCTTTGATCCAGAATTAATTGAAACTTTTGCAAGAATATCGGCAGTAAATGTATTTGCACGATATGCGGTAAATGTTGCAGTTGGCGTTCCTCCGTTATTAACTATGATTGATGCACCAGATAGTGTAAATGGAAGAACAGTACCATTTGCACCAATTGTTGATCCTTGATTGTCACGAATTATAACTATAAAATTTTCTAAAGTCTGGGTAGATGATTGAGTTCCATTTGAAACAAACAATTCTCCAGTACCAGCACTAAGAGAACCGGTGGCACCCGATGTGAAGGTAATTCCAGTTCCAAGAACTTTAAAATATTCATATGATTGATCAGTTATATTAGTATCAATAAAATTTTGAGGTAATTCAAATATATATTTGTTAAATATCGTATCAGTAACTTGTGTGGAGCCATTGTTTGCAGTTGAAAGATTCGTAATTCTACTTACTGAAGAAACGTCAATCGAGCCACCTATAGCGACGGCTGTTACCGCTGTTCCTGGAGTGATATTTGCAAGTGACACGATGTCTTTTGCAGAAAAGTCAATTGAGAAACGATCAACATTTGCCGTAACTGATCTTATTACTACATTTGAATCAAGAATTGCAGTTCTTGTTAAACCATCATAATTTACAATTGTTCTTGTTAGTCCAGATAGTGAACCATTAGCAATTCTTATTATCGCACCAGTATATGCATTTGCAACTGCCGAAACTGTTTGAGCAGAAGCTAAATTGCCCATGTTAGCAAGAACAATTCTGTCATTTGACGTATTTGCAAATATTGTTCCAGTTATATTAGAAAATGTTAAATCATTTAAATAAACTCTATAATTATATGTTCCTGAATTTTGTGTATTTGATGCACTATCAAAATCAACATTTATAATTCTTGCTGTTCCCATTTTTGTTGCAGCATAAACAATGGAATTATTAGTGTTGATATTTGCACGAATTACTGTGTGAAGATCTACAAGTTGAGGACCAATACCAGAATCGTCTATCTTGAAAAAACCAGTTGCCGTAGCACCACCGGTTGAATTTGCATTTGTGCCCACAATATAATTTCCATAATTTAACGATAATGGATAATTATTTACGTTTGATGTCGTGCGAGAACGTTCATTTGTCAGGTCTAGTTGAGATACCGATTCATACTCAAATCCTTGAACATACGCTTTTCCTGGACTTAAACTAACTGTAAATAATTCAGAATTTGGAGTTGTATTTGCATGATCTCTTAGACGAATATTGAATGGACGTACAGTATAGCTACCAGATTCATCGTTGGTTCTTCTGGCAAGTGTTTTTTCTAGTTCTGCATAAATTGGATACTTAACTATGTTTTTTATTTCACCATTTTCAACACGAAGCAATTCAATAAATTGACTATCATCTGTGCTTGTTAAAGTTCTTTTTGCAAGAACAAGATCTAACTTATATCTTGTTGCACCCGGTGCTTGATAATTTGATGCTTCTAACGCAGGATCAAGAAGTGTAGTGTCGGAAGTAGGCAACACAATGCTTTTATTTAATTCCAAACCAACTCTATATGAGGGTGTAGTTGAATATTTCTCAAGAATAATTGTTTGATCCACAACTCTAGCAAAATAACCATCAATAAACATCACTCCTTCGGAAATACTTGCAACTGATCCTAATCCTTGTTGTCCAGAAACTACAGCAAAATCGGATGTATTTGCTGCATTAATTGTATCATTTGCAAATTCATCACCAGTAATATACTTAACCATTAAAACCGGAGTTGTACCGGATTCGGCTTTAAGAACAAATGCTGATGCAATTGTTGTTGCAGTATTTGTAGTATTGTTTACATATTTACGATCAAAATTTGTTACAGTAATATCGTAACCACCAAATTGTGATGATAAGTTTAGTGCAGTAGCTCCCGACGTTGAAATTTGTGCACCGGTTACAATGCTACCATTCTTGAAAATGTGATTACCAAAACGCTGCACTTGCTTTTGTAGAATTGTTTGAAGCTGTGTTAGTTCACGAGCCTGAACTGCAAATCCCGGACGAAACAAAATACTATAGAAATTTTTTGTTTCGTCATAATCGTTATAATACGGTGTTGATACTGTTTCTTCTGGAACAATTTTATCTGTCATTTGTCTTCCTTAGTACTTTATGACTATTTTCATTATTTCGGCTTGATCATCAATTCTTGTTACAGGAGTTATATTGTCTATGTATATAACATAACCTGAACGGTTTTTTAAATTAGGATTTATAATAGAAGTTATAAAACGATTTCCACCTGAAGTTAATCCATTTAACGTGGTTGTTGTTGGTGTTCCCGTATATTCAGTAACCTTCATTATATTTGTTGAAGTATTCCAAGAGAGAACTCTGGCACTAAAGGTTGAAGAATCGAGAGATGCCCCTTGATAAACGTATTCATCTGGAATATACTCTGGGCCCGACCCTGCAATTGCAAAAGTTAATGCTTGAGAAAATACGGTATTTGTAAATGCATTTGATGAATTAAATATTAATGGATTTTTAATTATACTAACTTGTCTAAAATCGTTATTTGCAATAAGTGCTTCATCCTCATCACCGTCAATTCTTACACTTGTAAGAATATTTGATCCGCCAAGTTCATGTACAGGATCTTTTCCGTGACCGCCCTGAGGACCAATCACAGCACGAGCAACTGCATTTGCACCGCCACCACCTGATATTGTAACATCAGCAAATGTATACCCTGTTCCTCTTGTAGTCACAACAACATTTGCAATTGTATTGCTAACAGTATTTACAAATGCTACTGCAGTTGCATTTTCACCATCACCCGAAATAGATACTACAACATTTGATGTGTTTGTATAATTTATGCCACCATTTGCAACAAGAATAATATCTAACGCACCATCAACGGCAGCAGATTGAACGGCAAATTGTTGGGATGCATCATCACTAATTATTGTGCGAACTGGAATGAATTCATTTGTAAGAAATTTTTGCCTATCTCTGGTATTTAATGTGTACATATATTTCCAAACATAACCATCCGCTTCGGTGCTAGAAAAACTAGGCTGAACATATGTTGGCTTTGATGTGGAATTTGATGAATAATTATTCGAGAGACATTTATAAACATTAAAATCATCAGTCAAGACATAGAATTGAGTATTTTGATCAAAAAGTGTGTTTGATGTGTCATCATATGCTTGATATTTTGTGTTTGCGTTCCAGTTTACTCTTTTTATTGCAAGAGTAATATCATTTCCTGTAATTTTTTTCCCGCCAATAATATTTCGCCAGACATCATCTATATCACTTAATGTATCTACCGCTGTATTGGGAAGAGAATCATTTGCCCAAGGAGTATTTTTACCGTAAGCAACATACAAATGTGTGGCGGCCGGCTCTGATACCGATTCTAAAAGCTGTTCTGCTGAATTTATTCTAATATTTTGAGTTGTTATTGCTGTCATTAAAAAACTCTATTATAGCTTATATTTATGCTGGAGTGCTTGAGGAGTTTGAACAATCAATGATATTATTTGCAAAATTGAAATCGCCGCCAACTCCACTATTAACATTTGAGTAAAGCGCATTACTTCTTAGATAGATTATCGGAGTTACTTGAACACTCACTCTGCCCATATATCCGTTTGATTGTAAAGGATTACTTGGTAATAGAGTTCCATTTGCACCTACAAAGAAATTTCGTATTGTTGCATTTGAAATGTCGATTTTACTATTTGAGAACCAAATCTCTGATAAACATCCATCGTATGCAGTATTTAAATTAACCTCAGACCCAATTGAAACATTACTACCTCCAGTATAATCAATTAAACCTAAATTAAGGTTATCAATTTTTGTTGAATTAACATCATTTAAATACACATGACAATTTGAAATTGATGATAAATCCCATGTTGCAACTATATGATTCCAAACATTTTTAAATATAAACGTTGAGGCATTTGATGAAAAATCAAGTAGCGTTGTTTCTTCCGAATTTCTGGCAACAATTCTAATAATATTTCCTTCACTACCGGATGTATTTGCAAACTCGGGTGATATTATATCACCATCACCTATTAATGCACCAACCGTCAAGTTTGCACCCGATCCGGCACCGGAAACGCTAAGAATAGGAAGTGCGTTTGGACTATATCCAAAACCACCAACTAGATGGCCAGAATTGTTTGTAAGGGGTCGCATTGTTGCATGAATAATTGCACCAGTTCCATTAACAGTTACCGTAGCATTTGCACCAAATCCATAACCGCCAATAATATTTGTAAATGTCACTATATTTCCATTTGAATATCCTGATCCAGGGGAATTAACGTTTAATCTGCCAATTATTCCAAGATCTCTAAGAAATGTATTTCCTGTGGCATTAACAGTTGTCGATACTGTGTTATATCCAAATCCTTGATTATTCAAAGCAATGTTAGATATTGGTCCAAGATTGGAAATTACAAAAAATGTTAATGTGGAAAGAAGTTCTGTATTTGCATTTCCACTGGTTCCATTACTATATGCACCAATAACAGTTGCATTGTATGTATCAATAACATCGGAATTAATGTTGTATGTGTTCGGATGAAAAATACCATTATTTGAAACACTAATTATCGTTGCATTTGCATTTGAACCTATTCCGGAGATAATCACATTATCATTTGTGCTAAATCCTGCACCGCTATATACAATTGTTAATTCCTGAATTTTGCCTAATAATGAATTTGCTCTATTTGTAAGAGATACAGAAACTCTTGGTAAGTACAAGGAATTTGATGTATTTGAAATGGAAAAAATTGTTTGATCATTTGCTAAATTATTTGGTCTAAACCAAAAACTAATTGTTCCTGTCGATCCATTAGATATATTACTCAAAGCTGATGTTTTATAAATTATTGAATTTGAACCATTAAAATCTATTGAATTAGCAACATATGGAAAATATGTTGTCGTATTTGAATCTGTTACAGTAATTGTATTATTTACGATAGGTATGGACTCATATAAAAATTCACCCAAAAGTTTTAATCCTGCAGGATGTATAAAACTTAAAACATATTGCTTATAATCTTGTAATGATTTACGAATTCTTACAACGTAACTAAAATTCTGATAATAATCTTTATCTTCCAAATAATTTGAACTACTTAATAGTCCAGTATCATCTTTAAATCTACCAGCAGATGTAAATGTGCCAGTAACAATGGTAACATTTGCACAGGCAAGACCATTACCAATTCCGGTAAAATCAAGAGTTGGCGGAGTTACGTATCCCGAACCACGATTAGTAATTGTTAATTCTTCAATAACTCCAATGCTTCCTGTATTGGCCGTAAGATTTTCACCAAATCCAAGTAAAGCAGAAACAACAATGTTTGCACCTGAGCCACTACCTGAGACAGAAACTGTCGGCAGATGTGACATGCTATAACCAGCACCACCTATTATATGACCGGCACTTAAAATTTTCAAGTTTGTATTTACAATTGTGCCGGATGCATCTGTTACAACATTACCATTAGCACCAAATCCAAAACCGCCAGGAATATTTGTGAATATTAGTTGGTCACCATTTGAATAACCAGTTCCCCCATCATTGATTGTTAATTTACCAATAATTCCAAGATTTTTTATTCGTGTATTAGCTATTGCCGATGCGATTGGAACTGAAGTATAATTATTTCCACCAGTTGATAAAACAATTGATGCTATTGGTCCTGTATTTCCATACACAAAAAATGTTAAAGTATTTGCTAATGCTGTATTTGCATTTCCGCTGGCTCCATTACTATATGCACCAATTGCAGTTAAGTTATATGTATCAATAATATCAGAATTAATATTATATGTATTTGGATGTGTTAAATTATTATCAAAAACTTCAACAACTTTTGCATTTGCGTCTGAACCACCACCACCGGAAAACAAAATAAAATTATTTACTTGAAATCCTGCACCACCTGAAACTACACTAACATTTGATATATTTCCGGCAGACACATCTGAAATAATTACAGTTCCACCAGAACCAGAGCCCCCAATAACCGGTACTGAATTTCCTATAGTATATCCTGAACCACCATTAGCTATAGCTACTAAAGATATGAATCCACTAATAATATTAGCTGATAATGTTTCTCCGTCTATATTTTTTGCAAAAACTTCTTCATTTGCAGTAAAAGTGCCTTTATTTTTTGAAATAAAGAACTCGTTTATTCGTATTCCTGATTCAAAAGATATAGAAACTTTTTCAATTTCTGCTGTTGCTGTAGAAGTGTTTCCTCTAATGAGAGTATTTTCAAATTTTTTTAAACTAGAAACGGATTCATCTGAAATTTGATTTACAAATGTGTTGGCCACTCTAATGGATTTTTCTTGAAACCATTTACCAGAAGAAGCCACTAAAATATCATTTTTGGGATAATATATCTCTGCCGATTCGTTAAACAATAATCTAAAAAAAAAGTTGTATGCTTTTTCTGTACCTTTAGCACGATAAAAATCTTGAATGTTTTTTAATAATTTTGATTTATCGGCTTGAGCATCTTTTGGTATAGCTAATAAAAATTGATTAAATAAATGATTGTTAAACTCATTTAATCCTGTTTCAGTAATTTTATCCGTATCAAAATAATTAGGTAAATTTTTTGCACGTTCTGTAGTTTTACCAAATGCCAAAGTTGTATTTGATTGTTCCAAATACTCATAATATGCTTTGATAAATGCAATAAATGTTGGATGATCCGATTTTACAAAATCAGGTAATTGATTGCTAACTACCGTTGAGATCTTGTTATTTGTTGCCATTTAGGTTTCACTCTTCATTGTAATCAAAATAGCCGTAGGATCTTCTGGATCTATTGATAACAATCTATTTCTAGAGGGAAGTATTGTTGCGTCTAGAGGATATATGTTTAGTGTTAGAACACCGGATGCATAATTGGGGTTTGATGTAATTGATGTTGGTTTAAAATTATTAATATTAATTTGACCTGTATCATAATTTATAGTGCCAAAGTTTTCATTTAGTGTGACTTTTTCTCCAGTTGTTCCTAGTATGTAATAGCTTCTTAATACACCAACTGATGCTGACAAAATAGATACCGCAGTTGCTCCTGAACCCGTATCATCTGTGATTGAAACAACTGCAGCAGTATAGTTTGAACCTTTATTTACAATGTTAATAGAAATTATTTTTCCATTTACTACGACCGCTTTTCCAGTTGCGCCAGATCCATCACCTGTTATTTTAATGGTAGGACTATCTGTATAACCAGAACCAGAATTTGTCATCTCAATACTTTCAACACCGGTAAATGATAAAGGTGTTTCTTCAATTAATGCATCTCTTGAAATTCCCTCGCCATCTAAAATTGAAAAAGTTGGATATGAATATAATTTTTCAGTATAAAGTCCGCGGCTTAATGGCATGGAAAAATCAATAACATAGTTTTTTGACTCGTTTAAAGTTGGTTCAAATCTTTTTTGAACGACCGTTTTCACAGAACTTCCTAAAAATGAATCTTCACCAGATGATATTAAATTTTGTAATTTAGAAGTTCTATATGCAGAATTAAATTTTTCAAGATCTGTATCATTATAAGAATTAACAATATTTTTAACAATATTTGCTAAAGAAGCCTCATCTAAAATTGTATTTTTTATGTTATAATTTACAGAAATTTCAAATTTTAAGTATAGAAAGTCTGGATCAACTATTTCAGGTGTTACCGTAACTACATTTCTATTTGAAATTAATTCTTTTACTATTCTATCTTTTTCAGCTTGTGTAATTACATAACCACTTTTGGGCTTCATGGAAATAAAAATTTTACCATAAACAACAGGAATATTTTCTTCACCACCCCAAACAGATATGGATTCTACGTCTGGATAATCTTTTAGTAATAGAGTTCCATAATCGTCTTTTGTAACTGCACGATTTTGAGCAGTATAAAATCTTGGTGCCAAAAACTTAATTCTATCAATTGTATCTCGTTGTGCTCCACCCGCAGCAGCGGAAATCGAATTCACAACAACATTTGAAAAAGAACCCAATGAAGAAATAAAAGTAAATGAATTTGCTTTATTTGACGCTTGGCCATCAGAAGAAAGATACTTTAGATTAACTATATTATCATCTGATAAATTTTTTCCTATAATTCCATCACCAAAATATATGTTATAGTTTTCTTCATCCGTTTCTTCCAAGAAATATACTTTTGAATTTGAATCAAGTGTAGTTACATCATCTGCAAGAATAAATGTATTTTTTGTGGAATCAACTGAAGAATTTGTAATAGAGACAATCAAAGTTGAAGTATCAATGTTTGCATCAGGTATTAAAAATCTTCTTTTTGTATTCGTTGCATCAACAACAACATTATATGTTATTGTTTCACCCTGTGTAATCAAAACGTTTGAAAAAGTATATGTATTTGATGTTACATTTTTTGATGCTGAATATGAATCTAAATTCACGAAAGTATAGTTTACTCCATCAATTTGTTGTGATTGAAATTTACTATGTGCCGGAAGGACAATTGTTGATAGTCCACTTGTCGGATCAGTATCCGCTACAACAATATCAATAGATGCAGTTGCACCTTTTGTTGATGTGGGAACATAATTTAAATGCTTTGCATGAGATGCAACTGAGTTTCTTAATGTGGCACTATCCAAAAACATCTCATTTCCTATCATATTTAAATAATAGGCCATGTAATGAGTATTATATGATAAAACATCCAATAATATGTTTAATCCAGAACCCTCAAAGTCATATTCCGTAAATTGATTTTGACTTCTTAGATACTCTCTTAAATTTATTTTAATTGTATCAAAATCAAGTTCTGCTATTCTTAGAACTGTATTTGAGGTTGTCATATTATCTTACTCTTTCCAGAAACAAAGTTATTACTGTTGGTGCCGTATTATTTACAATAAAAAATTGTATTGATACTTCAAATTTATTCTCATCTTCTCTTGCTTGTACAACTACTTCTTTTAAAGTTACTCTTGGTTCAAAATTCTTTATTACATCTTGTATCGCACGTTTTATATTTTGTGTGGCTAAAGGTCCATAATTTTCAAATAATTGTTGTCTAACCGAAGAACCAATTTCAGGATGAAATGGTTTTTCATAGTTTGCTAAAAAAACTAGATTTCTAACTGAACGAATTATTGCTTGATCACCTACACGAAAAGCAACATCCTTCGTTGAGGGATTTCTAGTAAAATTTAGATCTAAATCTCTAATAGTTCTTTTTATTATAGCCATATTTTATTTATCTAAGAAAACCAAGAAGTTTTTGTTGTCCTATTTGAGTATCAAGCAAAACTTTACCACATGGATTATCATATATGCTTTCAATTAGAGAAGATAATGCCGCCTGTGTTAATCTTTCGAGTGCTTGCGAAAAAAAGTTATTATCCGAATTTATAATATTTTGTATTAAACTTGTAATTTCATTAATCCGAGAAACAATCTCATTAACATCCGCAAGACAGTTATTAATTTGAGCTATGAATCCTGCTATTTCACTTGCATGACCATTTAATAACGAACTTGAAAATAAACCAGTCATACTATTTAAAAAACTAAAACAATCTGATACACCATCAACAGCGTTAGAAAGATTTTCTAAAGAACGACCTACGGATAAGATCCTATCAAGACCTGGAGTTGAATTTGTGCCTTGTGGTATTAGACCGGACAAAATTTGTGTGTGCGTGCTGAATAATGCAAGTTGTTCAGACAAACCACCCACACCACCAGTTCCTACCGCATTTAATATGCTTGTTTTTTCACCGGCACTCAAACATGCACTATTAGTAACAACACTATAAATTGACGTTAAATTACCATCAAGACTTGTTATTGCATCCCCTACAGGGTTTTGAAATATTGCACTTCGACCCTCATTTACAAAAGTTTCAAAGATACTTTTTTGTGTGGGGGAAGCAATTATTCCTGCAGGAATACCGCTAGGAAATGCTAAAGATTCCGGTATTGATACCGGTGAAGTTGGACTTGCAATTGGATTTACAGCTGTCATGATTTTTTCCTTTAATTAACCTCCGGCAAAAACTGTTGATGAACCAGTAAGAACCATTGAACCGCACTCTATCATGTCGCCAATTCTACCACAGCCAAGGCCATTTATAAAAACTGTGGTTGATCCAACAGCCAAAACACTATCATGAGATCCTTGATCGGGACAAGAATGTGTTGCCCAATGATCCGATTGACGATGAATTCCGCGACCTTCAACAAAAACATTCAAACTTGACGTATCGTTTACTCTGGGCGGAAAACAATCATGACCTGTGCATAGGTCAGATAATAAAGTTACCCCTGGCATTTTATTCTCTCGTTAACAATAAAAATTTTTCTATTTGCTTTTCTATAATTTCTTTACGATTTGGCCACTTGATATAAATCTTCTCTGGATTTTTTGCTAAATTCTGTAAAAGAGGTAATATCATATCTTCAACTTTTTTCAGACGATCTCGTATTTCAAGTTCAACAAGACGTTTGTGTTCATCAACGTCAACTTTTGATAATAGACTATCAAGCTTTTCTTCAAGCTTTTTTACATCCTCAGTTGCAGCCATTGCAACTGGAGTTGGAGGTAATGTCAATGACTTTAGATATTCTTCTTCATCTACTGCGCTAAAACCAAAGTCGTTCTCTGCCATGTTTTTTTCCTTATGCGTTAAGTCCTGTTTCATAGCCACCGCCTCGCCATGTCAATAGTCTGGGTCTACCTGTTCCTGTTCTATTTCCCCTACGATTAAAACTAATATGTAGCCAGCCATTTGGAGAATTAGCAGGTATTTCATATATGATTTGATCAAAACTTAAATTTGTAGAAGCCCATTTACAAATTTCTAAAAGTTCGGCCTTCGATTTACTTGGCCAAGAAACATCAGCAGCTTGTCCAGCTCCATGTTGTGACTGATTTTCACCAACTCTAAATGCACTATTGATACGCATTCCAGGATATTGTCTGCGAAGGGGTTCCAAACAATTTTCTGCTAGTGCTTGTAGATTACATGCAATTTCAGACTCTTTAAATCCTTTTTGAGCATTGATTCTATATGGAAATAAAATACCCGGACCTATTGTCAAATTTCTCAACTTGTAGTTTGGACTTAAATTTTTATCGTAGTCTACGTCTTTTAGAGGTTCAGAGAAGTCTCCACAAGTTACTGGTGGTGATGGTTCGGTATTTGCTGGTTCTGGCGTAGTGTCTTTAGGGGCATCATTTGGTTTGAATTCTGGAGATGTTGCTGCATAATCTGGACTTACGTTTAATGTAACACCAGCAAAATTGAATGTTCCCGTTCCGCCAATAACTTGACGTTGTTCTAAAACTGCCGTTTTGGGATCAAACTGTTGCTCTTTATAAGTTGCTGTCTCACCCGGAGGATTAAAATCTATACGAGGAGAAACAAATTTCATGTCACCTGTAGAGACAACCTGATATGTTCCTTTTACAGATGTTTTCATATTTCCGCCAACTTTTAAATCAGCATCGCCACGAACCAATATAGATCCTCGTCCATTAATTGTTATATTACAATCACCAAAAACCATAATATTGTTATCCGATAGCACTATTTCATATTTGTCTTTTACAATCTTCATAACACGAGTTCCGTCAGGATGCATCTCATCAAATGTTCCTGTACGATGTGCTATATGAACTCTTTCTGCACCAGGTGTATCATCAAATTCCATCACATGACCAGACTCAGATTCATAAACGTGATTATAAGGATATTGTGCCGCATATTTTGTTTCCGGCTCAGATAAAGCACTTTCATCCGCAGTTAAAATATTTTGAACAACGGTTTTCTTTTTTATTCCAACAATAGTATCGTCTACATCTTCATTTCGTGCAAGACGACTTACACTTGGTTCATTTGCAAAACTAGGAAATCTTTTTTGTGCTTCATCTTCAATTGTTGCTCCGCTACCATCTTGATTATATGTTCTTTTTACAACAACTTTTGGTGCTTGACTTAAAGCAAATGAATTTCTTGGATCCGAAAATCCCTTATCTATTCTTGGCGTTCCATCAGGTATACCCGGTACAACACCCATCATGACTGGAAACTGTGCATCATCTCCATCCATAAAGAATCCAAATATCATTTCACCCTCTTTAGGTGCTACCATACTTGATGCGTTTGAACCGAGAGGAACTATGGGATGAGACCAGGGTAAATCTTTAGTGGGTATTAAATTTCTATCTTCAGTATGCCAACCAAATATTCTAACTTGACAACGACCAATCATTAATGGATCTTGACGATTTTCAACTACGCCAAACCACCAAACAAATCCATCTAATCCCATAAAATTATTTTTGTCGATCATTGCTTTTTTAATTCTCTCAAATAAGGGTCATCGTTCTTTGCCGGCAATAGTTCTTGTGATAAACAATCACGAGTTCCTTCAACAATCATTTCATAACTTTGATAATCAAGTTTGTGTCTAATTGCGGTAATTAAATATCTTCCACTATAGTATGGATTATTTGGATCTTCTCCAGGTGTCTGTGTTTTTATCAACGGCATTTTAAACTCTATTATATCACCTACTGTCAAATACGTATCTCCGGGAATAACCAATTTTAATTTGAAAAAATTTAATTGATTTATTTGAGACATTCTTTGCGACATCCATCTCTCAACTAAACTTGGATTTATACCTGGTTGTTTTTTTGAAATAGATGGAATAACATCGTGTCCTCTATTTGTTGGATACATTCTTGTTCGTGCAAAATAATTTTTATAAGTTTTTGTTTGGGTTCTATCTTCATTTTCATTATGAAAAGGATATGCATGTTTATATTCAGGTTCTTCAGGTATTCTATCATTATTAATATGAATTGAATTTTTAAAAAAATCGTCATAATTAAAAACATTATCATCAGCTCTAAGTCTAACCAAATCCACTGCTTTAAAATTATTTGAAAATAAACCAGATATTATTCCACGCATTACATCATATGTATTTACAATTTCATATTTTATTACATCTCTAAATTCATCTATAATTGTTTCGCCAGAAACGTCAATATTTTTCTGTTTAAATTTATATTTTGCCCTTGTTTGTTGTAAAAATAATTTTTCTAATGATTTAAAATTATAACCCTCTCTGTTTTCATAAAACATAAAATTTGCACTAGAATTTTTTCTTGAAACTGAAATTGTTCTACCTGTTAACCATATTGCCGCTTGAAGTGGATGTAAATTGGGTATTATTATATCTTGACGACCAAATGATTCTTCAATGTCTTTTGGATTACGAGGATCAAATTTTTTATTTGATACCCCCAGATGATTTTTTAAGATATCTTTAATTATAAATGAAGATGAAACACCTTTATATGACTTTGACATTGTTCTAGATAAAGATATTATATTTTCTTCAGAACAAAAATGTAATGTATATGTTTGACTTGAACGAGATACTTGATTTATTTCATTATGTTGTAGCTTGTAAAT
>Ga0169931_10002779_pt1 | contig 28259 bp, 22 predicted proteins | sample Kivu_15m_20L_FD_129675 | JGI IMG/M metagenome (GOLD analysis project Ga0169931, IMG submission 129675) | Freshwater microbial communities from Lake Kivu, Western Province, Rwanda to study Microbial Dark Matter (Phase II) - Kivu_15m_20L... | ecosystem: Environmental > Aquatic > Freshwater > Lake...
ATCCCCAATCCCCATTTGTTCTAAGCGTACTATATAAAAAAATATATATGCTAAATAAAAGAGAAATTTACAAATTCAAAAACTACATTCGCACAAATTAGAAAGACTAAAAATGTATAATCGACTTATTGAACTTAAGGTAAATATTAAAGATTTTTCTTATAATAAAAAGCAATTGTATTAATTTGTTAAAAATTTTTGCTAAAATCTCCTATTTTGAGATTTAAAATATCAATTTAATAATTCTTTATCAATAAATTTATATTAATTTTAATTATGGAAAATATAAATTCAAGTAATTTAGAAAACGTGGATAATGTATCACACCAAAATCTAGCTCTATACCAAACTGAAAATACACCGATCAACACAGAGAATCCACAAACCACTCAAGAAGATAAAAAATCAAATAAATTAAACCTACCTAAGAGAAAATACGCTATAATCCATGGATACAATGGACACAACTACAGTGGCAATCAAAAGTCAGAATATTAATTTAATTTACAGAAACCCAGACGTAAGAACAGTCGAAGATGAAATGGAAAAGACATTCTACAAGATGAACTTGATTTCCGAATGCAATTACGGAACCCTTCAGAAAATTGGGTGGATGAGAGCATCCAGAACAGACAAAAAAGTTTCTGCAATTATGAACGTGATTTCATGTAAATTACACAAGCACCCAGAAATGGATGAAGATGCAATGAAAACAGTTGCCAACGAATTACTTCCATCGGATATAAAGATATTTAGAATCATCGAAGTAAGTAAATCCTTCGATTCTAAAGACATGAATAATAACAGAGAGTACCATTATATTCTTCCATCTTTCATGCTCGAACCGAAGATATTGAGCCCAGATCTAGTTAGAACAGGAATCGATAAATTCACCGGAAATTATAATTACAGAATTACCCCTGAATATCATGAGAAGATTAAAACAGTTTTAAAATTTTTTAAAGGATCTAAGAAATATCATAATTACACAAAGAAACTTAACTTCCATGATCCCTCTAGTGTTAGACATATCTATGAATTCAGCTGTGATGAATTGATCGATTTCGAATCTTTTCAGGCGATTAAGTTTAAAATCGTAGGACAAAGCTTTTTGTATAATCAAATTAGAAAAATGATAGGCAGCGTTATCGAGGTCTGTAGAGATTCTAGAGACTCTACTTTTCTTGAAAATTCCATCTTAGCTAATAGAATTGATATTCCTAAATCTCCTGCTGAAGGTTTGTATTTGTTTAGAATCGATTACTCTAAATATAATGATAGAAAATTGACAAAGAAAAATTCTGTTTTCCTTACAGAAAGCGATGAAAAGGAAATGGATGATTTTAGATTAGGTTTAATCAAACATATCGTACAAATGGAAGTACAAGAAAAATCATTTTCGAAATGGTTGTGGAAGTTTGACAATATGAAAGAGAATACTTATTAAATTTTTAATAATTGAATTCTTTAATTTCATAATAAATTGATTTTAAAATTATTTGCAGTGTCATTTGTTAAATGAAGCATGACTGAATATTATCATATATTTTCAATCCTTTCTTTCTCTTTTGGCAAATTAAAAAAATTTAATTTATAATTAATGATAAATTTATTTATTGAAGAATTAAAATTTATTAACTCCAACACATATTGCAATTAAATTATTGATAAAATTATTTGATGATGAATTATAAGTTCAAATATTAGTCTACATTAAATTATCTAGCTGATTAAAATTAAAATATTTTTCTCTTTTAAAGAATTGAATAATTTATTTAAAATCATTTTAATTTTTAAAATGAATTATCACCCACCTATTCTTAACTTAATTAATTAAATATTTAAGAGAATCTAAACTAAATTCATATATATATCAATATGGCCTTCGTCAAGATACAAAAAAACAACACCTATTTCAAAAGATTCCAAGTCAAATTCAGAAGAAGAAGAGAAGGTAAGACTGATTACTATCAAAGAAAGAGATTGATCACCCAAAGAAAGAACAAATACAACACACCAAAATGGAGATTCGTTGTCAGAAGAACAAACAACAGAATCATCTGCCAAGTTGTCTGGTCCACCATTGCTGGAGACAAAGTCAAAACTAGCGCTGATTCCTCTGAATTGAGACATTACGGATTAGAAGCTGGTTTGACCAACTATTCTGCTGCTTATGCCACTGGTTTGTTAACTGCCAGAAGACTCTTGACCCAATTAGATCAAGAAAACAAGAGCAGAGACATCCAATCAAATCTTGCTCAACAATTCAACTTAGTCCCAGAAGCTACCGGAGAATACGTCAACATTGCTGAATTAGCTGAAAAGAAAAACGTTGGAGTTAGACCCTTCACCTGCTTCTTGGATCTTGGATTAGCCAGAGCAACCGTCGGAAACAGAGTTTTCGCTGCAGTTAAAGGAGCCGTCGATGGAGGAATTAACGTCCCCCATTCAGATAAAATCTTCCCCAAGGTAAAGGGAGGAGACAAGAAAGATGCCAAAGCCCCCGCTAAAGCTGCCCCTGCCACAAATCTCCTTAGAGAAAGAATCTTCGGATTACATGTTCAAAAATATATGGATCTTATCAGAAAAGATACCGCTACTTACAACTCCCAATTCTCTCAATGGGATAAAGCTGTTAAAAAAGCTGGAGTCAAAACTTTAGAAGAATTATACAAAAAAATCCATGCTGCCATCAGAGCCAACCCCACAAGAAAAGTTGCTGCTAAGAAAACTGTCAAACACACAACCGATCCTAAGAATCCCAACATTCAAGTCTCCGGAACAAAGAAATACAGAAGAGATAGAAGATTAAAGAATGAAGACAGAAAGAAGAGAGCCAACGACAAGATCCTTAAATTCTTACAAGAAAGACAAAGAAAATAAAATAAAATAATAAATTAAATTGTTAGTAAAATTAAATTGAACAACGATTATTTAATTAAATATTAATAAATTTTATTAATTTAAATATTTTATATTTATTATAGACTTAATTTTAATTTTAATCAACAGATTTTCCGACATCTCTAAAACTCAAGACTTGCTTGTCATCAGTTCCTAGATAATACTCATTTTTAAATTTAGTAATTTGTTGGTTTTGCTTTTTTGAAATTAGAATAGATAAATATATAAAATAATTTTACCTGATCTGAAATTTTGTCATATAACACCTTCTCATAAAAACTGGCGTTTTCAAATACAGTTTTAAATTTCTCAACTTCTAATTTATATTGCTTCCTTTTATAAGACAAATTATCAACGTCAACATTAGAGAGTAGAACCATTTTACTCGCATGCTTATCGACATTACAAATAATTTCATCCATCAATTTTACATCGTCCATAGACTCCTCAAGAAAATTAGTCAATATCAAAAATTTTTCCCTGCTTATTTTCAACTGGGTATTGAGCAAATTATTATATTCTTTGTATTCATTTATTTCATTACTCAAATTCCTTTTTTCTAGCTCTATGTCTATGATCTTTTTTCTTTGGAGAGATTTTTTTTCATTGTTAGAGATGTCATCTTCGATTATACTTCTTTTATAAATATTCAGGGTGTGTAAATATTCCGAACTAAAATTTTATGAGATAATAATATTGTACTATTTTTTATTCACTTCAATACTTTTTATTGATAATTGTTCCAATTCTCTTTTGCAATTTATTATTGTCTTCTTAGCTGTTTCAAACACATCGTCGTTATTATCGATATTTGTAGTTTTCAATGATTTTTGCTCATACACCCATTTTTTGTCCGAATTCAACTCGATTTCTTTCAAGATAAAAACTTCGAACGCACAGAAAGTTTTATCTAAGCCGCCGACTATTATATGTTCGTGAATTGGCGAAAAGTTCGAGTTATAACTTGAGGCGTGTCCGTATCTGGGGGTAGGTCCTACATTTGCAACGAAGGGGGTAGAGGAGTCATTAGTCGTAAGATCCAAGTAAAAAAGATCATTCCCTATGGCGAAATCTTGTAGGTTGTCGGAATTTTTGTATTTCCCACCAAATATGATTAGTATATCAGGTTTGAAGAAGCCTATAGAATGAAAAGCTCTCGGTCCAGGTTTGATTCCAGAAATAGTTATAGTCTTCCATTGACGATTTTCTGTGGAGTACCTGTAAAAGTTTTCATCATCGAATCCTTTATTGGTAATCCCACCATATAGAATAATAAATCCTTTATAATAGATCATCGTGTGGCCTTTCCTAGGTGAAGGTTTAGTGCCCTAAACGATAAAAACAGAAATATATATAAATTTTATTTACACTATCGTGAACACTTATCCAAGAAGATCCACCCACCTTGTCATTTTCATTTGTAGTAATTTTCAATCCCTCTTGTGAGTTAATAAATTTATAAAGATAATATCATACTATATTCGTATCTAAATAGGTCTCCTAGACATCTGTTTCTTTTTTCGTCGTAACCTCCGAAAATATACGCCTCTTTATTCTCCGTCTTTGCCACTGCGTGATGATATCTTGGGGGAGGATTGTCAATTGAAAAAATTTTGCGCCATATCCATAAGTCAGTATCTAGAAAATAAGTGTCAGATAAGGAAATTTCTCTGTTTCTTCCTCCAAAAAAGAAGACGTATGGACCTATTATTATTCTTCAATGAATTAATTTTACTGTCGTACCAACCTGCACTGTATGAACATTCTTTAGGAATCTCCCCCGTTGGTTTAATCTCTGTCCATTTCATGTTGTCTGTTGAGAGAACATACACGTCAGAATATCTAGTGTTTGAAATTCCTCCGAATAGAAGATATTGATTTTTGTCATTTAAAAAAACGAAAACATGACCCTCTCTTGACGTAGGACGATCGGTGCCTAATGTGGAGTAAAAATTAAATAAAACATCTTATAAATTTATTTACGTCCTTCGGACTCGGACATTTCCCAGATCAGAGAATATTTCGAATTTCCATCCATATTTGTTGCGATTTATTTTAAATAATTAAATTTAAATTTTCTTACGAATTTCAATATATAAAAACTCCTTTATCTTCAATACAATCAATCAAAAATAAATTTAATAATTTATCAAATTAAATATATTACCCATGAATATTCAAAATGACGGGGAAATTCCTAAATACAAAGTAATCTTCCTTGGAGACCAAGGTGTAGGGAAATCTTCAATCATAAACAGATTTGTGCAGGATAGATACGAACCTAATTATCAAGTATAATTTTAATTAAATTAGGCCACTATAGGAATGGATTTCCATTCAAAAAATGTGAAAATTGATAACCAGGACGTGAGATTACTTTTATTTGATACTGCAGGGCAGGAGAAATTCAGATCATTAATTCCTATGTACATTCGAGATGCAAATATAATAATTTTAGTCTATGATATAACAAGTTCATATTATTCAAATAAATTTTTAGATAAGGAATCATTCAAACACATAACGACTCAGTGGTTAGATCAAATAAAAGAGTTAATACGGAAAGATGTGATATTCGCATTAGTCGGAAATAAAAGCGACCTAAGTTCCTCAAGAGATGTTACATCCCAAGATGGGGCAGCACTTGCGAAAGAAAAAAATTTCATCTTCCACGAAGTTTCTGCATTAAGTGGAGAAAATATAAATTCGCTGTTTTACAAAGACATTTTTGATCAAATAGTCATGCAGTTTAGAGTTAGTATGGATGATCCCATTGATAGTAAATTATGAATATAAAATATAGAAGAACAAGCCAACATTCAACTATCTGCTAATAAGAAAGAAATAAAGAAAAATAAAAATTGTTGTTAGTGTGATAATTAACATTACTATATATCGCTTAACATACACAAATAAATTAAAAATTCATTTGTTAAGGTTTAATTTTAATATAAATCGAATTTTGTTATTTTTTATGAATATGTTAATTTATTATTAATAATAAATAGAAATTTGTTTATTTGTTACAAGTGAAAATCATCTTTTTAAAATTATTTCTTTGAATTCAAATTTATTCTGTTTATCATGAAATATGATGAAGATAATATCGATTGTACTCAATTAGAAATATTCTTTTTGAAATATTCTGTGATCCTTTTTATTTAATTGATATAAGAATGAAAAAGATTATACAGAAATATATATTTTAATTTTGCCACATTAATAGAAATATATTTGATAATTGAATTAAAATAAAATAAGAAAGTATTTCTTAGAGCTTTAACACATAGATCTTATTAAGTTTTTTTGTGTTTTAATTTTATTTCATTAGTTTAAACTTAAGAATTCATAATATGATTATAACTACTTACTGGTATTCATACCTTATTATAAAAAGTAAGAAAATATTTATCAAAAGTTCTTAACTTGATATACGAAATTTTATTCAAAAATTAATAGACATAATATAAATTTTCAATTAATTGGATAGGTATTTAAATTTATTTTAGCATTAATAATAAATGATTTTTCTTATCGTCTATGAAAATTCGAAAATTGAATATTATGAAAATTTAGGAATTCTTAAAGGTTTCTCCACAGTCCTGGTCTTTCGAGTATTTTCTTTTATTTCAAAAATCTTCGAATTCTTTAATTCATGTAAAATCTTAAATGTAAATTAAATATCTCAAATAAATATAATTACCTTTCTATCTTCCATCGTTTGAAAATCATCTTCTCCAAATTCATTTTCTTTCTCCTCTCTAACTCCGATCCAATCTCCATCCTTCAGTCCATGAATCTTTCTTAAATTAATAGGCCCATTTTCGCACATCTCTGGTATAAATTCCCAGATGTAATTATGCTTTGAATACTTGGCTATCGAAATGTGTTTCAAATTGTAACTGACCCTGCATAATTGATACAATTGATCGGAAGTGGCAGTGTTTTCAAACTCAAACAACACCGAAATTTTATCTTTATAAGATTTATCTTTAACATCCCTTCTCCAAAGAAAAATCTGAATTTGGTTCTTCCTTAAACATTCTTCTTTAGGAAGAACCTCGAGCATCAGATTAATCCTATTTTCCAAATTAAATTTCTTTATCGAAGTATCGTTTCCGCTTAGAATTTTTTCTGGATCCATTCGCTTGTTTAAAACGCGCAATCTTAAAAAATCAGCACTAGAAATAGATGAAAAATTCAAGTTCTTAATTAAGCTCGTTTTTATTTGTGATAGAGTGGAATCCTTCGAGACAACAAATTCATTTACTAGAAGATCTTCAGTAATAGGTTTATACACAAAACTTGAATCGCTTAATAAATTCTCCCCTACGAATGGCTTGTAAATTTTCAGATAGAAGGTCTCGCTTTGTTCTCCTGTGATGTTTTTAAGAAAAATAGAATCGCAATCTTTCAACCCCAATTTCTTAAGTGTTTGATTCTCTACCTTTAGAGCTTTTACCGGATCGCAAAATGCGTTAGTAGAACAAAACATGTAATCCTCAAATTTAAAATCAAACTCATCACATATAAATTTTTTCAGATCTGAAAGCAGAATTTTTTCTGGATCCCCGATGAAGTCTTTGACTACCTTTTCATTATCTATAATCATGTAAATCTTCAATAAAATTTCGTTTGTTTCGTAAGGTTCTCCGAATTCAAATTTCAGTCTAACTCCGCCATCTAAGAAGGTTTCGTCGCTGTTTATTTTTTTTGAGTATATATTCTTAAAAATCAATTTGCCATCGTAGTCCTTTCTTACTCTAAATGAAAATTTTTCAAGATGGTTTTCATTTACCTCAAGATAAGGAGCCAAATTCAATTCATTTTTTATCTTCTCCAACAATTCAGCAAATGTCTTATTTAGCCTAATATTTATCACTTGAATTTCTTTGTTATCTTCGATTCTTACAATGCAGGAAATTTCCTCTTCGATCTGGTTGTCCAAAATGTTCTCATCGTATGAATTGGAGGATGATTCGATGTTTATGCATTTAGTTACGAACAAGATGTTCTTGTTATGCAGAAGGTTCTTCATTGAATTCCATGTCTCAGTTTTTTTGTTAAAGGCAATATCGTCGAGGTTCAAAATTTTGTTGTTGTTCTTATAAACAAGACTGATCTCATAATTCAAATTAAAGTAGGCCTTCAAAAATTTCTTAAATTCTTCTAATGTAGAATGAGCGAAAATTCTGACGGTCTTATCGAAGGCCCCACATATGATATGAACGGAAATAGGCTCTAACCCTATTTGACTGTCAATTATTTGTGTAAGATTATTTTCTTTCTCTATAGAAGAAAATCGGCATGACTCTGACTCTACCCCCGAATAATCCGACGTTCTGCTCTTCAACACACAAATAAACTTTGAATTATGACAAATCTTCAAATCCTCTAATGTGGATTCTTTCTGTGATGAATCCAATTTAGATAAGACAAAAATGTTATTCGAATTATGATTAAGAACAATCTCATATAGAATTACGTCTTCTATTTCTAGTAAGTCGTAGTGCTTCTTTATTTCATTCAAAAGATATTCGAGTTTATAGTAGAACTTCAGTTTGAGATTTAATTTTTTATGTTCTGAATTTGTCTTTTCTAAATTTACATTCACATCATCTTTAACAGATAAAATTTTGAAATCGTCAATAAAAAAGTTTTGGTAGTAATCTAAGATTGTCACGTCAAGCGACCTCTGTTCCTCTTCATAGTCTTTTCTTTTTATCTCTAGCTCTTGATTTAAATTAAAGAAATCTACCGATTAATAAATTTCAAATAATTTTACATTGTTTCAAATATTCTGGTGCCTCGCATTTATTTGCCTGTACAGATTTCTTCATGTAAAAAAGTGTATACGCACATTCAGAAGATTGGAATTGTTTTCTTAGTCTGCCTACTCTAATAGGATATATCGATGTGTCGTTGAATTCGAACCATCGCTTCGAAAGAGATTTATTAGCATATTCAATTGGATAATCACATTCATCGAAATTTAATCTTTTATCTATGCGATGACAAAGTTAATTAGAAAATTAAAAAGAATTTTACAATTTTCGTCGTTCTCTCCTTTCGACTTTACCTGCATTTGTTTAGGGTTATTGTCTGTGTTTTTAGATTTGTTATGAGGTTTATTATTAGATTTATTTGATTTGTTGGGTGTATTGCTATTCTTATCATTCTCTTTAAATGATTCGTTTCTTTGAGAATTTTTCTTTCTGTTGTTAATCTCTTTAGTATTATTTATGCTATTAAGGGGTGTAGTTTTATCAATCTCCTCACTAGTATCATTTATTACTTTTTCATCATTCACCTTTTCTTTGTTTTCTGTACTCTCTTTCGAATCATCACTGGGATCGTTTTTAAATTTCTTGAGGTCATCCAAGTTCCAATTCCCTTCTTCATTAAAATCTCGAATATAAGCGAAGTAATGACCTCTATGAGGATTTCCATTATGTACAACAACAGCGTAGAGCTCATACACATTTTCATCACAATCTAGTGAAGTATTCTTATCTTCTTTTTCAATCATATACTTTCCCATGTTAATCTCAAGCGGGAATTCAAACCTTGAACCGATCTTAATCCTATCTCCAGTGTACATATCATAACTGAGTCTATTAAGGAAAAAGGTCAGGAAGATCGGCAACTGACAAATTTTGTTCTCTTTCTTTAAATCGACGCGTTTATTGCAATTGCTGCAGTGATAGTCATTAATAATGTCGTAGTTATTATAAATTATATCGAGAGATTGTGCTAACCCTTCGAATCCCTGCACCGGAACATTTATATCCAAACAAAAATCTTGAAAGCTTTTCGTGTATTTGCAAGCAGTGCATGTGAGATAATTCATGCTTATTACTCGATAAAGGTTATTAATAACTCCGTTGAAAACAGTTGAATGAAGAACATCGTCGAGACATTCGAAAAATTGCCGAATGAATTCTTGATTGTCGTGTTGATCTCTTGTGTCGCTGTTATTCCATCCAAAAGCTTCGGTAAGCTCCTTCGTTGATGTTGAATGAACGTTTAAATACTGCAGGGAGCCAAACAATTTTTGAAGAGAAATTAGAATTTTATACATTGTTAGGTCTGTTACAAAATTCGAGGGGGTATAAATATCGTTGTTGTCGCATAGTGGGAGGTCGTAAATTATCTGGCGGAGGATGGGATTCATGTACAATACAAACAGAGAGGAGTTCATGTAGCAGGTGCCACCTCTAAAAATGACAAATATTATTTTAATGTATACTGATTTATCAAGCCCACAAAATTCGATTCGCCTCTTGGAGCTTCGGGTTTTTCTAAATATGCGGCTGCATTTATTGAGGATGTGAAATCTAAATAGAGCATGAGGTTTTAAATAATTTGATTTATAACTTACTGTCCTTGTCTTTTTTGTAATCAGTATTTATCTCGTTAGAGGATAAAATGTCAAACATTCCATTTTCTTGAGAAAATAAATCGTCCATCATTTTTTAGTTTAATATAATTTTAAAGAACACCTGGTAATAAAAAAGTGTATTCAATACATAAAATAAAACTATTAAAAATTTTTTCCTAAATACCCAAATCATTATAATTAAAATCAAGTAATAATTTCATATAATTTATTACTGTAAAAATAATTCACTAAAGAAAAAATTTACAGTAATACATAAATTTTTCTTTAAATCAATTTGTTATATTTTATGATTTTTAAATTTTATCTTAAAACAATAAAAAAATTATTTAATACATATTTCCAACATTCACTGTTAAATCCCAAACAAATATAATTTCAAATATTGATATTAAAATGATTTCTGTAGGGTAGTTTTCACCTACACACACCCACACTCACATTCACAATCACACGAAATTTTCATTTTCTTCAATAAGAATTTCTTTATCGTGTCTCCAATCTTTTACTTCTTTGAATAAGGATTGATCTAAGCTCAATTTCAGTAATGAATCATTCGCTCCATTATAATCACTCATCTGGTCTTTTCTGAAGGATGTGTTTCTCGAAGATTTGAGATTGATGATATCCCCATTATCATCAAACCTGGAAATATACTTGTTAGAATGCCTGAACTTAGGAATTCTTATTACATCCCCAAATAAATGACCGTACTTGTAAAGAGACAGTTTATTAAGTTTATTGTCTGAAGAAAAGACATTAATTGGATTACAGGGCGAAGTTTCAACTACATCGAAGCTAGTCATAAGAATTTTTTTTGCATAATTAGAATTTCCGCTGTTATTAAGAAGTTCCTTATTGTGAGCAAAAATTCCTGTGATGTTATCCTTGTAAGAATTATTGAGGCGGTTGATGTTTTCCTTTACCTTCGTCTTTTGTTTATCAACAACTGATCCATTTTCAGCATACATATGTTGTTTGTTCTGTTTAGGCTCAACTAAACCTTCTTTATTAAGAAAAGTTTCTTTGCCTAACTCTTCAATTTTTTGAGGATTTTGATTTTCTTTTTCTATTTCCGAGCCATTAGGAATCACCCGAGGTAAAGCGTTTGGAGTTCCAACTGTGCTTGAATAGTAGGAGTTATATAAAAGTATATTCGTTTCTTTTGCTTGTGGAATTTTGTTATTTTGTGTAGGTTTAAAATCAAAAGAAGGGCTTACTTTATTATAATAAGTATGAGATTTTAAAATTTGGTTTTCCTTCACATTCTGAGTGTTATCGTTTGTTGTTAAGTTTTTAGAATCTATAAATGTGTTTCTTTCAGTATTTGTGTTGAAATTATGTTTAGGGTTCGTATTTGACTGGCTTAGTAAATGCTCGTCGGAGCGAATTTTTAGCTTATTTAAAATCGAATTTTTTCGCATTAGAATTTTATTCGAATTATACTCATTACAGTTAGAATCTCTTGTATAAGATTTGTTTTCATTATCAATATCAAATTTATCGTAATTTAAGTCAATAGTATTTTGGACGTTATTATAAGATTTAGTTATGTTTTCTTCAATAATATAATTATGATCTAAAATATCCATGTTATCGTACCTGCTATTGTTCCTTTGTAAATTATTCCTACTCTGATTTTTAACATTTTTCAGAGAATCACAATTGTTCTTATTAGAACGAAATGGCTTTAAAATCTTATCCTTATCTTTATCATTATCGAAATTTTTTTCTCGTTCTCTTTCGTCGGCTAATTTTCTTTTGACACCATTCAGTGCAAAAGTGCAATTTGTGTTTTCCCGATTGCAAATGTCCAGATTATCATCATAATCAACTATGTCATAATTTGCTCCGTTATTAGAATTTATATATGCGTTGTTCTCACTTATTACAGAATTTATTTTTGCTAAATTGCCACCTGTTCTAGCTGTAGAGTTAGCAGTCTTAAAAGTGTAAAAATACTTCTCATTTTCTATATTAGAGTTCAAGATTAGGTCTTCTTTGGTGCGGTGTTTTTTACTACTACTCGCAAGGATATTATTCACTGTCAATACATTTTCATCGATCTTCTGATTGTAATTTGAATTGAATTCTTGAATTATTTTGAAATTATCGTTATCACAAATGTTTGTGTTTTGATCAATATTTTTGTTAGGATAATTCTCTTCTTCCTTCTTGTCTTCGCCGTTATACACAGAATTTGATTTATAGAGGATTAAATTTTCAAATTTATTTAGGTGGTCCTCTCGAGGATCTTTTGAGTAGCTCATCAATTTGGAGGCTCTTTTTTCATGGGGCGATATATTTATGTTAAATCGCTAAATAAAATTTAAGATATATTCATACGCCTAAATTTTCGTCTCTTGTGTTGCAGCAACCCATTGGAATTATTAATTAATTTTTTATATTTAAGAATAAATTCAAATAATGATTAAATATATGAATATGAATATGTATATGAATATGAATATGAATATGTATGTGTATGTGTATAATTTATCAATTATTATAATTTTTAATTTATGCAAAAAATTATAAAAAGGAAAAATATTTTACTTCCTGTGTGCGTAACACAATTTTTTTATCTTTGTTGTATTATTTCTTGACATTTTTGAATTTATTGAGCCAAATGTCGATGGAGTTACAAATTTTTGAGATGAAGCAGATGACGAATTACCTGACCACTGTGAGTTATTTATCACCGAATTTTGGATTAGATTTAATACGCTCAAACCATTACCTGCATCCGAATCTGAATTTTTATTTTGTAATATAGTTTTCGCACTAGTGTATGATGAATTTTGTTTGTCTTCAGAATTGCAACTACCTGAGTTAGATAGATTGGAATTATTCATGAAGCTATTTGAAGGGGAATTAGCTAAAATTTTTAATTTGTTTTCATCAATGAATAATAAATTACCGTTTGTTGGGATATTGTGATGTATTTTCTTCATGGTTCTGTTAAGTTTAACATGGTTACCTTGAATTAAGTTTAATTTCGTTTGTGTGATAGGAATATAAGGATTATCTTTATCCTAAAGTTATGTAAGTAATATATAAATTTTACCATCCTTATTGAATTATTTGAATTATTAGAATTCATTGAATTTTCTAAAAGAGATTTATTAACAGAATTTGATAAAATTTTTGTTTCTTGTCTCTTATGTTTTGGTATGTTCTTGGTTCTATTAATAAGATCTTCTCCTAAGAGTGTAGGAGAAGAGCAAGTTTTTTGATAAGATAGATCATGATTTTTATAAGGTTCATTCATTTTAGAAGTGAATAAACCACTTTCACAAACCTTTCTGAGGAAATTGTTTTCTGTTAAAAGCTGACTGAAGAATTTCTATAGAGTGTAATGAAATAAAAAAAGATATGAGTGTAAGTATAAAAAATATTAAATTATTTCTCTTACCTGACATTCTTGTTCTCTGAGTGATTCGCCAAGTTCGTTTTTCTTCACGAGATATAAAATCTTTAATAAATCCAATTTTAATTCTCGGTTTTGTGTCAACACAGTTTTAATTTGAGTTTCCAGATCGAATTTTGTTTTCGGTTTACATGATGAATCATATACAATATTGTTCTTAATAAAGTTATCTTTCTCTCTTCTTATAATAAACTCCTAAATATTAATAGTTTAAATATGTATTATAGTATTATAAACTAGTGTTACCTCTTGATATTTTATATAATTCTTCAATATATCAGCTGCGATCTTCAAATTAGCATTCTCTATTTTTATTTCGAAATTTTCTTTTTTGAGCGTTTCTATCTCCGAATTTAATTTGAGAAATCTCTCGTCCTTAAAAAAATATTCATCAGAGACATGTTTAGAATTCGAGAAGTGCGAGGATACTCCTTTAGTTTCTTGACTTTTATTCGGATTTTGTTTTTGAATTTCAGTTGAGTCCTGACTATTAGCATTTATCATTTCATTAACTTTATTTGATTTAGTGCTATTGATCTTCGCTTTTTCTAAATTTTCTTTCTCCAGGTCCTTATGCTTGTCTTTGTATTGACTAATGACTCGCATAATCTTTGATTTCCCTTCTGCATTTGGAATGTCGTATAGTGACTTATACTTGTCGAAATTCAAATTGGTATTGACTACATTGATGTAATTGATATTGACTTCTTTCTCCTTATCTTTTAAATTGAAAATCTTCTCTAACTGACTTTCGCTTTCAGAAACTGTATTTGAATGAATTTTTTCATAATCTAAATAATTATTCAAATTCATCGGGGAGTTTTTTTGGTTTTTGCAGTATAAATCAAAGTTACTGTCTAAGTTAAGCGTTAATTTTTCTTTTTCTTCATTTATAATTTGAATGTTATTCTGGCCGCTTGACTCCTTTTTATCAGAAATTTTATTTGAAATCACATCACCTTGTAGATTCTCCTTCACAATCATTTTAGCTTCGTTTGGGTGTTTGTTATTGGTTAGTTCAGGATTGGTTTTATTGATATTATGATTTATATCTTGTTGATTCAGATTGTGTTTATCATTGTGATGACTGTATTTTTCTATTTTATCTTGAGTGAAGATATAATTATCTTTAATTCTTTGTAAATTAGGATTGAATATAGCATTACGCTCGTTGGAATAATTTCGTATATTATGTGAGATTTCAGTATTCTGCACATTCTTCTCTTTTATCTGAATAATTTGAGATTTTAAAGCCTCTATAAGATTACTACATGAACTAGATGCATTTTCATTCGGTCTGTGATTGTTGTGATTTGAAATTTCGCTCCTTTTTGGATGTATCGTAGAAGAGATAGCTTTTAAATTTTGTGGTCTGTTTTCATTTTGGTAAATTTCTTGATTTTCTTTCATGCTAAGTTTTCTTTGAAGATTCACTTTTGAGATACTTAATTCTTTTTGTAAATTACTATTACTAATTCCGTTTTGATTTTCAATTTCATTCAGGATTTTGGAATTATTCACATAAGAATACTCTCTAGACTTAGACAAAGGTTGTGAACTTATCAAGTTTTTCTTATTTAAATTTAGACCCCCTGAAATCAGATTATATACCGAGTTAAGGCTATTGTTAATCGACATCATAGAAAAAGAATTGGGAGTGTTGTGTTCGTTGTATTCGTATAATTTATCGATAGCTCCTGTGTTGTTTGAAATATTTAGATTAAGTTGATTCTTTAGATTGGGATTAGAATTCAACTCCCCATGAGATTGTAACAACATGCTAGCCTCTTTTTTATTTAAGGTCATTGAATTTGAATTATATTTCTGTTTAATTAATCTTTTGGCGGGATGAGGATTTTCAGCAAGTTTTGTGTCCATAATTCTCTCAGCATTTGCTTTGTTATCGATAAGTTCCATATTTTGGATTGGAATACCATTATTCTGCTCGTGTCTGATAATTTTTGAATCATTACGAGATTTATCATTAGATAAATAATTACCAATCTCATTTTTAGGAAACATATCATAAATTATTCCATTAGTAGGGTTGATTAATCGTATATTGTTCTTATATGAGGTGTTATTCTCCAGATTTTTTACATCAAGATTCTTATGTTTTTCTGAATTATTGTAATTAAGAATATAACCGGAATTTTTATTAACTATATTCATCGGGCTAGTATTATTAATATTCATGTTTTTAATCATATTGTTATTTGAAGGCGTGTTGTAATTATTCATCACGGGATTTGTGGTATAAGTTTTCGAAGGAATATTTATTGAGCTAATTTTATTAGTTTTACCTTCTAATTGTAATTTAAATGACATTTAATATTTATATATTTTATAATATAGTGATTATTATACATAATTATGTAAAAATGTGTTTGTTTTAGTAAATTTAATTAAATTATTTTATTAGAAACAAACAAGTAAATAATTTGAATATCAGTTAAAATGATTATATCCTAATTTATATTCTATGTAAATTCGGTTATTTTTTAAAAATATCATCATAATTTTATCCCCCTTATTTCACTCAATATATTTTCAATAATAAATTAATTAATAAATTTTAATGAGTACATTAGAAAAAAATGAAAAAATTACGCCTTTCAAAATATTAAATGCATTCAAGAATCACAACCTTCAGAAACAGTTAGAAATAACCAAAAAAGAAATCATCTCTGAAGATAACGATGAAAGAAATTCTTCAGCAGGTAAGTTTAATTTAATATGTTTGAAAATATTAAAAATTTTTGCTAGAATTGCAATTGTTGTCTGTAGTTAAAATGGTTACTAAGGTCACGGAGAAAAATCACACAAAACAAAAAGTTACACAGAGTCAGAGTTACCTTATTTGCAACAATGACGATAAAAAAGACAAAAAGATTTTTGTAGAGTTAAATCATTCAATCGTAGAGAAAATTGATGATTTTGTAACACCATATTATATAAATTCACATGTTTAGTTGCAGTTGAGCGACAACGAATTCGATTCTTACTCAAACTCGAATTCTTCATCGAATCGATCATCTAATCTCAGCATGTCTTCAAAGATAGGGGGCCTTGAAAATAATAAAATCAAATTAGAAGAAAAAGATAATACTAGTAAAAATATAAATGTCAATAATTCTAACTGTAATTATTATAATTATAATTATGGGGGGATTGATCCATCATCGAAAATTTCTTGTTTATCAGATACTCAAGTAACAGAAAAAAATCTTAAGGAATCAACGAAAACAACAACGGAAAATATAGATAATAATAATAATTGTAATTCGATTCTAAATAGTTTGAAAGCTAACGATGAATTTAATAATTGTAAGAGTATAAATAATGAAGAAGAAAAGAAAGAATCGATTAATTTGAATATCTTAGGAAACGGTGTCGAAAAAAAAGAAAAAGAATTTGATGAAACCTCACAAACAGCTTCATCATCTCCAGATAAGAAAGAAGCTACTATACCTATCCCTACCCTGACTTCTACCCCTACAATTAACCCTACCCTTATTCACACACCGACCCCTTTTCTTGCCCCTAATTCTACGACTACCCCTCCCAAGACATTAGAATTGTTGGACCAGGCGCCTGAGCTTAGGAAATTTAAAGAGCTAGCAATTAAAGAGTTAACGTCCGAAATAAATTCATTTATACCATTTCCCTCCACTACCTCACTACAATCACCTTCAGTTGATGAATCTTGTACATCTTCTACATTAAAATATCGAGAAAAAATCTCAAAAGTTTTTACTCATATCATCACTCAAATTTATCTCAACTGCAAGGGAAAAAAGAAAAATTTTACAGAAATAAAAAAATTCCAAGGATGCGTCATGAATATCATCAAAGACCATTCTTCATCCTTAATTATATCCTTTCATTTTGTAGTGAATTACATGCTTTCTTTTATGATTGACGAAATTGTCAAGGAAATATGGCATTTCAACCACATAAGAGTAGAATTTAACAAGATTTACTCACAGCAATATAAATCTTACGAAAATCTTATCACATTCGAAGCATTTTGGACTAATTACAGAAATGAAGGAAAAGAAATCATAAAGATAATAGTCGGTCTAATTTACCATTACAAAGAAACAGCGAAAATTTTCGATTTAGTTTTTAGGCCAATTTTAAGCGAGTTTATGAAATCTACGCCGAATTTTGAAACGAAAGATTTTTCGATTTACACTATCTGCATAGAAGAAATATGGGCGATCCTATACAAAGACAGTTTTATTGCTACTCTTTTCACACTCACAAAATTAAACCTCGTTACACAGTTTTCTATCTATCAGAAATTCATGATTGAAATCGAAGAAGAAACAAAAAAAGTTCCGAAGGTTCTACAAAAGTTGAAGAACTTAAATTTTATATCCTTGGAGAATGAGAATTATATGAATGTGACCTGCTTTGAATTTGAGGTTGAATTATTGGAGACTCATTTAGGATTGAATAAACATTTGAACAAGAAAGGTGCTCAAATAAAGAAAAATATTGATGAGTTGTATGAATATATTATCTCTGATGATGCTATATGTAATTTAGACACGAACACGAATAAAATAAATTCACAGGGAGTCAATTCGAATAAAAAAAAGAAAAACAAGAAAAAAAAGAAAAATAAAAAAAAACAAAATTTAAATAATGTGGATAATTTTGAAAATAAAGCATCTACACACCCTCAGCTTGAGGATCAAATTGATAAAACTGAACTCAATTCTTATATAGATCAAGAAGTTGAATCTTTTAAAAGATTGATTTCTTGTGAGACTATCAATGCTAAGGAAGTTAATAAAATTAAACCTCATTTGAAAGGAGAATGGATGAATAAGCTGAATATTAACATACAAAAATAGAATGCTAATTTTAAATTTATTTACTTTTGAATGATTAATAGATGAAAGATTTATTTGTATAGAAACATATTTACATATTTACATTAATACATATATAGATTATGTATTATACATTTAATTTCTTTTATTAAATTAATATGATACCTATTTATTTTACATAATTAAATTTATTACTTTGGTACAAATATAATTGAATTTTCCAATATTTAGGCTGGTACTATGTTTTTCTTATATCAAATTTATTTTCAATCCTATGTACTTTGCCTAATTCATATAAGTAAAGATTTTGAAAACAGTGTAGGAAATTACTAGAATTAAAATTTTCCAAATAAATTTAAATAAAATAAACGATTAATTTTAATGGACTGCAAAAAATTTCTAAAAACCAATGATGACTATATAAATTCTTCTGAATATCTCGGGTACAATCAGTACATGGAATACAATAATCCTCAATCTGTGCACGATTCAACATACGAATACAAAATAGTCCCTGAACGCCTAGAAGAAGATCCCTTCGAATACCTCCCTGAATATCATCAGCTAAATAAAAATGTGCCCTCTTCAACTTCTTATTATAACAACTTCCTTAATTACAATAAAAGACCCTCAAATAGCTTGGATTATATGAAATTTCAGTCAGAAGATTATCTCCGGTACAAATTAGAAAATAAAGTAAGAGATAGAATAAAAGAGCTTAATTTAGGAAACAAAATAGAGAGTCATATAGTCGGGATTTGTTATAATTTCTACAAAAAATTCAAACAAACTGAAAAAGAAAAAATTCGAATGTGCGATCTTATTCCTATTGTTGCTTTCAAATTTTTAAAATCAAATAGAATTCCTATCTCACATAAGGATGCAATCGAAAAATTAAAATTAGATAAATCAAAATTTCTAAAATTTTCTAATCAGATTTGCTTGGGAGATGAGAAAGTAGTTTTCAAATTTGAATCTGGTCCAAATTTTAATTTCAAATATGCTGATGATTCAGATTTGAAAGAAAAAATTAACGCGTTTAATAACAAGGTCTATGATTATGTTTTGTTTCTAATTCAAAAACTCTCAGAGATTTATAAAACACAACCAGACTCTTTGAAAATAAAAAACAGTAGAGGATTAATAGACTTCTATTTGGAGAAAATTGATAAGATGGAAAATGTTTACTCTGAAGGTCAGTTTTTTGATATTTTAAAAATTCTCGATGAAGTCAAAAAGGAAGCAAATGTGCTTATTTTAGGACAAGAATCTTCTAATAAATATTCATCATTCTTTGAATTTTTTGAAAAGAAAATCCTTGTTGAACATTTAGCATCAGCCATCGTGAAGAGGTTATCAGATCTTAAAGGAGTGAAAATAAACTTACAGATTTTTCGAGATAATTGTAATATCCCGATTTCAGGCATTTCAAGAGGAATTAAATTGGTGAATGAATATTTAAAGACCATAAAATATCATAAATAAATATACGTGTTAATATAAAGATCTGAGAGTGAGGAATAAATATTATATAATATATATAAAAATATACATGATCTTAAAACTAATCCATACGATTTAATATATTAAAAAATATTTTATTAAATCTACACCCCACCCCCCCTCTAGATAAAATTCTTCATAAAATCTGCACCCCCCATAAAATAGAATTACACCCATGGGGTAAAATTTATTATGCACAGAATATTTTATAAAATTAAATTAAATTTCATAAATTAATTTTGAAATATTATTCTTCATTTAAACAAAAATTTTAATTTTCACTCGTTTATTTACAAATCGTCCATTTCTTATTAAAATAATTTATGTTAAAAATATGGATGAAGGTTTTTCTTTTTAATTTAATTTCTTGCTATTTTGTATCCTATATTTCATTCGAAATATTTACCTAAAAATAATTAGAAATTTAATTTGAATTATAATTATCCCAACAAACTATAGACTAGATTTTATGTCTGAACGTAATAACATATTTACAAAGTTTTCATGAATTATTCCTTGTTTCTTATCGAATAAATTTTTAAGCTCACTCAAATTCTCAAAAGCCAAAGAAAAGCTTTGCTTTATATCAGCAGATCGATACGAAGATTTGCCCGCATTTAGGTGGGTAATTGGATCCAGGATGGTAGGTATATAATCTAAAGGATGTGAGCAAAGAATAAATGGGCTAGATTAAAAATTAGATAAGATATATAATTGTTTACTTGTCCATATTGACGTCAATCACAGTAAAATTAAAATCAAATAAATTTCCATAAAATAAAAAGAAATCGGTAAACAATTTTCCGATGTTAGCGGGATTGTTTCCGATTCCCATATGGAAGTTAATTCTATTAATCTTAACATGTGCCAGAAGAAGAAGAAACAAGGAAAAAGAAGATAAACCGCCTAAATATCAATTTTACTTGTGATATTTTTACCATTAAACGAACAATTTAGCTTATTAATCTGTAAGAATCTTTTTAAAATTTGCACAATCGGTTTTAATTCTGGGTAAATTATCAAGCACTCCTTGATGTAATCCAAGTGTAGCTGGGTGATATTTTTGATAATCTGCCCTTGTAAATTATCGATGTAATTAGTATTCATCATCTTTAGTCGCTGATATTGAGTCCTGGAATTGTTTATTTCTGAAAAAGTGAGGTCGATTCTTATCTTGTCAAGCTCGTCCTTTTTAAATGCGTAATTTTTATAAGCCTCAAATTGTTTAAATTCCTCGAATTTCTGTTTGTTCATGTCGTCAAGAATAGCCAAGGGATCTATGACAAGTTTTATCACAGGTACACTTGCTGTATAAATCGGATTAATTGTCTCAAATGTTCCTAACTGTTTAAAATTTTCTACAAGAGACACCATTATATCCATGATATCAACCTCAATATCATTCGAGGATTCATTTACGATAATTTTATTCTCAAGTTTAATGGTGATATCTATGTCAGAACTTTCTATCCCCAAATCACTTGCGAAAGAGCCATAAATGTCAACGTCTGCATCGAAAAACTTTTCAAAATTCAAATTAAAAAACTTCTTGATGACGTTTTCTAGATAGGAGATTGTTGAAAGTTTAATCGGTTTAAGCTTTTTAAGATTAAAGTCTACGCTATCTGAAAATTCCAAAATATCACGTTGTAGTTTTAGATAAAATATGTCAAAATTATGTGGCAATTGATTTGAATTGTGTAAGAAATAGTCATTCGATCCGTAGGGTGAGAAGGGGAAAGGCTTCATCGATTTTATGACTGAATTGTAGCTAAATGGAGAATTGAAGGTAGAAATAGAAGGGTAGAAAATGTTACTGATACTACTTAGTGGGTTTATTGTGGGTATATTTATATTCATGTTCAAGTTCATGTTCATATTCATACATGAATCATAATATTTATTTTTACTTGGCTTTTCTTGAAATTGATTGTAACTAGGATTGTAATTAAAACTTTTATATCCTAATAAATTACGAGAAGAGGTGTTATCACTTCCGCTATATTTAGATTCAGTCATCATCTTTCCTGTTGTTGACTCTTTGTCTTTCTTTAAGTTTTGATCATTCATTTGACTATTGCTTGTATTCAAATTTACAAATTCTGTGTTGAGATTATTCTGTTTGAGTAAATTATGAAAAACCTTAGGCGAATTCGAATTTTTGTTAGTCGGGCTTGGATTAGAATTGGGAGCAGGGTTGGAATTGTAATTTGAAATCCTAATGTTGTTAAGAGAAGTTGTGCTTGATTTAGAATTGAATGATTGATTATCATTAATATTAATTTTTTCCTCTGGTGATTTAGCCGAGGTGATACTATTTAAATGCGTTATCAAATTATTCTCTTCATTTTTAAAAACTTTATTTTTATTAATTATATCTAGAGGAGACTGTCTATTCTTTTGGGATTCATTATAATCGGAGATCACAGATGACACTGTTACTTCATTTTCTTTAAAAGACTCTTCTTCTTGCTTTTCGCAATGAAAAATTACCGAATCTTTGGTTTTCTCATAGTGATGATCTATTATCTGTTTTAGTATCTTCTTGGTGTCCTGATCTCCACTAGGTTGTGACAATTTCCGATTTTCATTCTTATTCGCAATTTTGCTGTTTGTGTTTTCTGCAGATTTGAAATTGTTTTTATTTTTGTATCCAGTAAGATTGCTCTCCTTAATATTATACAAAAAGAATTTATTTTCTTTCTTTCGTTTTTTGTTCTTTCCTTTGAAATTATTCAAATTTTTATTTTCAGCAGATTCAGATTTGTTTCCGTCTGAGGAATACGCGGTGTCGATGTCATTTTGGTCAGCCTTTTCAGATATCCGGCGGGAAACAGATTTCTTTATCTCATGAATTGATTTCAACTGCCTTATATTTTCTATGATGTTTAATTTATTTTCTTCTGCAGATTTGCGAACTATCTCAAATAATCCAGATATGATATCATCAAGGATATCTTTAATAAATACAGAATTTTCGGAAATGTTAAGATTATTACAGTTGCTATTTTGTTTTATGAGCATCAAGCTTCCCATGAATTCTTTTTCTGTGTAATTTAAGTTGCATATGCTTGTTGAAGATGAAGGGGAAAGGGTAGTAATTTTCTGATTTACATTATCATTTTCCTCTTTATGAACAGTGTTTATGTGATTATACTGCGAGTAAAGATTATTTTGATAATTAAGCTCTTCCTCTTGATTACTCTTCTTCCTTCTTTTTATGAAATTGAAAGCATATTTTTTCCCGTCTGAATTTGCATCATGAATGAGTAAAGACTTTTTTCTAGATGGAGTGTTTTTATTGGGTTTCATCGCTGGATTATTATGTGCGTCCATGATTTCATTACTATTATTACTGGAAAAATTATTATCATTGTTAATTATTTCTCTTTTGCCATCGACTTTATCAAAATCGACACAAATATCATTAGTTTCCTTGTGATTATGGAAATTCCCTTTTGACTTGATTGACTCCTCTTCTATTATTATATTTTTCTCTAAATCATTGGATTGTAATTCTTCCTCTCTTGTTTCAGTTTTAATCTCAAGAATAATGTGATCTAAATCAATCGATGAAATTATCATGTTGTTATTTATTCCTGGTGTATGAGTCTGATCCATCTTAACTAAGTTACATTCGTTGTCTTTTCCTTTATTTTCGATTCTGTTATCTTTACCTTTAGTCCCACTATTTGAATTTCCGTCGTTTATCTCTAAATTCTGCTTGACCCCAGGGTTTATTATATTACCTGTATTGAAACTGCATTTCTTTTTTTTCTTTTTCTTTTTGTTGTTTTTATTGCCAGCACTTGCGATATTTCCTGAATTTATGGCGACTTGATTATTATTAATAGTTTCAGACTTCTTCCTTTCCCCTTTAATATCTGCATATTCATCTTCGATTTCAAGTTCTTTCATCAAATCCATCGCATTTAATTGTGATCTTAAATTCAGCAGAGATTCATAAAATTTCCTGAATAAAAAGTCATCATAAGAAAAAATTTTATCAAGTGGGAGAAAAGTTATATTGTTCATAAATTCTTCACCGTTCTTGAATTTGTTAAAATAGGCTTCAAAATAATTCTTAAGATCTATCTTATTTAATCTTCCTTTATCAAGAAGAAATTCCTTGTCTGCTTTATTCAAGATAATTGATTGATAATTATTCCTGTCGATTATGTGAAATCTTGCTATTATAAAGTCTTCGATGACTTTATGGGAATGCAGCTCATCAATAATTTCATCACCAGTCAGCTTTTGAAAAATCTCATTTATCGCTATATTATTTTTGATAAAACAAGCTAGTTCTTTATTCTCTTCATATATTGATTCAAATTGTGTCTTTTGATTAAAGCATTCATTATGATTTTGTCTGCTCAACACAAATCGCACGGAAATCACCTGCTCAAATAGAGCAGCAAATATCTCTGAAAGAGAATAGTAATCTCTGTTAGTAATCCAATTAGGCAAACAAATGTTATAACATTTAGCAGTTTGTTCATAGGAGGAGTCGATTAAAGAAGTGAAGGCCATGTTGTGAGATAATTTATTGAAATAGTTTTTGAACAAATTTTCGTCTTGAAGAATTTTTTCAGAGAGAGTGAAATAATTGGAGTATTTGTTTATATTTGCGTACGTGTTCGAGTTCGAATTCTGACTGGAGCTTGTTTTAGGCAACACCTCAGATAAAACTTCCTCGCTCCGATAAAATTTTATCTCATTGAGAAAGTTTTTTTCTGTCTCACTCATTTGGCAGTATGATAAGTAATTGTTGTAATACCCCTCCTCCTTCGAAAAGTAATGATGAAAGCTGAGATAATCCTGGGGTAGGGTATTTGTCGAATTATATGCGGAATCGATTATGGTTGTTTTTATAAGAGAAGGCACGTACTCATTTGCAGAATTCTGATTAGAGAAGTTAAAAAAGTCAAATTCCTTAATTTTATATCTCATCCTAGGCTCGTTTATTTGATTTACGTACAATTGATGTATCATGCATGTTATCCATTTATTTTCAATCGACGATATTATAAGCTTAGTCATCAAATCAAGGGAAAAGAACCACTTCATTACCTCATCTCTAAAATTTTTTTGTTTCAACGATTTTGATTTATTTGAATTTGGAAGTTCGTATTCCTTCTTTAGTCTTTGATGTTGCTTGTAATATTTATTCGCTGTTTTTTGGTAGGATTGAGCCTTTTCCTGGGAGAGGTAACTGGTTTTTGTTATTTTAGAAGGGATGTTCATTTATTTTTAATAATAAAATTAATAAGAAAATTAATTTAATATGTTTATTATGTTTAATTTATATGTAGAGTAAGGATTGGTTTTTGTATTTTTAGATGTTTACTGTATATAATAAGATAAAGTGATTTCTATAATAATAATATTTTAATTGAAGTAATAATATAAATGAATATTTTTAAATCGTGTTTACATTTCGTAAAATTACAAATCGAAAATTACTCTATAATTTATCTCTTTCTCGAAGTATTAATTTCCATCATATGTTTAATAATAGACTTTTCCATTCAAATATCTTCATTTATTTTGTGTTTTATTCATTTAGGTAAAATATATTTCATAAATCATATAATTACAAATAATTCGTGTATTTACAAAATTAATTATAATTATATATATTCAAATTAATAAAAATTTCAAAGAAAATCATGAAGATTAATTATTATAATAATTTATTTTAGAATGCCACAAATGCGATCTTTTTCAATCACTTAAATAGCTAACTTACTTACATATGTACAATCAACGAGAAATATCTATCCATTTTATTCTTTTGACTTATTTTATTTTATAAACATTATATTATAAAAACCGCAAAAGATTTAATTTATATAAATTTATATCATGGCGCAGGTGAAATATGGTGGAAATGACTGGGATAATCTCAAATCAGGTTATGAATCAATGATAAACTCGCTTCTTGATGATCAATCTAAGCTGATAGATAAGATTGCAGATCTTTCAAAACAAGGTAAATCTGTTGAAGGCGAGGTTGATAAACTTTTAAAACAAAAGAATGCTATCGAAGCACAGAGAAAAGAAACAAAAGAGAAGCTGATGTTTTCTGAAATAGTAATCAAATGCATGAGAGGCAAATACGATGGAGGAAACTGCGATGAAGTGTATGATAGGATTGATAAAGATCTAAAAATGCTCGAAGGAAACTTTCTAGTGATAGTCTACCGTGGAAATTGCGGAGGAAATAATTGGGGATATACTTGCAGAGGAGATGCCGACCCTTACTTTTACTGTCATGAATGGGCCAAGGACTATTGCCACGTAATTTGCAAAATTAATCACAAGAGAAGCTCCTCAAACTTTAATAATGACACTTTTTCCGCTTATGTCGACAAGTACTATTATGAATGTACTGATACGGATTGTATCAAAAAGGCAAGTCATATTTTTGACAGTTTAAAAAAAAACTATATGCAACCTGCCTTCGCTATCGTTAAATCAAGCCCTGGAGGATTTGATCACTGGTGCTATGGAATGATTAAAGGAAAGTTAAGTGGATATTATCACAAATGGCACGACCATAAAAATTTCCTTGGAATAACTTGGGGCAGTTGGTGCGTAGGAGTTCAATGTTAGAACGCAAGATATAAATGAAGAAAATAAATTTTTTGTCTAAATTTTTTTCTTTTTAATTATCCTTAAAATTTTATTTTAATCAAAATAATTTTAAACCTTGATCAGATTTAATTATAATAATGATAACTTATATTAAAATTTAATAACTCAATGGATCCTAAACTTCTTGAGAGATTTAACAAAATGAAAGTCAAAACCGAAGATTCTTTGAAAAAGGCAGATGAGACAATCGATGGATTAAAAAGGACTATAGACAAATCCAGAATATCTCGCCTTCAAACTCAATTTCAGCATTTGTGTGAAGCGAGTAGTTATCTCCATGCGATGCTTGAATCAGCAGAATATCTTGTTAAAAAAAGAAAGGATACAGTACCTGAATTGCACATCCTTGGAGAGAAATTTGAAAAAAGAAAAAATGATCAAAAGATTGCCGAGACAAGTGCAGCTGTTGCATCTGGAGTATCTGGAGCCCTCGCATTAAGTGGAGTTGGTGCCCCCGTTGCTGCAGCATTAGCAGCATCATCAATTATAATTTCACTAGCTACACAAATTTCTGTAGATATTTTGGGCAAGCAGGATTATGATAAATTTGATTATATCATAAATGACGATAACTGTGTTTCAGAAACTTTCTCAAAGGCATTAGAACGATTTAGCAGAGAATTGATATTTTTCCAAGACTGTGGAATGAATGAAAATCAAGTTTTGTATCTTATAAAAACTTTTAAAATTAAGAAAAATTCAAAATTTTCTGATATTTCTGAAAATGAAAAAAATTTGGATTTACTCGATTTCTTGTCGGGTGATGCAATCTCAGAAAAATCCTTCACTGATTACAGGACTACTTATGATTTGAAAGATGCTTTCGATTTTGGAAAAAAAATTGTGAAACTTGTTTTATCGTGTAAAAAGCTTTATACCCTTTTCAGTGAATGGAAAAAAGGAGCTGATGCCCTTGAAACTGTCAATGATTTTGTTAAAGCTCCTGGATTTTTCCAGAAAATACAAAATTCTGCCTACAATGCTGTAACTAAAAATATGTCACCTCAATCAATTGAAAAAATGACTAAAGTCATTAACACTGCACAAAAAGCATTTGCAGTCTTAGGAATAGGTCTAAGTGTTTATCAAATTTTCTCGATCTGGATTTATAATGAAACAGCACCTGAAAAGATAATGATGGATGACATCGCTGAAAAATTGAAAGATGAAGTAGAGTATTACAATCAGATAATACAGGACATCTCACAAATTATAGGGTGATTATTTTATTTATTTAATAAAACATTTTTTTGATTAAATTTAAAAATTTTTAAACAATTTTTCATTTATTATAAAAAGTTATTTATTTTTAACTAGAGATGTGACAGGGTATTAAATTTATGGTAGGGGAGGGAAGGGTAGGGAAGGTAGGGAGTGGATTTTGGGGATTGGCCCAATCCCCAATCCCCAATCCCCAAGTTTTAATTATAAATTTTAATTACAATTTGATGTAATTTTTTCTATATTTATATTAAAGTCTTTGATTAACTGAACAATATTTTTTATCAAATTATATCTA
>Ga0169931_10002781_pt1 | contig 28251 bp, 27 predicted proteins | sample Kivu_15m_20L_FD_129675 | JGI IMG/M metagenome (GOLD analysis project Ga0169931, IMG submission 129675) | Freshwater microbial communities from Lake Kivu, Western Province, Rwanda to study Microbial Dark Matter (Phase II) - Kivu_15m_20L... | ecosystem: Environmental > Aquatic > Freshwater > Lake...
ACGCCGGCCGCTGGGTGCTGCCGACCCGGACCCCGCTCGCCGACACCGGAAGGGCGCCGCGGGTGGGTGAGCACAGCGAGGAGGTGCTCGCTGCGGAGCGGCGTGTGCCCGCGCCGGTCGGGTCCGAGGTCGCCGACGACGCGTTCGCCGGGCTGCGGGTCCTCGACTTGTCCTGGGTCGGCGTCGGGCCCATGACGGGTGGCTACCTCGCCGCGCACGGGGCGACGGTGATCAAGGTCGAGTCGTCGGTCCGGCCGGACATCCTGCGCCTCACGCCGCCCTTCCTCGGCGGTGAGCCTGGGCTCAACACGAGCCACTTCTGCGCCAACATGAACGCCGGCAAGCTCGGCCTCGGCCTCGACCTCGGTCGGCCCGAGGCCCGGGAGATCGTGCTCCGGCTCGTCGACTGGGCCGACGTGGTGCTCGAGTCCTTCACACCCAAGACGCTGCGGGCGTGGGGGCTCGACTACGCGGCGCTGTCGGCCCGGAACCCGTCCATCGTCATGCTGTCGACCTGCATGCAGGGCCAGACCGGCCCCCGGGCCGACTACCGGGGCTTCGGCAACCTCATGGGTTCGCTGTCGGGCTTCTACCACGTCACCGGCTGGCCCGATCGGGACCCGGTGATGGTCTACGGCGCCTACACCGACTTCATCTGCCAGCGGTACTGCACCGCCGCGGTCGTCGCCGCCCTCGACCACCGTCGTCGCACGGGTGAGGGGCAGCACCTCGATCTCGCCCAGTTCGAGGCGGCGCTGCAGTTCCTCGGACCGGAACTGCTCGCCTTCGAGCACAGCGGTGAGATCGCCGCCCGACACGGCAACCGCGACGACGACGCCGCACCCCACGGCGTGTACCCGTGTCGGCCCCGCTCCGACGGGCGGGAGTGCTGGGTGGCGGTCGCGGTGACGACGGACGAGCAGTGGCCGGCCCTGCGGACCGCGCTCGGCGACCCGCCGTGGGCGCAGGACCCCGCACTCGCCACCCTCGCCGGCCGCAAGGCGGCCGAGGACCGTCTCGACGAGGCGATCGCCGCATGGACCGGCTCGCTCGACCTCGACGAGGTGCTCGGTCGCCTGCAACCGACGGTCCCGTGCGGGCCCGTGCTCGACGTCCCCGACCTGCACACCGACCCGCAGATCCGGTCGCGGGGCTACTGGGTGCCGCTGCAGCACTCGGTGCAGGGGACCGTTCCCTACGACGGAACGGCGGCGTTGCTCTCCCGGACCCCGGGTGCGCTCACCAAGGCCGGTCCGTGCCTCGGCGAGGACAGTTTCGCGGTGCTCGTCGACGTGCTGGGGATGGATCCGGACGAGGTGGCGATGCTGCTCGCCGAGGGGGTCGTCGAGATCACCGGGTGACGTCCGTCGTAGACGAGAAGGGACGGACGTCACGTCCGCGTTATCGTGCGGACCGTGAACATCGCCATGCTCCTCGACCTCCCCTCGATGATCTGCTTCGACCAGACGGCGGTCATCGACTCCGACGGCACCCCGGTCAGCTACGGCGAGCTGCGGGCCGGCGTCTCGCAGGCCGCGGGACTGCTGCAGTCGCTCGGCGTCGGCGCCGGCGACCGGGTCGGCATCCTGGCCACGAACCGGGCTGCCTTCCTCGAAGTGCTCTTCGGCACCGCCGCCCTCGGCGGCACCGTCGTGCCGATGAACTACCGGGCTGGGAAGGACGAGGCGGCGCACCTCATGGCCGACTCCGGCACGAAGGTGCTCGTCGCCGAGTCGCGGTACCGCGACCTCATTCAGTCGACCCGTCCGGCGTCGCTGACGTCGGTGCTGTACTTCGACGGCGACTACCCGGCTGCACGCGACGCCGCCGAGCCGTTCGAGCTCGTCGAGGACGTCGACGACGACGCACTGGCCACCCTGCTGTACACGAGCGGGACGACCTCCCTGCCCAAGGGCGTGATGCTCAAGCACGGGGCCATCAGCGGGTACGTGATGGGCACGAACGAGTGCGCCGACGGCGAGGACCACGGGCGCACCCTGCTCGCCGCCCCGCTGTACCACGTGGCCGGCCTGACCTCGACGATGATCGCCCTGTACTCGGGCCGCGTCGTGGCGATGCTGGGGCAGTTCGAGGCGGGCGACTGGCTGCGCAAGGTCGCCGAGGAGCGCATCACGCACGCGTTCCTCGTGCCGACGATGATGGCCCGCCTGCTCGACGACCCGGCGTTCGCGTCGGCCGACCTGTCGAGCCTCGAGGGCGTCACCTACGGCGCTGCGCCGATGCCGCCGGCGGTCATCCGCCGGGCGATCGATGCGTTCCCCCGGACGGTGGCGTTCTCGCAGGCCTACGGCCAGACGGAGACCACGGCGACCGTCGCGGTGCTCGACCCGGACGACCACCGCCTCTGGGAGGGCACGCCCGAGGAGCAGGAGCGGCGTCTCCGTCGGCTCCGTTCGGTCGGCAAGGTCCTCGACGACGTCGAGGTGATGATCTGCGACGCCGAGGGCAACGAGGTCCCGCGCGACACACCCGGCGAGGTGTGGCTGAAGACGTTCCGTGCCATGGACGGCTACTGGGGCAACCCGGAGAAGACGCGCGTCACCGTCGACACGTCCGGCTGGGTGCACACCGGTGACCTCGGGTACCTCGACGAGGACGACTACCTGTTCCTGTCGGGCCGGTCGGGCGACATGATCATCCGCGGTGGCGAGAACATCGCCCCGGAAGAGGTCGAGGCCGTCCTCTACGAGCACCCCGACGTGGTCGAGGCGGCCGTGGTCGGCGTGCCCGACGAGACGTGGGGCGAGCGGGTCGTCGCTGCGGTCGTGCTGCGCCCGGGTGTCGCCACCGACTCGATCGCTGCGCACGCGAAGGAGCACCTGGCGAGCTTCAAGCGGCCGGAGGAGATCCTGCTGTTCGACGAACTGCCCCGCACCTCGACCGGCAAGCTGGTGCGCCGCAACCTGCTCCCGCTCGTGGAGGAGCGCCTCGCCTGAGGTGATCCTCGCCGGAACGGTCCGCACGCTCGACCCCGTCCGCCCACTGGCGGACGGGGTCGTGCTGCGTTCGGGACGGATCGCCGCCCTCGATGTCCCGCACGGTGCGCCGGGTGTGACGGCGCTCCCCCCGGGTGCGGTCGTGCTCCCGGCGTTCGAGGACGACCACCTGCACCTGCTCGCGACGGCTGCCGCCCGGCGGTCGATCGACCTGTCGGCGGCGTCGTGTCTCGCGGACGTCGCCGATCTGCTGCGGACGGCTCCGGGCGACGGGTGGATCCGCGCCTGGGGGATCGACGAGACCGACCTCGCGGAGGGCAGGCTCCCCACGACCGCCGAGGTCGACGCATGGGTCGGTGGTCGAGCGGCGGTCCTGCACCATCGCACCGGGCACGACCGCGTGGTGTCCTCTGCAGTGCGCGGTCGTACGGCACCGCCACTCCCGGCGGACGAACTGCGCGACGCCGTCGTCGAGCTCGACGCGGCGTTGCTCGCCGCCGGGGTCGTCGCCGTCACCGACGCGACCCACACCAACGACGCCGCAGCGCTCGACCTGCTCGGCGCCCTGCCGTGGCGGGTGACCGTGCGGGCGATGGTCGGGGCCGACCGGCTCGCCGGGGTCACGCCGGGTGAGCTGCGGGGCCGGGTCACCGTCACCGCAGCGAAGGTGATGCCGCCCACCGTCGGCCTCGACGGGGTCGCCGAAGCGATGCGGGACTCCCACGACGCCGGGTTCGCGGCCGCTGTCCACGCCGTGGACGTCGACGAGGTCGACGCAGCGTTGCGGGCTTCGGCCCCCGGCGACCGGGTCGAGCACGCCGGGCTGGTGCTCCCCGAGCAGGTGGAGGCGCTCGCCGCCGCCCGCGTCACCGTGGTGACGCAGCCGGCGTTCGTGGTCGACCGGGCGGCGAAGTACCGGGGGGCGCTGAGCGAGGTGGAGCGGTCGTGGCTCTACCGCGTCCGGTCCCTGCTCGACGCCGGCATCCCGGTGCGGGCGTCGTCCGACGCCCCGGTCGTGTGGCCCGACCCGCTGCGAACCGTCGCTGCGGCGGTCGACCGGGAGCTCGGTGTCGGCGAGCGCGTCGACCTCGCAACTGCGTTCGGGCTCGTCTGCGCCCCGTTGCGGGTCGGCGGACCGGGTGATCTGGTCGTCCTCGACGCCGACCCGTTCGTCGTCGGACCGCGACGCTGTGCGGTACTCGCCACCGTGCGTGCCGGAGTGGTGGTCGCCGGGTCGCTCAGCTGAGCACGGCGAGGATCTCGTCGCCGTAGTTCTCGAGCCGGGTCGGTCCGATCCCCGGGCAGGCGGCGAGCTCGGCGAGCGTGCGCGGCGCCCGGGCGACGATCCCCTCGAGCGTCGTGTCCCGCATGATCACGTAGGCCGGGACCTTGTCACGACGGGCTCGTTCGGCCCGCCAACGCTTCAGCGTGGCGACCGCCTCGGGGTCGGCGGGGTCGGGTGCGGTGACGCCGAGGTCGCCCTGCCGGCCGGGACGTGACCGACCACCTGCGGCGGCGGGACCGGGTGACGCGGCGGTGGTCACCACGACCGGATCCGGGTTCCCGGTGTGCGCCATCTCCTCGAGGAACAGGCTCGGCGTGTTCGCCGCCGCGACGACGGTCGTGCGGAGCGCGCTGCGGGTGAGCGCGACGTGGAACACCCGCCGTTCCTCGTCGCGGTCGGCAGCGAGTCGGTGCGGGAACATCCCGCGGTCGACCCCGTGGACGATCACGTGGGGCCACTCACGCCCCTTCACCCGGTGCACGGTCGCGAGGTGCACGCCGTTCGGGTCGGCCACGCCCTGCTCGAGGGCGCGCCGCAGCGTCGCGGGGAAGCTCGCCGGGTCCGGGTCGATGCGGGCGGCGGCGACGAGCGCGGCGAGGTCGTCGCCGTGGGCGGAGCGGTCGACCGTGCCGCGCGAGCGGTCGAGCGTGTCCATGACGTCGCCGAGGCCGATGCGGTCGCGGACCGCGGCGAGGACCTCGGCCGTCGCCGCGGTGGCGGCGAGACGGCCGAGCAGCACGACGTCGTCGGCGAACGCCCGGACCCGCGCCCCGTCCCGTTCGGCGAGCCGGTCGGCGAGCCGGTGCAGGCCGTCGACGTCGCGCTGTTCGGCCATCCACTCCACGACCCGGGCCGAGACCCCGCGGCTCGGACGCCGGGCCGCTTCGGCGACGGCCGTGGACCGGAGACGGTCCGAGGTGGCGAGGTCGAGCCAGGCGAGCGCCGCCCGCACGCCGGACCGGTCGAGGAACGACCGCTCGACCGGTCGGGTGGAGGGGATGCCCGCCGTCGCGAGCTGGAGTTGGATCGGCAGGAGCGTCGCGTTGACCCGGGTGAGGACGGCGATCTCGGCGGGGCGGACCCCCTCGCCGAGCAACGTGGTGACCGTGTCGACGGTGGTGGCGACGGGATCGCCCACCACCGTGACCTGCAGCGCCGCGGGGTCGTCCGCGCGGCCGGGCGCGGCTCGGACGGCCTTGGGGACCCGCACGGCGAGTCGGCTCAGCGTGTTCGTGGCGGCACGCACCACGGCGGGTGCACAGCGGTAGTTGACCTCGAGGGCGTGGTCGCCCGCGCCGGGGAACCACTCCGCGAACCGGACGAGCCAGTCCGGACGGGCGCCGGCGTAGCCGTAGATGGTCTGGTCGTCGTCGCCCACGCCGAAGCAGTCGGCGGCGGGGCCGGCGAGGAGCCGGACGAGCAGGAGGTGCGCGGGGGTGAGGTCCTGGAACTCGTCGACGAGCAGGACCCCGCACGCGGCACGGGCGATCCGGCGGGCGTCCGGGTCGGTGAGCAGCCGTTCGACGGCGGCGACGACCTGTTCGTCGAAGTCGAGCAGGCCGTCCGCTTCGAGACGTCGTCGGAAGGCGGGCACGACGTCGACGAGCCCGTCCACGTCGCCGCCGAAGTCGGCCTCGACCTCGGCGGGGTCGCCGAAGCCGAGCCGCACCGCCGTCAACGCCTCGATCCAGCGGGCGAGTGGGTCGCTGTTCGCCCGGCGGGCGACGGTCACGAGCTCGCCGAGGATGCGGCGGACCTCGACCTCGGTGAGGGTGCGCCGTCGGCGTCCGCCGGCCGGGGCGAGGAACGGTCCGTCCCCGTTCACGATGGCGAGGGCGAGGCTGTTGAGGGTGCGCACCTGCAGCGACGGCAGGTCGCCGGTGCGCTCCCGCATCTCCTCCGCCGCCCGTCGGTTGAAGGCCACGAGGCACACCGCCCGCGCAGGGACACCCCAGCCCTGCAGTAGCAGCCTCGCCCGTTCGGTGAGGACCCGGGTCTTGCCCGCACCGGCGGGGGCGATGATCCGCGCGCCGCCGCCCGTGTGGGCGACCGCTGCGAGCTGATCGGGGGCGAGGTCGGCGTGCGGTGCTGCGGGCCGCACCGGGCCGAGCGTGCCGGCGCGCAGCGCCACGGCGGGGACGACGGCGGCGCCGAGCATCGTCGCGTCGTGCGGTGTGAGCGGGCCGCCGTCGAGCAGGAGCGGGGAGCCGTCGGGCGCAGCGACGTCGGCACCGGGTGGCCCCGCCGTGGCCCCGAGGGCGACGGCGAGGTCGAGGAGGGCCCAACGCGCCCCGCCAGGCTCCCGGGCGTCGATCGCGTTCGAGAACACCAGGTGGGTGAGGCGTTCGTCGGGGAGGGTGTAGCCGACGCCGAGCTCCCAGGGCGGGGTGCCCTCCGGGGCCGTGGCCCGTGCGGCGACGTTCGGGTCGAGCGTCGACGGTGCCTCGATGACGAGTCGACGACGACCGTTCCGGGCCTGCTGCAGCAGGGTCAGGGTGTCGGGTCCGGCGACCACCCGGGGGCAGTCGGTCCACGGGGCGGGGGCGGGAGCACCGGGGGCGACGACGACGCTGCGACCGAGTGCGTCCGGGCCGGCGAGCTCCTCCGCCCGCCACGGTCCCCGACGGCGATCGGCCGACGGGCCGTCGCCGGGCTGGTCCGGTCCGCCGGGGGCGGGCGGCGGCGCCGGGGGCGACGCCGGCGTCGGCTCGTGTGCGCAGGCGCGCACCTCGGCCACGGTTCCGTGCACGCCGCCGCAATGTCCGCACCGGATCTCCGCCACGACGGGTTTCCTAGCAGCCGGCGGTGACAGGCCCCCTGACGGGCACGTCGCTAGCATGCCGCCGTGGTCGAACCGGGGTCGGTGATGGAGCGTCTGCTCCGCGGGGTGGAGCACTTCGAGCGCGAGGTGTTCCCCCGGGAGCGCGAGTTCTTCGCCGGTCTCGCCGGCGGTCAGAACCCGGCCGTGCTGTTCATCACGTGTGCGGACTCACGACTGCTGCCGAACCTGTTCACGAACACGGTGCCCGGCGAGCTGTTCATCAGCCGACACGTCGGCAACCTCGTCCCGGCGTACGGCGGCACGATGGGCGGGGTGACGGCGACGATCGAGTACGCGGTGTCGGTGCTCGGCGTGGCGCACGTCATCGTGTGCGGCCACACGGGCTGCGGCGCCGTCCAGGCCATGCTCGATCCGGAGTCGGTGCGGGAGCTCCCGAGCGTCCGGGAGTGGGTGCGCCACGCCGAAGCGGCTCGGCGCACGGTCGTGGAGAACAACCCGGGGGCGTCGACCGCGGAGCTGGTCGCCCTGCTCACCGATCAGAACATCGTGTCCCAGCTCTGGAACCTGCGGACCCACCCGGCGGTGGCGTCGGGGCTGGCGAGCGGTCGGCTGGAGGTGCACGGTTGGCGGTACGGTGTCGAGGACGGGAGCGTGGCCGTCTTCGACGAGAGGACGTCGACGTTCCTGCCGGCGACCTCGCTGCTTCCGGCCCGCGGCGGCCCGGTCACCGACCGTTCGACCCTCGCCCGCTGAGGCGCTTCAGCCGAGCGCGTACTGCTCGGCGAAACCCGCGAGGAGGTCGGCGGGGCCGTCGACGCGCAGGCGTCCCGACTGCTCGGCGTCGGCGACCCGGAGCAGGTCGCGGCGCAGTGCGACGAGGGTGCGCGCATCGGTGGTCACGCGCCCCCGTGGCAGACCGGTCGGGGTCGCGTCGAGCCCGATGTGGAACAGTTCGCCGTCGACGACGACCTCGTAGCTGGCGGCCTCGGCCGTCCGGGGTCGGCGGGCGTAGGTGAGCAGCATGTCGTGGACGGCGTTGCGCGGTGCGAACTGGTCGACCCGGTCGAGGTCGAGCAGCGGCGTGCCGAACCGAACGAGGCCGGCGAGGACGGGCTGGATCTCCTCGCCGCGGGCGGTGAGCCGGTATTCGGGTCGGGCGGGGCTCGACGTGTCGTGCACGAGCAGGCCCTCGGCGACGAGGAGTTGGAGGCGACCGCTGAGGAGGTTCGGCGGGATGCCCGGCAGGCCGCGCCGGAGCTCGCCGAACCGTCTCGGCCCGTGGAGGACGAGGTCCCGCACGATCAACAGGGTCCACCGGTCGCCGACGAGGTCGAGCGATCGTGCGATCGGGCAGTACTGGTCGTAGCTCCGTTGCTCGGCCATGGTCCGGTTCGTCTCTCCTTCGAGCCGTGGATCCCAGTGTGACAAAACGTCGATAGCTGTTGACAATACGTCCGCGCAGAACGCCGCAGGTGTCACGACGGGGCCGACGGGGAACGACGTGGTCCGTCGTCCCTGTCCGGAGGCAGCCATGGCCCGCCCGCACCGCATCCGTCGCACCGCCGCACTCGGCACGGTGTTCGCCCTCGGTGCGCTCGGGCTCACGCGCTGGCGCGAGGGGTCGAGACGGTTCGTCCGGGGCGCCGCGACCGGGGTGGGGGTCGGCCCCGCGCCGGCGTGGGAGGCCGACCAGGTGACCGACGGCCACGCGCCCGGGCACCGGCACCTCCCCGTGCCGCCGGCCGGCCGGGAACTGCGGCGCTGGACGTTCGACCGCCGCCGGGTGTTCTTGCGTCGAGACGCCTGAGCACCGCTAGCGTCCCGTTCCGACGCCGGTCGACGGCGAGGTCGGGGGACGGACGGTGAACGGAGGGTCGACGAACTCCGATGCCGGGCGGGGCACCGCTGTCGGCATCGTCGCCGCCGTGGTCGCACTGCTGTTCTGGGGCATGACGTCGGTCATCGGACGCATCACCGACCTCGATCCCCTGTCGCTCGTGTTCCACCGACTCTGGCTCGCCGCCCTGTTCGCGACGGTCGTGCTCTACGCCCGCGGCGGCCGACTCGACCTCGACCACCTGCGCCTGTCGGTCGCCGGCGGGATCGGCTTCGCCGTCGACCTCATGCTGTTCTTCATGGCGATCCGCCGGACCACCGTCGCGAACGCCACGGTCATCGTGGCGATGGTGCCGATCCCGATGCTCGTCATCGCGCCCCGACTGTTCGGCGAGAAGCTCGCCCGCCTCGACGTCGCGTGGGCGGTCGTGGCGATGGGCGGGGTCTCGCTCCTCGTGTTCGGTTCGACCGGACTCCCGACGTGGAGCCCGGCCGGGGACCTCCTCGCCGTCGGCGCCCTCGTCGGGTGGACGCTCTACGTGGCGGCGTCGAAGCGGACCCGTGACCGGGTCGACGCGTTGTCGTACACAACCCACACGGGACTGGTCGCCGCGATCGTCGTGACCCCGTTCGCCCTGCTGTCGGGCCAGGACCTGTCGTGGCCCGACCGCGAGGGCTGGTTCTGGGTCACGTTGTCGGCGATCGTCGTCGGCTGGGGCGGACACCTGCTCATGAACGTGGCGATCGGCCGGATCCCGGTGTGGTTGTCGGGAACGCTCCAGCTCGGCATCCCCGTCTCGGCGACCGTGCTCGTCGCGCTCTTCCTCGAGGAAGCGATCACCCCGCTGCAGGTCGGCGGCATGGCGATCGCCATCGCCGCGATGACGGCGATGGTGCTGCAGTCCCAGCGCCGCAGCGCTCCCCCGGCCTGACCACCGAGCGGGAGCAGATCGTCAGCCTCCGAGGCGGTGCCGGTAGACGTTCGTGTTCCGGGGTTCGAAACCCATGCGCTGGTAGAGCCGGTTGGCGGCCTCCCGCGAGGGACGCGACGTGAGGTCGACCGTGGTGGCGCCTGCAGCCCGGGCACGTTCGATCGCCTCCCGGTTGATCGCCTCACCGACCCCTCGACCGCGGGCGGCGTCGTCGACGACCACGTCCTCGATCCACGCGCGCAACCCCGTCGGCAGCCGGAACAGCGCGAGCGTCATCGAGCCGAGGATCGTCCCGTCGTCGTCGAGGGCGAGGAGCAGCGTGGTGCACGGCGACGCGATGATCTCGGCGAGCGCCTCGGCCGCGGGCGGCGGGTTCGACGAGGAGAGCTGGGGGATCAGCCGGGCAAACGCCTCGACGAGCCGATCGTCGACCTCGGTGGCCTCCACGATGCGCACCGGGCGAGCGTACCCCCGCCACGACACCCCGCCGGTCCGACCGGTAGCCTCGCCCCGATGGATCACCTGCGTTGGCACCGCCGACCGGAGCTGCACCGGCCCGTGATCGTCGCCGCCTTCGAGGGGTGGAACGACGCCGGCGACGCGGCGACGACCGCGATCGAGCACCTGCGCGACCGCTGGGACGCCGAACCGCTCGCCGAGATCGACGCCGAGGCCTTCTACGACTTCACCCAGGCGCGCCCGACGGTGCACCTCGACGACGACGGCGAGCGGGCCATCGACTGGCCGAGCAACAGCCTGTGGTCGGCGACCGTGCCCGGTCTCGGCGACGTCATCCTGCTCGACGGCACCGAACCGGCGCTCGCCTGGCGGACGTTCTGCCGACAGGTGCTCCACGTCGCCGAGCGCTACGACGCCCGCATGCTGGTCACCGTCGGGGCGCTCATCTCCGACGTCGCCCACTCCCGTCCCGTCGAGCTGTATGGACTCGGCCACGACGTCGACCTCGGCCCGCTCGGCGTGGAGGGCTCCACGTACGAGGGGCCGACCGGGATCGTCGGCGTGCTGCACGCCGCGTGCCGGGAACGCGAGCTCCCCTCCGCGTCGCTGTGGGCGGCGGTGCCGTCCTACGTGCACGGCTCCCCGTCCCCCAAGGCGGCGCTCGCCCTGCTGCGCACCGTCGGCAACCTGCTCGGCGTCGGCATCCCGCTCACCGATCTCGAGATCGCGAGCGCCGCCTACGAACGGCAGGTCGACCAGCTCGTCGCCGACGACGAGGACACGGCAGAGCTCGTGCGCCGTCTCGAGGAACGCCACGACGAGCTCGCCGATCCGGCGGCGCTCGTCGCCGAGGTCGAGCAGTTCCTGCGCGACCGGACCGACGACTGAGCGCGCGGTGGCGGTCGCACTCCTGGGGTCGGCGGCGCTCGCCGTCGTCCTCGCCGCCCTGCTCGCCCGGGCAACCGTACGTTCACGCGCCGTCGAACGGCTCGCCGCCACCGACCCGCTCACGGGCCTGCCGAACCGGCGTGCGCTCGATCGACGACTCGGCGCGGAGCTCGCCCGGGCCGATCGAACCGGCGCACCGCTGTGCGTCGTGTTCATCGACCTCGACGGGTTCAAGACGGTGAACGACCGGCGAGGACACCGGGCCGGCGACGCCCTCCTCGTCGAGGTGGCCCGCCGGTGGTCGGCAGCACTTCGCCCCTACGACCTGCTCGCCCGTCATGGTGGCGACGAGTTCGTCGTCGTGCTCCCGGCGTGCGGGACCGACCACGCCGTCGTGGTCGTCGACCGCCTCCGCTCGCTCGTGCCGGACGGGAACGGCCTGTCCGCCGGCATCACCGGCCGACGACCGGGCGACGACCCGGAGGGGGTACTCGAGCGAGCTGACGATGCCCTCCGACAGGCGAAGTCCGCGGGCGGGTTCCGTACCGTGGTCGTCGGCTGACCGGTCGGGTCAGGTCCGCCAGATCTGGTCGCGGGGACGGTCGTAGAACACGTCGAACGGTTCGCCGGCGATCGCGGCGAACGCTACGTCCCACACGTTCTCCGAACCGGCGATCGGGGTCGGCAGCGCATCACGGCGGAAGAAGCCGACATCTCGGGTCTCGAGCGGATGGCCGGTGAGCTCGCCGCCGGTGGCCACCCCGTGGAAGACCACGGAGTACAGGGGCACCTTGGTGAAGCCGCGTCGCATCCCGTCGAGCACGCCGAGCAGTCCCCGGATCTCGCACTCGATCCCGGTCTCCTCGCGCACCTCCTTCACGGCGACCTCGGCGGGCGAGTACCCGACGTCGGCCCAACCGGTCGGGTAGAGCCATACCCCGGAGTCGGAGCGCTGGATGAGGAGGATCTCGCCGGCGTCGTTGGAGACGACCGCCCCGACGGCGATCTTCGGGGTGACGTAGCCGGCCACCCCGTCACCGATGATGCGCATCCACTCCGTGAGCAGTTCCCCGGCATCGAGCTCGTGCTCCGACGCCGCCCGGATGTCGGCGGCGATGTGGAGGATCTCCTCGAAGCGTTCCCGTTCGTAGAGGTTCTGCGTGAACCCGAGCCCGGTGCGGGCGACCCCGGCGAGCGACTCGCTCCACCGGATGAGATCGGCGGCGGTCACGCGGTCCATGGGACGTGACGCTACCGGTCAGGCGCGCAGCACGGCGCCGAGGGCCCGGGAGATCTCGGCGAGGTACTCCTCGTCGTTGATCTTCCCGCCCGACCGGTCCCGCACGTAGAACGCGTCGACGACGTGGTCACCGAGCGTCTGCACCTTGGCCGAGCGGATGTCGAGATCCAGCTCCGCCATGGTCGAGGTGATCCGGTGCAGCAGCCCGATCGCGTCGTGTGCCCGCACCTCGACCACGGTCGCGTTCGCGGAGGTCTCGTTGTCGAAGATCACCTTGTTGTCGAAAGGGGCCCAGGGGCGGGCCTGCAGGGGTCGGCGACGCACGTAGGTGCGGGCCCGCTCCGCGAGCCGGGCGCGCACGGCGAGTCGCCCGTCGAGCGCACGCTCCACGTCGTCGGCGACCCGAACCCAGTCGATCGCGTCGGCGTCCGGGTTCGACGGTTCGACCCGGAACTCGCACAGCGCCATCCCGTCCTCGTCGGAGAACGCCGCCGCGGCGAGCACGTCGAGGCCGTTGAGGGCGACGACCCCGGCGACCTTGGAGAACAGTCCCGGGCGGTCGTGGTCGACGACGGTGAGGGTGAACCCCTCGCCGTGCACCGAGCGACGGCTCTCGGCCATGAGGCGTCGGTGGTCGACGGTGGGGAACTGCGAGGACACCGCATCCTCGATCGACCCGCCGGCGAGCACGTGGGCGGTCTTGTCGGCGAGTTCCCGCACGAGCGCCGCCTTCCACTCCCCCCACGCTGCGGGCCCGGTCGCCATCGAGTCCGCCTCGGTGAGGGCCTGCAGCAACCGGAGGGTGGGGACCGACCCCACCTGCCGGGCGACACCGTCGATCGTGCCGCGGTCGGACAGGTCGCGGCGGGTGGCGACGTCGGGGAGCAGCAGGTGGTGACGGACCATGTCGACGAGCACGACGGTGTCGGCGGCGTCGAACCCGAGTCGGGGGGCGAGGTCCTCGACGATCTCGACACCGACCTCGGTGTGGTCCCGGGGCGGGTACCCCTTCCCGATGTCGTGGAGGAGGGCGCCGACGACGAGCAGGTCCGGTCGGTCGACCCGGGCGACGAGGCCGGCGGCGTTCGCCGCGGCCTCGCACAGGTGCCGGTCGACGGTGAACCGGTGGTACGCGTTGCGCTGCGGACGACTCCGGCACGGGGCCCACTCGGGGATGATCCGCACCATCAGCCCCCAGTGGTCGAGGGTCTCCACCACGGGGATCATCGGTCGCCCGCTGCGCAACAGCTCGACGAACCGGTCCTGGATCTCGCTCGGCCAAGGTTCGGGGAACGTGCGCCCCGCCGCGGCGAAGGTCTCGAGGGTCGCGCGTCCGATCCGGAGCCCCGAATGCGCTGCGGCGAGCGCGATGTCGAGGAGCTGGACCGCAGCCGCCGTGTCCTCCGCTGCGACGGGTTCGTCGAGCTGGATCTGCCCGCCGCGCAGCACCACCCCGTTGCCGAGACGTCGGGTCCGGTTGCGACGCCACCGCCGACCACCGCGGTCGAGGCGGTCGAAGGCGTCGTCGGTCAGCCACTCCACGGCCCGGGCGGCGCCGGCGACCGCAGCCATGAGGTCGTCGGCGTCGGGGTAGCCGAGGTCGGCGGCGACCCCGTCCTGCTCCTGCAGCAGCAGGACGTCGGAGGGGCGGGTGAACCGGCGGTGCAGCGTCACCCGGGCGTCGAGCAGGACCCGGATGGCCGCGTCGTACACGGCCCGGTCCCGTTCGAGCAGCTCCGGGTCGAGGAGCTCGAGCCAACCGAGCACGTTGGCGTCGCGCAGCCCGCCCCGTCCGAGCTTGAGGTCCGGTTCGAGCACGAAGGCGACCTCGCCCGGGTCGATCGTGCGGGCGGCGGAGAGCTCACGCAGCCGGGGCAACCATCGGCCGGCGTCGCCGATCCAGCGTCTCCGCGCCGCGTCGAGCAGCGCGGTGGAGAGGGTCGGGTCACCTGCGAGGTGCCGACACGACAGGTGCGCCGTTGCAACGTCGAGTTCGGTCTCGCCGAGGCCGAGCGCCTGCTTCACCGTGAACGTGGCGTGCCCGAGCTTGATGCCGGCGTCCCAGACCGGATACCAGATCCGCTCGGCGATCGGCCCGGCGCCGACGCCGTCGGCGTGGAGCAGCAGCAGGTCGACATCGGAGTGCGGGCACATCTCGCCCCGGCCGTAACCACCGACCGCGACGAGCGCCGTCCCGGTGGCCGGAGCACCTGATCGCTCGAAGAGCCCCACGAGCCAGTCGTCGATGCGACCGGCGTACGCCCGGCAGAACTCCGCTCCCCGGAGGTCCCGGTCGGCGAGGAGGTCGTCACGGCGGAGCTCGGTCACCGGCGCCGATCCTACGGTGCGGTCGGCGGTCGACCCCCGCCGGAAACACGATGGAAAAACAGCGAACGGGGCAACACCTCGGTGAGGCCCGCCTCCCGGGCCCTCCCGAGACGGTCGTCGTCGACGTGGGGTGCGAACCCGATGACGGTGCGGCCGGGTCCGACGATCGCGGCGGCGGCTTCGAGTGCGCCGGGACGCCGGAGGTCGACGAGCACCACGTCGGCGTCGGCGGCAACCCCGGCGAGGTCCTCGACCCGGCCGACGTGTCGGACCCCAGCGACGGCCGCGTCGATACGGGAACGGTCGCCGAGGTCGGGCACGTAGGCGACGACCCGGGCGCCGACGGGGATCATCGACGCCCCTCCGCCCGACGGCGACGCAGCACCACGTGCGCCTTCGATGCCCCCCAGCGGAGCCCGGGCTCGTGCAGGGCCGGGTCGATGTCGGCGAACGACGCCGGCGCGAGGCCGTAGACGTCGTCGGGGAAGGCCCGTTCGTCGAAGGGATCCCGACGGACGTGGGGCACCCCGGCGCGGGCGAGCACCTCGGTGGGGTGCCGCACCGCTGACCGGAGCACGGCGAGCGGGTTGGTCCGTTGTTCGTCGACGTCGAGGGCGACCAATGCGCGGAGCCGGGGAAGCACGTCGGCGACGGCCACCTCCGCCGCTCGTTCCGCCTCGGCGACCACGTCGGCCGGTGCGGCGCCCGCCCAGGCGACCATCCGTTCGCACACGACGCGCACCACCCACGGCCCGAGGGTCACCTCGACCGTGTCGACGAGCGCGGCGGCGTGGTCCGAATGGGCGAGTTCGCCGGCAGCGTCACCGAGGCCCTCAGGCACGGGGCACGTCACCGAGCGCGGCGTTCAGGTTCCCGGACCGCAGCCCCTCGAGGTCGAGGGTCACATAGCGGTACCCGGCCCGGTGCACCGCGGCGACGATCGCCTCCCGCCGGTCGAGCACGACGGTGAGGTCGTCGAGGGGGACCTCGAGCCGTGCGGTGTCGCCGTAGTGACGCACCCGCAGGGCGACGAAGCCGAGTGCGGCCACCGCCGCCTCGGCCCGCTCGACCTGGGACAGGAGGGCGACCCCGACCTCGGTGCCGTAGGGGACCCGGGAGGCGAGGCACGCGGCGGCTGGCTTGTCCCAGGTGACGAGGCCGAAGCGCCGCGACGCCGCCCGCACGTGGTCCTTGGTGAAGCCGGCCTCGACGAGTGGGAACCGCGCACCACGCTCCGCTGCGGCGCGCTGGCCGGGGCGGTGGTCACCGAGGTCGTCGACGTTGACGCCGAGCACGACGGTGGCGCCGGTGGCCGCAGCGAGGGGCTCGAGCTCGTCCATCAGCGCGCTCTTGCAGTGGAAGCACCGGTCGGCGTCGTTGCGGCGGTAGGCGGCACGCTCGAGCTCGTCGGTTCGGACCTCCGTCCACCGCAACCGCCACGCGGCAGCGAGTTCGGCGCATGCGGCGTGTTCGGCGCCGGCGAGCGATGCCGACACGGCGGTCGCCGCGAGCACGGCGTCCGCCCCGAGCGTGGCGGTCGCGAACCAGGTGAGGAACGCCGAGTCGGCTCCGCCGGAGAACCCCACGACGACCGGCCCGAGTTCGGTGAGGCCCGACCGGAGCCGGTCGAGGCGCTCGTCGAGGGTGTCATCGAGGGTTCGCTCCGAGATGCTCACGGCGTGCTCCCGCTCAGAGGCCGAGCTGGTCGAGGACCTCGTCGAGGCTGCCGGCGACGCCGACGTAGAACGGGCCGAAGATCCCGTACTGCGCCGATGCCTCGTCGAAGCGCATGGTGTACACGACGTCCTTCAGGTCGTCGGGGTGGTTCGCGAACAGCGTGACCCCCCACTCGAAGTCGTCGAGGCCGGTGGACCCGGTGACGAGCTGCATGACCCGTTCACCGAAGGTGCGCCCGGACCGACCGTGCTCCTCCATCATCTCCCGACGTCGGTCGAACGGCTCGGCGAACCAGTTCGCCCCCGGGTCCCGACGCTTCGACATCGGGTAGAAGCACCAGGCCCGCTTCTCGGCGGGCGGCAGGCGCTTGGGGTGCAGGCGGAGGCGGATCATGTTCTCCGGCACGCCGGCCGCGGCCGCGTACTCCGATACCTCGGTGAGGGACACGTAGGAGTCGACCACCTCGACACCGGCCTGGCGGACGGCGGTCTGGAACCGACGCAGGTGGACGACGTCGGTGTGCAGCGCCATGAGCGCGAGGTCGGCCTTGTGCCCGAGGACGGCGACGGGGACGAGGAGCCCGCCGTCGGCGACGACGGCGTCACACGCCCGGCGCAACGCGTCCCGGTCGAACGTCGCTGTCGGCTTGCCGAACAGGTGGAGCACGCCCATCCCGACGGTCGGCTGGAGGGGTTCTGCCATGACGCCGAGGGTAGCGGTCGGGACGCCGCGGGCCGGAAGCTCAGGGGGCGTAGATCGTCGCCCGCCCGTCCCGCACGAACCCGGCGAGGGTCAGGTTCGCGGCGCGGGCCGCCGTGACGGCGAGCGACGACGGTGCGCTGACCGACACCAGGTTCGGGATCCCCGCCGCCCAGCACTTCTGCACCATCTCGAGGCTCGCCCGGCCGCTGACGAACAACCCGAACGCCGCAAGGTTGCGGTGCCGATCGGGCAGCGCGCCGTCGAGGAGCAGGCGACCGACGACCTTGTCGACGGCGTTGTGGCGCCCGATGTCCTCCCGCACGAGGAGGACCGTCCCGGCCCCGTCGAACAGCGCGGCGGCATGGACCCCGCCGGTGCGCGCGAACAGCTCCTGGTGCGGCCGGACCGCGTCGGGCACGGCGACGAGCACCGCCGGGTCGATCGGCGTCGGGTCGAGGAAGGGGTCGAGGCGGGCGGCGAGGCCGTCGAGCGCCTCCGACCCGCACAACCCGCAGGAGGAGGACACCGTGCCGAGTCGACGAGCCGGTGGCGGCGCCACCCCGCCGGTGTGCACGTCCACCGTGTTGAAGTCGCTGTCGACCGCCCGCCCGTTCGGACCGCAGTAGCGGCAGGCGGTCACCGGTGCGCCGGCGAGGAGGCCCTCGGTGTGGCAGAACCCGACGGCGAGCTCGAAGTCGTGGCCGGGGGTGCGCATCGTGGTGGCCACGAGCGTCCCGTCGAGGTGGATGGCGAGCGGCTCCTCGACGATTACCTCGTCGGGGGCACGACGGGTCCCCGACGCGTCGAGGCGTCGAACGAGGAACTGCTCGACCCGCTGTCGTCCGGTCACCGCTCCGAGGCTACGCGTGGTCGGGAGGCTTCGTGGCCTGCACGGACCGGGTGAACAGCAGCATCGATCGGCCGGCGTGGACGCCCCGGTCCACGACCGCCCAACCGAGTCGCCGGTACCAGCCGTCGAGACCGTCTTCGTCGTAGGTCATCAGATGCAGGTGGGTGAGGCCGTCCGCCGCGGCCCGCGCGCACACGGCGTCGACGAGACGGGCGCCGAGCCCCCGTCGCCGCCACGCCGCGTCGACGTAGAGGGATGCGAGCCACGGGGCGAGATCACCGCGGTCCGGGACGTCGTCGGGGTCGATCGCCACGGTGCCGACGACGGCGTCGTCTCCGTCGAGCGCGACGAGGACGACGGGCGGTCCGGGTCGGGCGAGCTCGTCGAGCGTCGGGGCGAGCTGGTCCGCCGGGTACCGGTCACCCCAGGCCGCGACGTACCACCCCGTCACCCTGCGCAGGGCCGCGACCGGGTCCGGGGCGACGAGGACGTCGACGATCCGCACCGCGTCCACCGACGCGGTGCCCGTCCCGGCGCTCACGCCCCGACACGACGGAGGGTTGCGGCGAGGTGGTGCGTGAGCGGCGACCCGACGGCCGCCATGGCGACGGTGTACCGCAGCTCGTCACCGACGACCACGAAACGCCGGGCGGTCGCGTCGACCCGCTTCGCGGTGGCGCTCCCGGCGACGCTGCTCGACGACAGGTCCACCACCTGCTCGGCGGTTCCGAACGGCCCGGTTCCCTCGAGGACCTCCACGATGCCGGTCGGGTGGGCGAGGACCACCTCGACACGGGGCGCGTCGCCGGGCCCTGCGCCGGGCGTGCACCGCCAGTACCCGGTCTCGGCGTGGAGGGGTCGACCGTCGTCGGTGGCGCGGGTGCGCTGCGTGTAGGCGAGGAACGGCTTGCCGGGCACGGTCGAGATCGTGATCTCCTCCTGGTACCCGAAGGGCGGGATCGTCGGGTAGCTCCCGTTCCCCTCCCCCGACCACGTCCCCACGAACGCAGCGAGGGGTGCGAGGGCAGGGTTCGGCGTGTCGGTCATGAAGGGCTCCTCCGAGATCGGGTGGCACGGTCGAGGGCGTCGAGGACGACGGTGGCGGCGTTCCGCCCGGGTGCACCCCACACCCCCGCCCCGGGGAACGATGCCGCACCGGTGACGAACAACCCGTCGACCGGCGTCCGGTACCGCGAGAGCTCGGGATCGCGACCCAACAGCGCCGAGACCGGCGTCCCGGCGAAGGACTGGGCGTAGCCACGCGGCAGGTGGAACTCGGACTCGTACCGGTCCGGGGTCATGACCCGCCAGTCGCGCACCGTGTCCCGGTAGCCGTCCTGGACGAGGCCTGCGAACACGTCGAGCCAGCGCGACGGTTCGTCGCTGTCGGTCCAACCGCCCTGCAGTGCGTACGGCGTGTAGACGACCTCCACGCTGAGCACGTGGTCGCCTGCTGCCGTGCGCATCGTCGGATCGGCCACGGAGGGCACGTTGACGAGGAAGATCGGCCGGTCGGCGACCCGGCCCTCCGCCGCTGCCCGGTGCGCCGCGTCGATGGCGTCGAGGCCGGGGGCCACGTATGACGTCGCCTCGAGCGGATCGGCCACCCCGACCGCGTCGAGCAGCGCCTCGTCGAGCGCCCGGAACCTGGGCACCTCGCCGACGACGGCGTCGATCTTCGACTCGTAGCCGTCGTGTGCGGGGCGGTCCCTCCAGCGCCGGAGGAACGGCTCCGCGCCGGCGGGCACCCGGGTGAGCCATTCGGTGAACGCCACCCGGGGATCGCTCGCCACGACGACGGTGTCGGCGCGGAGCTCCTCACCTGTCGCCGTGCGCACGCCGACGACCCGCTCCCCCTCGACGAGGATCCGGTCGATCCTCGCTCCGGTGCGAACGGTGCCGCCCGCCGCTTCGAAGGCAGACCGGACGGCGTCGGTGAGCGCACCGCTGCCGCCGACGGGTCGACCGGGACGGATGGTGTGGCACATGGCCATGCGGAGCACCCCGAGGCCGGTGCCCGGCGTGTACGGCGACAGACCCCACACGGCGGGCCCGGCGGCGACGGCCGCCCCACGCAGACTCGGCGATCGCAGGTAGTCGCCGAGCACGTCGGCGACCGACCGGCGCGACCAGCGCAGCAGCGTTGCGAGCCCGTCGGCCCGCCGTGCGGCGAGTCGACGGGTGACCTTGCCGGGGGTCGGTGGGTCGAGTGCGAGGTCGGCCACGAGCCGGGCGACGGGCAGGGCGTCGCGCACGTAGCGGTGGTACCCCTCGACGTCGTCGGGGTGGGTGCACCGCAACGCCTCGATCGTTCGGTCGACGTCGTGGAAGACGAATGCGGGACGGTCGCCCTCGAGCGACTGGGCGACCATGGCGAGGTCGAGATCGACGTAGGCGAGCCCGTGCGCTCCGAGGTCGAGCTCCTCAATCAGCGGAACCGACCGCACCGCCAGGTGGTCGCAGTTGCAGATGTTCACCCGTGCGCCGAGGGCGTGGACCGTGGACGCACAGCCACCGACGCTCTCCCTCGCCTCGACCAGCACGGTCCGCAGGCCGGCACGGGCGAGGTAGGCGGCGCAGACGAGACCGTTGTGGCCGGCGCCGACGACCACGACGTCGGTGTCCCGGCCGGGGACGCTGGGTGGCATGCCACGCATTGTCCCCGACCGGCTCACCGCGGGACGGATCGGGGGAACTCCCCGATCAGAGCTTGATCTTCGGGTCGATGAACTCGTTGGTGAACAGGTCCGACGCCTTGAGGTCGTCCTTCACCTTCTTGCCGGCCGCCTTGAAGATCGGGTTCGCCTGGCCGATCACCTTGGTGATGCGGGCCTCGTCGAAGTTCCCGAGCGTCGAGTCCGGGCCGTTGCCGACGAGCTTGAGCTTCTTCTGCTGTTCGACGGAGAACTTGGCGACCCCTTCGGTGTACACCCACCCGGTGTCGTAGTCCTTCACGAGCTGCAGGATCAGCTTGTTCGCCGCATCGGGCTTGTTGATGTAGTCGACCTGCGCCTGCTGCACGATCGGGACGAGCTTGGCGAAGCAGTCCTTGTTCTTGCCGAAGTCCGCGGAGCGGGTTGCGAGCGAGGCGGCGTACACCTGCCAGCCGGTGTCGTGGATGAGCTGGAAGGACACGTCCTTCGCCCACTCCTTGACCTCGTTCTTGTAGATGTAGGGCTCAGCCGACGCGAACCCCTGCTGGGCGATCTTGCCCTGCTGGGAGACGAACACCGCCGGGGCACCGTCGTAGGACCCGTCGAGCTGCGACTTGGCGACGATGCCGGCACCGACGAGGTAGTCCATGTAGGCACCGCCCTCGAAGTACCGGATCTTCACGTTCTTCGCCTTCAGGTCGGCGATGGTCTTCACGTCGGGATAGGTCTTCGGGTCCCACATGACGATCTGCGGGTTGATCTCGAGCGGTGCGACGATCGCCTTCGTCGGCATCTCGGCGTAGTTCTGGATCGCCTCGTCGGTGGAGACGTAGCCGAGCAGGATCGACGTGTCCTGGTACATGGTGGAGATGACCTGCTGGAAGCCGATCGCCGGACCGCCGACCCGGATCTCGATCTTGACGCCGGTGTCGACACCGCCGGAGGCCACGAGCGGGCCGCGCACGACCTTCTTCGCCTTGTCGATCGTCGGGTTCGCGCCGACCATCTGGTAGAGCGCCCCATGCTCCGACTCGGGGTTCCAGTCGGTCTGGATCACGACGGTGTCGGGGCAAACGCCCGCGAGCACGCCGTCTCCGGAGGCGCCACCCGACGCCCCCTTGGTGTCGCTCCCCCCGCAGGCGGTGAGCAGCAGGGCGCCTGCCGCAGCCACCGCTAGGAAGCCTCGGGTCCGGTTCTTCATGGTTCTCTCCTAGGGGTGGTCGGGCCGCACCGGAGGGTGCGGACCGGTTGGTGGTGGATCAACGCTGGCCGGTCGTCTCGTGCCACCGGCCGATGGCACGGCGGCTGAGGAGACCGAACAGCCAGAACACGGCGATGCCGAGCAACGCAGAGAGGATCACGGCGCCGAACATCTCCGGCGTCTGGTTGCGCGCCCGGTAGACGTCAATGAGGCGACCGATGCCGGCGTCGCCCTGCCGGAAGAAGAAGTCGCCGACGATCGCACCGATGACCGACAGGCCGGCGGAGATGCGGAGACCGGTGAAGATCGAGGGCAACGCAGCCGGGAACTGCAGGCGCCACAACCGGTCGCGACCGGACGCGCCGTGGAGCGTGAACAGGTCGTGCATCCCTGCGTCGACCGAGACGAGGCCGAAGAGGGTGTTCGCGATGATCGGGAAGAGGGCGATGATCACGCAGACGATCACCCTCGACCGGAAGTTGAAGTCGAAGAAGCTGCCGATCAGCGGCACGAACGCGAGCACGGGGATCGCCTGCAGCGCGACGGCGTAGGGGTAGAGCGACCGTTCGATCCACCGCGCCCGGCTCATGAGCACGGCGAGCGCCATGCCCAACAGGATCGCGATGAGCAACCCGACGGCTGCGACCTGTGCGGAGAGGAGCAGCCCCTTGAACATCGTCGACCGGACGGCGGGAGTCGTCTCCGTCGCGCTGCCGATGCCGAAGAAGCTGCGGTTCAGCACGACGTGCGGCGCCGGCACGAGGAACCGGCGGCCCTCGCTCATCCCGACGTAGGACATGAAGTACCAGAACCCGATGAACAGCGCGAACACGCCGACGGGGCCCGCCGTCTCGAGCGGACGACGCCGTGCGGAGGGGGCCGCGGTCGTGCTCACCGGTGGGCGTCCCGCAACGCGTGGGAGATCCGCCCGCAGAGCTCGGCGAACTCCGGTTCGAAGCGGAGGTCGTCGGAGCGCGGGTAGGCGAACGGCACCTCGTACTCGCCGACGATCCGACCGGGCCTCGACGACATCACGAGCACCCGGGTGGAGAGGAACACCGCCTCGGAGATCGAGTGGGTGATGAACAGCGCACCGAACCGTTCGAGGAGGAACAACCGCAGCAGCTCCTCGTTGAGCCGCTCCCGGGTGATCTCGTCGAGCGCACCGAACGGTTCGTCGAAGAAGAACAGCTTCGGGTGCAACACCAGCGACCGAGCGAGGGAGGCCCGCATGCGCATGCCGCCGGACAGCCGCCGCGGGTAGCTCTGCTCGAAGCCGCCGAGACCGACGAGGTCGATCGCCTCGCTGGCCCGCTCGGTGCGCTCCTTGGCCGGGACGCCGTGCAGCTCGCAGAAGAGTTCGACGTTGCGTTGCACGGTGCGCCACGGCAGGAGCGTGGCGTCCTGGAACACGTATCCGAGGTTGTCGTCCGCGAGTTCCCATGCGCCGGTGGCGCCGGCGAGGAGGCCGGAGGCGATGCGCAGCACGGTCGACTTGCCGCAGCCGGACGGTCCGACGATGGTCACGAACTCCCCCTGGCGGACGTCGAGGGTGACGTCGTCGAGGGCGTGCGTCCCGTCGGGGAAGGTCATCGAGACGCCGCAAACCGACAAGAGAACGTCGGTGTCCCGATGCGGTGCGGCGGCGGGGGAGGCCATCTGCGTCGCATAATTGCACCGATGTGACGCACGTGCGAATCAGGTCGAGAAAATGACAGAAGAGCGCCAGATTCGGCGCTCCTCCGCCAGTTTTCACCACATTGCGCGTCCGGGGGGTCGCTCCGCGTGGTGGCATTCGTCGAGCCCGACCCGTTCGGGTCGGACCCTCAGAAGTCGTCCATGCCGCCGGGCATCGCCGGCATGCCCTTCTTGTCCTCGGGGGCCTCGGTGATGACGGCCTCGGTCGTGAGGAACAGCGCAGCGATCGACGCTGCGTTCTGCAGCGCGGACCGGGTCACCTTGGCGGCGTCGATCACACCGATCTTCACGAGGTCCTCGTACACGCCCGTGGCGGCGTTGTAGCCCACGTTGCCCGTGAGGCCCTTCACCTTCTCCACGACGACGCCACCCTCTTCGCCAGCGTTGACGGCAATCTGCTTCAGCGGCTCCTCGAGCGCACGGGCCACGATGCGGGCACCGGTCGCCTCGTCACCGGCGAGTGCGTCCGCCGTGGCGAGCACGGCCGCCTGGGCACGCAGCAGGGTCACACCGCCACCGGAGACGACACCCTCTTCGATGGCCGCCTTCGTCGTCGACACGGCGTCCTCGATGCGGTGCTTCTTCTCCTTCAGCTCGACCTCGGTCGCAGCGCCCACCTTCAGCACGGCGACGCCGCCCGACAGCTTCGCGAGCCGCTCCTGGAGCTTCTCACGGTCGTAATCCGAGTCGGTGTTGTCGATCTCGGCCTTGATCTGGCTGATCCGACCGGCGACGTCGTCCTTGGACCCCTTGCCCTCGACGATGGTGGTCTCGTCCTTGGACACGATCACCTTGCCGGCCTGGCCGAGCAGGTCGACGGTGGTGTTCTCGAGCTTGAGACCGACCTCCTCGGAGACGACCTGGCCGCCGGTGAGGATCGCCATGTCCTGCAGCATCGCCTTGCGGCGGTCACCGAAGCCCGGGGCCTTCACCGCGACCGAGTTGAAGGTGCCGCGGATCTTGTTCACGACGAGCGTGGCGAGCGCCTCGCCCTCGATGTCCTCGGCGATGATCACGAGCGGCTTGCCCGTCTGCATGACCTTCTCGAGCACCGGCAGCATGTCGCGGACCGTGGCGATCTTCGACGACACGAGGAGGATGTAGGGGTTGTCGAGCACCGCCTCCATCCGATCCTGGTCGCTGATGAAGTACGGCGAGATGTAGCCCTTGTCGAAGCGCATGCCCTCGACGAGGTCCATCTCCATGCCGAAGGTCTGGGACTCCTCGACGGTGATCACGCCGTCCTTGCCGACCTTGTCGATCGCCTCGGAGATCATGTCGCCGATCTCACGGTCGGCCGCCGAGATGGCGGCGACCTGGGCGATCTGCTCCTTGCCCTCGACCTCGACCGACTGGCTCCGGATCGAGTCGACGGCCGCAGCGACGGCCGCCTCGATGCCCTTCTTGAGCGTCATCGGGTTGGCGCCGGCCGCGACGTTGCGCAGGCCCTCGCGGACCATCGCCCAGGCGAGCACGGTCGCCGTGGTCGTGCCGTCACCGGCGACGTCGTCGGTCTTCTTCGCGACTTCCTTGACGAGCTCCGCGCCGATCTTCTCGTAGGGATCGGCGAGCTCGATCTCCTTGGCGATCGACACGCCGTCATTGGTGATCGTGGGGGCACCCCACTTCTTGTCGAGGACGACGTTGCGGCCCTTCGGACCGAGCGTCACCCGGACCGCGTCGGCCAACTGGTTCATGCCGGCCTCGAGCGCCCGCCGGGCCTGCTCGTCGAACGCGATGATCTTCGCCATGTGCTTGACCTCCGTCTTGGTCTCTCCGACCCGGGGCGCGTCGTCCGGAGCCGGACGGACGTCGGGGGATCCCCGGACACCGTGGCCGCCGGGAGAGCGTTAGCACTCTCGGCGTGCGAGTGCTAAGTGAAGCACCTCCGAGGACCCGTTCGCAACACGGACCGACCGCATCGCGCGCGATCAACCCGCCCGGCCGCCGATCCGTCGGGCCATCAGGCGCTCGATCGACGCCACCGTGTCGCCGAAGGCCCGGTCCGCCCCCACCTCGGCGACGAGCGAGACGACCTCGAGGCCCGACGGCAACTCGTCGAAGGCCTCCCCGCAAACGACGAGCACCGGGACCCCGGCACGCCTCGCCAGCGCCACGACGCCGCCCACGACCTTGCCGTCGAAGGACTGCGCGTCGACGAACCCCTCCCCGGTGACGACGAGGTCGGCGCCGTCGATCCGGTCGACGAGCCCGACCTCGTCGGCGACGAGGTCGAATCCCCCGACGAGACGAGCGCCGACCGCGGCGAGACCGCCGGCGAGCCCGCCCGCCGCACCTGCCCCGTCGAGGTCTGCGACGTCGATCCCGTGATCGGACCGGTACACCTGCACGAGGCGCTCGAGCCGGCGCCGCAGCAGCGCGACCTGCGCCCGACTCGCGCCCTTCTGCGGCGCGAACACCTCCGCCGCGTCCACGAACCTGGTGTGGACGTCGCACGCGACGACGAGCTCCACGCCGCGCAGCCGGTGCAACGGCGCGAGCGCTCGGATCGCACCGAGTCCGCCGTCGGTCGACGCAGAACCGCCGACGCCGACGACGATCCGTCGTGCCCCCGCGTCGAGCGCAGCGGCGATCAGCTCGCCGGTCCCCGTCGTCGACGCCGCCATCGGGTCGTTCCCCTCGGCCCCACCTGCGAGCACGAGCCCCGACGCCCGGGCCATCTCGATGACGGCCGTGCCCTCCGCGAACCGCCACGGTGCGACGACCGGATCTCCGAGCGGGCCGGCGACGACCGTCGTCCGGTTCGGACCGCCCAGGACGTCGAGGATCCCCTCGCCCCCGTCCGCCAGCGGCACCTCGTCGACGGTGTGGCCGGCCCGGCGGGCGGCGCGGCCGATCGCCGCGGCCACCTCGGCCGCCGAAGCCGTCCCCCGGAACTTGTCCGGCGCTGCCAACACGTGCACCCGACCATTGTGCGCACGTCGGCGACCGGTCTGGGACAGGCGGCCCGCCGGGTCGGCGTCAGTTCGGCTTGAGGCCCTGCCCGTCGGTCCCGAGCAGCACGACGACCTTCGCGCCCTTGCGGTCGACGGGGAACGGGGTCGACGGCAACGGCTTCACCGCCGACGCCGCGATGCTCAGCTTCTGGGCGACGTTCAGCGCGTCGGCCTGGTAACCCTCGGCGTAGAAGATGTCCGTCGTCGGTGACAGGGTCGGGTAGGTCTCCGGCGCGACCGCGTTGAACCCCTTGGCGAGCAGCTCGGTGTTGTTCGCTGCGCCCGCGCCCTGCACCCCGCGACCGTTCACGACGAGCACGGTCACGTCGGCCGGAGGCCGCGCCGCCGCGATCGTGGTCACCGTCGCCGACGGCGGGGTCGTCGTCGCACCGCCGGCCGCGGTGCCCTTCGTCGACCCGTTCGCTGCGGCCGTCGTCGACGTCGCCGCGTCCGTCGAACCGTCGCCGTCGAAGCCGAGTCCGAGGACCGCCAACGCGACCGCCACACCGAGGACGACGATCGCCACACCCCGACCCGCCGCAGCGGTGGGGTTCGAGGGGCGGGCGGGACGCGAGCCCCGTGCGGCGTGCTGACCGGCCATGCCGACCATTCTTACCGACTCGGGCCCGCGGAAGGGGACGCGCGGCCCAAGCCGTAGCATGTGCCCGCGCCCGAGTAGCTCAATCGGCAGAGCACGTGCCTTGTAAGCACGGGGTTCGGGGTTCGATTCCCCGCTCGGGCTCCACCCGTGTCGGCGACCGGTTCAGTCGGTCGGTGCGGCGTCGACCGCAGGGTCCACCGCCACGGCGGCTGCCCGCCGACGCCGGGCCACGTCGAAGCACGCGACCGCACCGGCGACGCCGACGTTGAGGCTGTCGAGCCGACCGAGCAGCGGGATCCCCACCACGGAACTGCAGCGCTCCCGGACGAGCCGCGACAGCCCCGAGCCCTCGGACCCGAGCACGAGACATACCGGCTCGTCGCCGAGGGGGAGGTCGTACAGGCTCGTCGACGCCCCGGCGTCCAGCCCGACGGTCCACACCCCGAGCTCGTCGAGCCGACGCAACGCCGTGGGAAGCCCGCCGACGAGAGCGATCGGCAGGTGCTCGACCGCACCTGCGGCGGCCTTCGTGACCGACGGCGTGACGTGCACCGACCGGTGCCGCGGCAGCACCACCCCGGTCACCCCGGCGCCCTCGGCAGAGCGGAGGAGCGCCCCGAGGTTCCCCGGGTCGGTGACTCCGTCGAGCGCGACGAGGAACGGGCGGCGGTTGCCCCTGCGGACGGCGAGATCGTCGAGGGTCGCCTCCGGCAACGGCTGCGCCCGGGCGATCACGCCCTGCGGGCCCTGGGTCGCAGCGAGTGCCTCGAAGCGCCCGCGGGTGATCTCGCGCACCGGCACCCGGCGCGCGGTGGCGAGCTCGATGATGTCCTCGAGGATCGGGGCCGGGTCCTGATCGGCGGCGATGAGCACTTCGCGCACCCGTCGTCGTCCCGCGAGCAGCAGCTCGCGCACAGCCTGACGACCCTCGACCTGTTCGCCACCGACGCCACGCACCGGGGCGCTGCGCGTCCGTTCACCCGCGCCGTCACGCCCGGCGTCACGCCCCGGGCCCCTGCCACCGCTGCGACCGGTTCCCGGGCCACGGCCCGCAGACACGCCCCGTCCGGCCGAACCGGTGCGCCCGGGCGGCGCACCGCGACCGCCCGCGGCACTGCGACCGCCCGCGGCACTGCGACCACCTGGGGCACTGCGACCACCTGAGGCGCCACGCCCGCCTGCCGGGCCGCCGGCACCCCGTCCT
>Ga0169931_10002783_pt1 | contig 28243 bp, 24 predicted proteins | sample Kivu_15m_20L_FD_129675 | JGI IMG/M metagenome (GOLD analysis project Ga0169931, IMG submission 129675) | Freshwater microbial communities from Lake Kivu, Western Province, Rwanda to study Microbial Dark Matter (Phase II) - Kivu_15m_20L... | ecosystem: Environmental > Aquatic > Freshwater > Lake...
CCTTCCTCTGGGCCTCGCAACAGCCCAAGATGCTCTCCGCCGCAGCGAAAGCCGCTATCAATGACCAGACGAGCGAGTTGTTCGTCAGTGATGTGAGCCTCTGGGAGATCACCTTGAAACACTCGACCGGCAAACTCCCTCTGCCCAAAGCCCCTCGTGTATGGATTCCGGAAAAGGTCGCCTTTCATCAGTTCAAGCCTTTGCCGGTCAATCATGAGTGCCTTTATCTCAGTGGCGAGCTGCCGCGTGTTCATGCCGACCCCTTTGATCGCCTGATCGCGGCCCACGCCATTGCTGAGGGCATGACGCTGCTCTCACCTGACACACCGCTCTCCGACTTGGGAGCTTCGAGAATTTGGTAAATCAGCGGCTAAAACGTCGCTAAATCCAGCTCGCGATCTTCCACGCGCTGCTGGAGGAGTTGCAGCTTTTGCTCGCAGTGACGGGATGTGTGAATGGCGTGGACATCAGTCGATGTTGCCAAACCAGATCATTTCTTCGGCTTCGGCTGTTCCGACGCCTTGATCGTCAGCGACGGCACAGGATCAGCTTTGCCAGCGAAGGCGTTCCATGCGTTCTGGAAAGCGGCGGCGTCACGCACGTCGCCTTCGGCGATGAGCCATTGGTAGCGGAGTTTGAAGGGCGATTCGGCGCTGGCCTTGCCTTTGGGGAACATGCCGAAGCGGCCGTAGTCGCGGTAGGCGGAGGTGGCGGTGTCCTTCGGATTGTCGGGGTGATTGAGAATCACCACAGTGAAGGTTTTGCCTTCCACGGTGAAGATCTCCGCGGCCCAGGGCAGGTCCTTCACTTTGTGGGCGTCGATGTTTTCGCCGGGGAAGAGGTAGGTCGTCGTTTTCGTGTCCACGAGCTCGCTCGGGCGGAACTGCGCGCCTGCGTGTTCGGGATCGCCACTCATGTCGGCCTCGCCGCTCACCGTTTTGATGAGGCTGTGCATTTCGATGCCGAGGTAGAAGGGCTTCGCAGGCGCGGTGAAGACGAACTTCCGCTCCTCGGTCAAAAACGGCGCGGTGGTGTCGCCCTGCCAGTCGATGTGCGCGGTGAAGGCGTTTTCGCCCGGCGCGACCTTCGTCACGACCTGGTCGCCGCCCTTCATGTGCCAGCGGTCATACGATTTGCCGTTGTAGCCGATCTTGCTGAAGCCGAGGAAGATGCCGCGATGATGCGTGAAGCTGAAGCCCGCACCTTTTGTGAGCCGCGTCGAGCCATCCGCGCTGAAAACGTGCATATACGGCTTGTAGGTCTCGTGATGCTTCTCCGGCGTGCTCAGATCGTTCGCCATCATGAGCTTCGCGACGACCTTGCCACCATTCGCGACGGCGACGTGGTCTTTGTCCGCGACGGTGATGTCGAAAGCAAAAGTGGGAAGAGCGAGAGCAAGGAAGAGGAGCGTGTTTTTCATGGGAAGAGGCGTGGGAATGACGAAGCTCAACGGGCGGATATTGCGCGATCATGTTGTTTGTAGGCCGGGTGTGTTTGGCGGGAAGACAGCGCCAACACCATGCGGGCACTTCGCCAAACCGCCCGGCTGGTTTGGAAAAGGGTGATCCACCCTCCAAGAAGCCGGGCGGTGCGGCGATGGTCATCCATGGCGAAACGACATTTTTCCCGCCGCACACACCCGGCCTACTACGATCAGCAGGTATGCCTTCATCGCTCCAAGCCGGCTTCGATGAGGTTGTTGAAGCGGTCCACGGGCTCCTGGGTGGTCCAGGCGATGCCGCGGAGGACGAGAGCGCGGAAGAGTGGGTCATCGAAGTTCCAGGAGTAGTGGCCGCCGAGGGTGACGAAGATGCGGCCGCCGGAGGCGGGTTGTTGGGTCCAGAGTTGGGGATGGCCTTCGGAGGTGGCGAAGGGTTTGACGGGCGTTTTGTCGGAGGGGATGAGGTTCCAGTAGATTTCATCGGTGAAGTCGGCGCGGGTGAAGTTTCGCGCGATGGGGTGCTGACCTTCAAAAACGAGCTGGATGGGGCCGTGGCGATACTTGGTGACCTTGCGCTGCGAGGCGAGGCCGAGGCGGTGGGCGAGAGCCGGTGCTTCATCGCCGGCTTCGAGGCTCCAGTGGATGAAGGTGGCTCCGCCGCCGCGCTGGAGGAAGGTGTCGAACTGCTGGGCCTGCGCGGGTGACCAGTCGCCTCGGCGGTAGAAGACGATGGCATCGGCGCTGCGCCATTGTTCATCGCTGGGCCATTCATCGGCGAGGCTGAGGCTGGTTTTTTCCGCCAAAGTGAGGAGGCGTGACCAAACCTGCCGCCAGCGCGGGTAATCGTGCTCGCCGAGGCCGTGATCCTTCTTTCCGCTGACGAGCACGAGCTGCAGCGGCTTGGTGGCGAGCGGTGGATTCGGCGCACCAGCGAGGATTTTCGCGATTTCAGCCTTCGAGCGGGCTGGAGGCACTTTTTCGGCCTTTGAGTAGATTTTCATCAAAGGCGGCTCAGTGAGCAAAAAGGCCATCAAATCACGAAAATCGGCCTCGCCGAGCACTTGATCGATCTGCGGGATCATGAGCGAGGTTTTGAGGGCTTTTTGCGAGGCGATGTCGTCGCGCTTCACTCGCACTTCGACGCCTGCGCCGAGTCCGAGCACGACTTCGCCACCTTCATCGCGCATGACGGCGGTGTGCTGCGTGCCGTCCTTCATCGTGACCTCGTGCGTGAGGTATTCGGGGTTCAGCGAGGCGTTGGGATCATGGATGTCGCGGAAGACGCTCTTATAGTCGCGACTGGCGAGGTTGCTGAGGTCTGGCGCCATCTTGCCGCCGCTGCCGCGGATGGCGTGGCACTTCGAGCACAGCGCACGATCGCTGAAAAACAACTCGCGCCCATGTTGCCAGTCGCCGCCTTGGATTTCTGGTCTCGGCAAGGCAGTGGCGATGCCCGGTGTCTCCTCCGGTCTGGCCCACGGCAGCAAAAAGCGTCGCAACGGGAAGGCCCGATCACGCGAGGGGTCCTGCTTGGTGCGCCAGGTGATGCGGAAGTCGGGCACGGCATCCGCTTTGAAGCTGATCTGCAAATCGAGCGGCACATTTCGCTGCGGCACCAGCGTGTGAATGACATCGTGGCTGACCTGACCGGGCTGCGAGCTGAACTTTTTGCCACCGATGAGGGCTTCAAAGGCGGTTTGCGTGTTGGAGAGGTAGATCGTGACTTCTTCGGGTTCGTTTTCGTAGTCGAGCGCCGCACCAGGCTGGATGGCGGGCTGGAGCATGCCGGTGAGGTCGAGGCGGGTGCGGAGGGTGGTGGTGTGGCCGGGGTGAAGATCCGGCATGTGCTTGCCGAGAATGGCGCGTGAGACGTCGGGATCGAGATGCGGCAGCCATGCACCGTCTAACTCTCCGCTCCATACTTCGATGCCGAATGGTTCGACGCCGATTTCGTTGTCGTCGGCGAGTTGGAGGGAGAAGTGCTCAGTGGTGCTCTGTTTGGGCACTTGGATGATTGTGTGATCTTTTTCGTGCCACAGCTGTTCCGCTTTGATGGTGGTCACCGGCATGGAGCGCTGGAGTTTGATGACTTCGTAGCCGGGCCACATGGTTTCAAAGCGGTCGCCGGGCTTGTTGAAAGGGCCGCGTTCGATTTTCACCTCTTTGACCGAATCGACGGCAGTGCTGTGTTTGACCTCAAAGCGATCCGGCGCAGTTGCATAGGCAATGACGGGCTGCGGGGCGGCTTTGTCGCGGTAACGAATGACGAAGATGTGGCCGATGCCTTCGGGGCCGGTGCCCCAATCGGGATCGCCGCTGTGAGCGGCGACGAGGAGGTCGCCGCGCGGTGTCACGGTGACATCGACGGCGAGCTGGTTCAGGCAGGCGATGATGCTGTTGTGCGCGACGTAGCCTGCGGGTGTCTTGATGAGCTTGGTGCGGTAGATTTTGCCGCGTGACTCGGCGGTGACGAGCGCATCGCCTTTCCAAAAGTCCGGACCGAAGTGCGGGCCGCCGTTCACGCCTTGATTGAAGCGGAAGCCACAGGTGCTCTGGTGCTGCGGGCCGTAATCATAGACGCTCGGCTCGTCGATGACGTTGGGCAGATGCTTCGGATGACGCGGCGGGAAGCCGTAGTGCTTGCCGCGCTCGATGTGGAGCAATTCGTCGAAGGGATTGCCGTTTGGCAGCCATGTCGCGCCTTCTTGATCGGTGCAGAAGAGGTCGCCGTGCTCATTGAAGCGCAGGCAGATGGGCCAGCGGACGCCGGTGCAGAGTTTTTCGCGGCTTTTGAAGTCGGGCGCGATGCGCAAGATGGCTCCGCGCTCGCTGCTGAGGTCGTTTTGCGCCTTGCCGAAGGCATCGAACTCGTAGGCGTTGTTGTAAAGACGCACGCCGAGGCCGAAAAAGACTGCGCCGTCTTTGGGATCGACACATACGCTCGCGGTGTCGATGCCAGCAAAGGCGAGCGGCCAGCCTTCGGCGATGGTTTGCTCGTGCTCGGCCTTCCCATCGCCATCGCGGTCGGCGACCATCATGACCTTGCCTTTGCAGGCAAAGAAGACCGCGTCGCCATGCGGTGATCCTTTCAGCGCGAGGTCCATGCCGATGGGCGCGGTGATTTTGCCTTTGCCCTGCCAAAAGAGATCAGCCTTGTCTTCGAGACCGTCGCCATCGGTGTCACGCAGGAGGTGAATGTTGCCATTGTAACCCAACGCGACGAGCACACCATCGTGGCGGTATTGGAGATTCACGAGATTCGTGAGCTTCAGCGGCAATGAAGCGACCTCAAAGCCCGGCACGAGCATCTGAAGCTCCGGCGCGGCGTCTTTCGGTCGCTTTTCCGTGGGTGGAGCGGCGGCGGCGAACGAGCAAAGTGCGAGGCTGATGAACGTGAGGCGCATGAGGCATGAAACGCTTGGTGGCCCGTGCTCTCTCACTCATCCACCTACCCGCTCAACAGCCTCTCCGAGACTGATGCGACCGCTTTTCGACTCCTGGATGAAATTCACGCCGAAGCAGACGGCATTGCCGCCCGCGACACGGCGGAAGGTGGCGAGCGTGCGCAGCGGTTCGACGCCGCGCTGGCCGGACTGCTGATCCGTCGTCGTCATGATGCAGCGCACGCTGGGACCGGCGCTGCGGAGGCGCTGCGGGCCGATTTGCAGAACGGGCCAGTTTTCCTCCGCAAAAGGCTCCAGGGGGCCTTCGATGACGAGATTCGGTCGAAAGCGGTTCATCGGCACGGATTCGCCGCCTTTGGCGATGATGCGGCGGTTCAGTTCGTCGAGCGAGGCGGTGGTGGTGACGAGGATGGGCGCGGCATCGGCAAACGAAACGAGATCGCCAGCTTGAGCGGCCTCCTTTGGCACCGGACGCTGAAATCGATCCCCGATGCGCACGAGCCGACACGGCACCGCCAGCACCTGCGAGAGCCATTCCGCGACTTCATCACCGCAATCTTCGGCGAGCAGTCCGCCGTCACGCCACACGCTCACGGGCTTGAGCAGCGCCTGCGGATCACTGCCGCGTGCGATGGCGATGCTTTGACCACCAGCACTGAGCGTGAGCGTCGTTTCCGTCAGCGCGGTGGAAACGGTCGCCATCGCGGGAATCGTCCGCTGCGTGAGAAAGCCGCCGTTTTCATCCACGACGAGAAATCGCCGGTCACCGGCAAAACCGAGCGCTTCGATGTCCACCGAAGCGACATCGCATCCTCGAAGCGATTTGACCGGGTAAATGTGCAGGCTGTGGACACGCATGGGGATGACTATGCGAGGATCTTCTTGATCACCTTCGCGCCCTCGACGCCGCTTAGCCTCGCGTCAAGGCCTTGGAACTTGAAGCTGAAGGCGTCGTGCTGGATGCCGAGTTGATGCAGCATCGTGGCGTGGAGGTCGTGGACGGTGGCGATGTTTTCCTGCGCGGCGTAGCCGAGGTCGTCGGTGGTGCCGAAGGTGAGGCCGCGCTGGATGCCGGCGCCGGCGAGCCACATGGACATGGCTTTGTTGTGATGATCGCGGCCGATGGGGCCTTTGTTGCCCTGTGCCATCGGCGTGCGACCGAATTCGCCGCTGAAAACGATGAGCGTGTCGTCGAAGAGGCCGCGCTGCTTCAGATCGGTGATGAGCGCCATGCAGGCGCGATCGACTTCTTTGGCACGCAGCGGCAATTCCTCGCGCAGGAGGCTGTGGTGGTCCCAATCGCGATGGTAGAGCTGGATGAAGCGCGTGCCACGTTCGGCGAGTCGGCGGGCGAGGAGGCAATTCGACGCGAAGGAGCCGTCGCCGGGCGTGCAGCCGTAGAGTTCGAGCGTTTTCGGGCCTTCGGGGCGGATGTCCATCAGCTCCGGCACGCTGGCCTGCATCTGAAACGCCATTTCATACTGTGCGATGCGTGTGGCGATCTCTGGATCGTCGCAAATGGCGGCGTGCTGCTTGTTGAGCGCGTTGATCGCCGCCACGTCCGCGCCTTGTCGCTCGCGGGTGACACCATCCGGGCTGGTGAGATACAAAACGGGATCGCCCTGCGAGCGGAGTTGCACGCCTTGATACCTCGAGGGCAAAAAGCCGCTGCTCCACTGCCGCGCCGCGATGGGCTGCGGCGTGCGCCCTTTGCCCGTGGACACCATGACGACGAATCCGGGCAGGTCCTCCGCCTCGCTGCCGAGGCCGTAAGTGATCCACGCGCCCATGCTCGGGCGACCCGCGATTTGTGCGCCCGTGTTCATGAACATGTGCGCGGGGTCGTGGTTGATCGCGTCCGTGGTCATCGAGCGCACGAGGCAGATGTCGTCCGCCACGCTGCCGAGGTGCGGCAGCAACTCCGAGAGCTCCATCTGGCACTCGCCGTGTTTCGCGAAGCCAAACATCGGCCCTTTGCATACCAGTTTCTGCCCCTGGAGCTGCGCGAGCTGCTGTCCCTTCGTGAACGACTCCGGCATCGGCTTGCCATCCATCTCCGCGAGCTTCGGTTTGTAATCAAACAGCTCCAACTGCGAAGGTCCGCCCGCCATCGTGAGCCAAATCACGCGTTTCGCCTTCTGCGGCAGCGGTAGCTTGCCGAGGACGCCGCGTGAGGCTGCGCGGAGCAGATCTGGACTCATCAACGATGCCAAAGCGACGCCACCGAGGCCTTGCGATGCACGACCGAGGAAGGCGCGGCGGGTGTGGAGAAGTTGCGGAGTCATGATGTCGGCGGAGCGGGAAATGACGAAACCAGAATGAGGAATGACGAATCAATGACGAAGTTCGAATGGCTCAATCAAGGCGGGGTTGGGGACATTCGTCACTCGCCATTCTGGTTTCGTCATTCTGCTCAGCGGTCACGTCTTCGTGTTCTTGAAGATGGCGGAGAAGATCAGGTTGAGTTCGTGAGCCTCGCGCCACAGTTCGCGGGCTTCGAGGCGCTTTTCAGGTAGTGCTGCGGCGATCATGCGCAGAAAGTGCTTGGATTCGCGGGACTCCTTCCGGCAGGTGCCAATCCGGTGCTTGAAGTCTCTTTTGGAAACAGCGTCGTCGGCTTCGCCATAGTTGGCACCCACGCTGGTGGATGCCCCGATCAACTGGTCGATAAGTCGGTTAGTGAGCGGGCCTTGTGGGATGGTTTTGAGAAAACGAATGGTCGCTTCGCCAAAGCGCGCTGTTCGCTCCCCCAGGTCGAAAACCGGCTTCTTGCCTCCATACGCTGTGGCCTCTTCACGAACGCCATTTGGCTCGGATTCAGGCCGCAGAGACCAGAAGTCCTCATCGTCATTCATCATTGGAGCTTTATTCGTCATTCGCCATTCTGGTTTCGTCATTCCGCGCAGTGGCAGTTCAGCTCCGCGTGACGGTTTCGTGCAGATTGAGCAACACACGCGCGATATGCGTCCACGCGGCGAGTTCGGGCTGGCTCAATTTGGCGGCGACAGGTGCAGCGCCGGTTTTGAGCAGGGATTCGGCGGCGGCAGGGTCTTTTTGATAGTCGGAGAGGTGGTTGGAGAAGAGAGACGAAAGCGTCTTCATCTCCTCGGCGGTGGGTTGGCGCTGCAAAGCTTGTTGGAAGGCCCAGGTGATGCGTTTGGCGGCATCGCCGTCGGCTTGGAGAATGCGGGCGGCGAAGGCGCGGGCGGCTTCGACGTAGGTGGGGTCGTTGAGGAGGACGAGGGCTTGCTGCGGGATGTTGGAGCGGTTGCGTTCGGCGGTGCATTCTTCGCGGCTGGGGGCGTCGAAGGCGAGCATGGAGGGATGCGTGAAGCTGCGCTGCCACCAGGTGTACATCCCGCGGCGATAGAGGCTCTCGCCGCTGTCGTTCTGCCATTCGCGGGTGGGGAAGTTGAGGTTTTCCCAGTATTTGGCAGGTTGGTAGGGCTTCACACTTGGGCCGCCGATTTTCGGCACGAGCAGGCCGGAGATGGCGAGTGCGTTGTCACGCACGAGCTCGGCATCGAGGCGGAAGGCGCTCTGGCGGGCGCATTCGCGGTTGTAGGGATCAGCGGCGGTGAGTTCCTTCGTCGAGGTGCTGACCTGCTGATACGTGTGACTGGTGACGATGAGCCGGATCATGTGCTGCATGTCCCAACCGCTGTCCATGAACTCGCAGGCCAGCCAGTCGAGCAGCGCAGGATTCACCGGCGGCTCGCCTTGAGCGCCGAGATCATCGAGCACCTTGCTCAAGCCAGTGCCGAAGAACTGCTTCCACAGACGGTTCATGACGTTGCGGGCGGTGAGCGGATTCTCTTTGGAAACGAGCCACTCGGCGAGATCGAGACGCGTCAGATCGCGGCCTTCGATCTTGGGTTTCGGCAGGTAGCTGGGCAACGAGGCCTTCACGACTTCACCGCTCTCATCCATCCAGTTTCCACGCGGCAGGATGCGCACGGTGCGTTTGGCGGTGTCGCTGACGGAGACGATGCATTTTGGCGCTGCGGCTTCGAAGTCCGCCTTCTCCTTCTCCGTGGTGGCGAGTTTCGTGCGCAGATCGGCGAGTGCGGGAGTGATCTGCTTGAAGGCATCGACGAGCTTCTGCTTCTGCGCCGCGTTGCGCTTGTCCGCAGGCGCTTTGAGGATGTCGGCGATCTCTTTCGCGGGCAAAGCGATGCCTGGAGCGCGAATCGGAGCTGGTGACGCCGTCGAGTTGAGCCGCAGGTTGGCGATCTCGTGATTGCCATCGTGCGCGAAGCTCAGCGTGAAGGTGACGACGGCGTCCGCATCGGCAAGCGGCTGGGCGAGTTCGAGATAGAGCGACTGATCCGCGCCAGTGGCACCCAGCACGGCCCAGCCGTTGAGCTTTTGGTCGGCGATGCCGTCGATGGCATTCTTCGCGGGGAAATTCTTCTGCTCAAACGTGGCGCTCGCATGCGCGATGGCGACCTTCTCCTGCTGCTTTTTGCGTCCGATGGTCAAAGCCACCTCGCTGAGCGCGAAGTTGCCATTCGAAGCGAGGCCGATGCTGGGCGATTTTTCCTTCAGCGCGTCCAAACGAATGCCAGTGGTGCCTTTCGGCAGCTTCGCGGTGACGATGTAGGTGTCTGTGCCGTCGTTTTGCTTCCGGTCGTCGCGTTTTTTGTCGATCGTGCCGCGCACGATGCCGTCCTTGTCCGCTTTGATGGCGACGTTCTTCTTCACCGAGGCGGCGGTGAGCGCTTTCAACGCCTGCCATGCACCGTCGCTGGTCACGGCTTCGAGCGCTTCCTTTTCCCACTCGGATTGCGCGGCGGCGAGTTCCAGACGCGGTTTGGCAAATTCAGCCTGCAAGGCTGCGAGGCGCTTGGCGATATTCGCCTGTTTTTTCTCGCCATCAGCATCGAGCACCGTCATGCCCGGCTCACGTCGGCCGAGGATCGGCTCTTTGATGTCAGCAAAGAAGGCGCCGAGCGTGTAGAAGTCGCGCATGGTGATGGGATCGAACTTGTGATCGTGGCATTGTGCGCAGCCGGTGGTCTGGCCCATCCAGGCGTTGCCGACGGCGCGGACGCGGTCGGTGAGCATGCGCTGCTCGTAATCCTTCGCCTGAGCGCCGCCTTCTTCGGTGGTGAGGAGCAGGCGGTTGAAGGCGGAGCCGACACGGGTCTCTTGATTCGCGTCGGCCATCAAGTCTCCGGCTATTTGCTCGAGGGTGAAGCGGTCGAAGGGTTTGTTTTTGTTGAAGGACTGGATGACGTAGTCGCGATACGGCCAGACATTGTGCGGATTGTCGCTGTGGTAGCCGATGGTGTCGGCAAAGCGGACTTGGTCGAGCCAGGAGATCGCCATGCGCTCGCCGTAGTGGCTGCTCTTGAAAAGGGAGTCCACCAACTGCTCGTAGCGTTTGTCTGACAGGTCGGACCCGTCGGACAGGTCCGACGGTTTGGGAGGAAGGCCGTGCAGGTCGAAGTAGAGACGGCGGATCAAGGTGCGCGCATCGGCTTTGGGGGAGGGCTTGAGGCCGATCTCGGTGAGGCGCTTCTGCACGAGGTGGTCGATGGGATGTTTGCCAGCGGGAATGGCCGCTTTGACGGGCTTTTCATAGGCCCAGTGCTGCTGGTAGGCGGCGCCTTGCTCGATCCACTTCTTCAAGATGGCCTTCTGACGCTCGGTGAGCTTCTTGTGGGAGTCCGGTGGCGGCATGAGGTCGTCTTCGTCATCGGTGACGATGCGGGCGATGAGCTCGCTCTCGCTAGTTCTGCTGGGGACGATGGCTTTGGCCGAAATCGCCTCGTCGCGAAGGTCGAGACGCAGATCGGCCTCGCGATGGTTTTTGTCCGGGCCGTGGCAGTAGAAGCAGTTGTCGCTCAAAATGGGCCGTACATCGCGGTTGAACTCGATTTTGGCCGGAATGGGCGGTTCGGCGGCAAAAACGGCCAGCGGGGCGAGGGTGATAAAAAGGAGGGCTTTGGTCATAAATTGGATGTTACGAATACGAATCGGCAAAACGGGATTTTCCGACATCGGCATGGCGAAAAGGAGCCTGATCAAGCCTGCGACGAGATCAGATCCGCCACCGGATACAAGATAAGATCGCCGGAGACATTTTTCGGCAACGCCGTGAGCAGCACAAACGTCGTGTCCGTGGCCGGATCGGCCCAGGCTAGAGTGCCGGTGGAGCCGCTGTGGCCGAAAGCACGCGCAGAGCAGCCTTTGCCGAGGCCGACGGGGCCGACCATGAATCCGATACCGCGATGTGCTGACAGCGTCGGCGTGTGATCACGAATCATGAGGCGTGCGGTGTCCTCACGCAGCACTTTGCCATCGGGATGCAGGAAAAGGCGCAGGAAAGCGGCCACATCGGCTGCGCTGCTGTGCGCGCCGCCCCATGGGGCGCCGAGATTGCGCCAGTAGTCGCTGTTCCAGTCCCATTCGCGGGCTTTTGGGTCACCGCCGCCTGCTTCGGGGGCGGCGTGCTCGGTCTGCATCGGGATCATGTCGGATTTCTTGAACTTGCCGAGGCCCAGCACGCTGCGTGACATGCCGAGCGGGGTGAAAACATGCTGCCGGAGGAAATCCGGCAGCGCTGTCTTCGTCACGCGTTCGACGATCTCCGCGGCGAGCAGGATGCCCATGCTTTGGTAGTGATACTGCGTGCCCGGCGCGAAAAGCAGCGGCGTGCGTACCGCGCCCTTCACGAATTCCGACAGCGGTGCGTGCTGGGCGCGGAGTTCGTTGTTGTTCTCCAACTGATCCGGCAGGCCGGAGGTGTGCGTGAGAAGTTGTTCGAGGGTGATGTCCTTGCGCGCGCCTTCGCTGAACTCGGGCAGGTATTTCACGGCGAGATCGGAGAGTTTGAGTTCGCCGCGATCCACCAAAATCATCACCGGCAGAGCCACCGCGAGCGGTTTGGTGATGGACCCGAGCAGGAACATCGAATCCGGCTGCGCTTTGCCAAAAGCATGCTGCGTCACTTGATCGCCACGGCGCACATGCAACGCGGCGGAATGCAGCGTGCCGTTGTCGATTTGCGTTTGGATGATCTGGAGGGCGTTTTGCATGTGTTCAGGAGCGGCGCCGATGTTTCGTGTGACGGCGATTCCGGCGAGCAGGGTAGTGAAGGACCGGCGATTCATCACTTGGTGGATGGAAGAGGTGGTTCTGTGGCTTGGACGATGAAATCAAAAAGCTGCCCGTAACGTTTTCCATCGAGGGTGATGTTCAACGGCACCATTTGCACGCCGGAGGGCAGTTTTTCGAGATCGGCGGTGAGTTTGACCTTGAAGCTCTCGCGCGATTTCGGGCCGACGCTGCCTTCCAGCACCGCAGGCTCGACTTGGAGGCCCGGTGGCGGGTGGAGGACGATGCGATGCTGCTGCGGGGTGTCGCGGAAGTTGCGCACGGTGATGCTCACCTCGGCCGGTTGCGCGACATTGACACGGTAAGGATAGGCGCTGACCCAGTAAGGATCGTAGCCGTATTCATAGTCCTTGTCGGGCAGCAGGTCTTTGTATTTGCGGATCGCACGCAGCGCCCAGTCGTGGTAGCGGTCGATGAAGTCCTTCGGCTCCGTCATCAGCACGCCATGCGCGCCCATGATGATGTCCGGTTGGAGCTTTTGCAGGTATTTGGCCGCCACAAGGTAACCTTCCTCGATGATGGCGCTGTTTCGTGCGTTCACGCATTCGTGGCCGTTTTGCGCAGGATCGCTAGGGTCGCCAAAGAGGTTGTCGCCGGTGAAAACGACCTTTTTGCCGTCGAGCATGAGCCAGAGCGCGTTGCCGAACTCCGTCTGGCCGGGCATCCAGTCGATGTGAAGCTGATAGCCCTCCCATTCGATCACGTCACCGGCTTTGAGCACGCGGTCGATCTTCGCCTTCTCAAATCCGGCGTTGTAGGCACCGATCATGGCCGGGTAGTCGTAGAAGCGCGGGTTCTCGCACTTGTCGGCGATGCTGTCCATCGTCCAGAACTTCACGCCGTGGTCCTGTAGCGCGGGGAAGAGCGTGAAGTGATCGCCGTGCGAGTGGCTGATCCAGCAGGCGTCGATCTGTTTGAGTCCGAGATGCTCCTTCATGTCGCTGATGATGCGTTCGAGCACGAGTTTGGGAAACAGTCCACAATCCAGCAGCAGCGCGTGGCCGCTGTCGGCGATGAGGATGGCAAAATTCTTCCCCGCCATCTCCGGGCCGAACATGTAGAGGTGGGGCGACACCTGGACGATGTAGTTCGCCTTTGTTGGCTTCGTGGCGGGATGTGGGCCGCGTTTGGAGAGATTGTCCACCGGGTAGCCGCGGATGTAGTCGGGCCGGAAATCGACGAGCTTTTTCTCATAAGCCGCGAACTGCTTGCCCGCGTCGCGAATGACCGGTCCCTGCGATGCCAAAGCCGTTTCAATGCCGAGCGTGGCGAGCTTATGCACGGACGCAGTGAGCGCGTCGAGGCCCTTCGCGAAGCCGTAGTCCCATTCCGTATCGAACCAGTTCGTCATCTTGGCTCCGTCATGCATCAAGCCGCCGGTGAAGGCGAGTGTGCGGCCCTCACGCTTCAAAACGAAGCTCATCCCGCCCGGCGAATGCCCCGGCGTGCTCACGCAGGTGAGTTCAAAGCCATTCCACACGAACTTTTCGCCATCCGTGAGCACGCGGTCGATTTTCACCGGCACGGACGGCGGGCGCACGTAGCTCGCGCCATGCACGCTGTATTTGTCGCCGAGACGCGGGTGCCATTTGCGGAAGGAGAGCGGATTTTCGAGGATCTCCTTCTCGATTTCCGATGAGGCGATCTTTGTCGCGGTGAGATCGAGTTTGGAAGCTCCCTGGCAGTTTTCCCGATGATGATCGGTGAGGAGCAGCCACTCGACGCGCTTTACTCCGATCTCGCCCAGATGCTCCAGCACGCCGCCATCGCCGAGGTTGATGAGAACAGCAGTGTCGTCATGCTTCAGCACATGGACATTGCAGGTGTCCTGCCAGCGATGGATGCCGGGTGCGACCTGCTCAAAGGCGGCGGAGGCCACATTGGGAAGGATGAGAAGGACGGCGAGGATGCGTTTCATGCAGCTACCAACGTGGCACGAGGCCGGATTGCTCTCGGAAAGGTGGCATCCAACCATGCAGCGACTTCAAAGCCCTCAACGATGTGCTGAAACTGCTTCGATTGTCATTCTCGCTGGCGTTTCCCGGCTTTGTGGGAGATGGCACGGCATGTCGCATCCCTTCAACGAACTCGGAATCCCAGAGGACTTCATCCGTGGCCTCGAGGAGTTGGGCATCGTGACGCCGACGCCGGTGCAGAAGCAGGTGATCCCGTTTCTCGTCGAAAATGGCGGTGATTTGATCGCGCAGGCGCAGACGGGCACGGGGAAGACGGCGGCGTTTGGCCTGCCGCTGCTGATGAAGATGAACACGAAGCATCGCGACATCCAGGGGCTCGTTCTGGCTCCGACACGCGAGCTGGCGAAGCAGATCGGCAAGCAGCTCTTCCGTTTCACCAAATACACGGACAAAATCTTCATCGAAGTGGCCGGCGGAGGCGACAACATCGACCAGCAGATCGAAAGGCTGAAGCGTCCGACGCACATCCTGGTCGCCACGCCGGGCCGGCTGCTGGATTTGATCGAGCGCGATGCGCTGACGCTCGAATTCGTGCGCTACCTCGTGCTCGACGAGGCGGACGAGATGCTGAGCATGGGCTTCAAGAAGCAACTTTCGGAGATTCTGAAGCTGGCGGCCATGCGGCGCAGCACTTGGCTGTTTTCAGCCACCTTTCCGGACGCGATCCAGCAGCTCATCAAAGGCTGCATGTCGGCAAACGCACACTCGATCCAGATCGACACGGCGCAGATCGTGAACCGCGACATCGATCACCGTTTTGCGATCTGCAAGCGGGCCGAGAAGACAGCTTTCATCGCAAACTTCCTCAAACGCCGCAAAGGCGAGCGCGGACTGATTTTCTGCCGCACCAAGCATGGCGCGAGCGAGTTGTGCCAGGAGCTGAAGGACATCGGTCTCGCTGTCGAGGTGATTCAGGGCGATCTGATGCAGAAAGAGCGCGACAAGGTGATGCGGGCGTTCAAGAAACAGCGGGTGCAGTTCGTCGTGGCGACCGATGTCGCCGCGCGCGGCATTGATGTCGCCGGACTGACGTTTGTGATCCATCACCAGCTTCCCGACCAGATCGAGTATTACACGCATCGCAGCGGTCGCACGGCACGCGCAGGCAACAAAGGCATGTCGCTCGCACTCATCGAGCCGAATGAGAAATCGCTACTCGCCGAGCTCGAAGCCAAGCTGCGGGTGAAGTTCAGCGAATGGCGTCGGTAAGAGTCAGGGCCGCTCCATCGGCTGCGTCATGGCTTGGAGGGCGGATTCTTTGCCGTAGGCGGTGAGGACGTCGCCGGACTTGATCAAGTCGTCGCGGCCGGGGATGCCTGGATGCGTTTCGCCATCGCGTTTGATGGCGAGGATGACGACACCGCGGTCCCACGGGCGTGATTCGCGGAGTGTTCGGCCAGCGAGGAGGGTGTCTGGTAGCACCTCGATCTCGGAGACGACATAGCCGTGCTGGATGCGCAGCAGTAGCTCGTAATCGAGCACACGGACCATGCCGGAGCGCTCAAGGGTGCGCTGGATGACGTGGTCGAGCATCCTTTGAAACCACGTAAGGCGCGAGATCAGCAACAGCGCGACAAGGCCGCCGAAGAGCCAAGCGAGCATGAGCATGGTGTCGCCACCCGAGCCGCTCTGCAGCAGTGTGACGATGAGTGTGGCGAGCGCGGAGGTAAGGCCGACATTCCCCGCAAGGATCAAATCGCGAATGATGCGGCGTCGCACAGGGTGGTTCACGACGAGTTCGGCCTCCTTCGTCGTGAAGCCGACGCCGAAGAAGGCGGAGTAGGCCTGGAAGCTGGCGGTATCCCAAGTGATGCCGGTCATCATCAGCGCCGTCGCGCCCACACGCACCACGAGCAGCGAGACGAGCGCGATGACGAGCAGGGCGATGACGGGTGCGACCATGAAGTTGAGTTCAAAGTTTCAGGTTTAAAGCTCCAAGTTCAGAGGTGCTTTTCGCTCACGGATTTGTCGTGGTCGTAGATCTGCTCCTTGGTCTGCTTGCCTTTCATGTCCCAGTAGCGGTTGAGGCCGTGGCGCTGGCCGTGGTCGAAGTTGGTTTCGGCGGACTGCTGGCCGTTCTCCCACCATTCCTTCATCACGCCGTGCATTTTGCCGCCTTGATAGGGGTATTCGCCGGCAGTCTTGCCATTAGAGTGCTTGTTACGGACGAGGCCGGTGTAGGGTTTGCCCTTGTAGTTCGCCTCCTTGCCTTCGTTGAGGAGTTCGATGTCTTTGTCGGCGAAATCGAGTTCCGCGGGCTGTTTTTCGCAGGCGGTGAGGCAGAGCGCGCAGAGCAGGAAGGTGAGGAGTTGCTTCATGGGCGCAGCTTGGAGGTGGAGCGCCGGATTTCAACCATGGCTCAAAGCACTCGGATAAACCTTGCCGCCAGCACATTGTTTCGAGCGGGTTTCGCTGGAGTCTTGGACGCAGTGGCCGACGATGGGGCGTCCGGTGGCCGATCCCAGGTTGTTGATATTCCGGTTGCCTTTTAGATGCGTGACTGTCTATAATTCCTTTAAATACCGTGGACGTGGCGCCGACGATATTCATCTCATGAAGCACTTTCGCTCATCGCTGTGGCTCCTTTTTTTGATGTCACTGACCATTTCCGTTAACGCAGCGGTGATTGGAATTTCAAACGGCACATTCGACGGCCAGATTCCTTCAAGCACCGGTGTTTCTTTTGCGATTGACGGGTGGTTTGAGGAAAACACAAATTCCAACAACTATTCGGAATGGCTGCATCGTTCGAACACAGACATGGGTGGCAATGCTTCGACCGTGCTGGGTTTTTCAAACCAAAACGGGTATGTCTATTCTCAGATCGGCACCTACACGGCAGGTGAGATTGTCACCATCAGCGGGGACATCCTGCAACGCGCCCAATCTGGAAGCATCAATAATGGTTTCAACTTGGAGCTCCTTTCGGGTGATTTCCCGAGTGCCGCTGACGGGACCACGCTTGCTGTGACCTTCCTTGCCACGCATGTCTTCAGTCGGAGTGATTTGGAAACTCTCGGCATCGGAGCCGCAAGCGGTTCAACTGCCTACAGCGTGCCGTTCAGCGTGAACTTGAATTCTGGCACCGCCGGGACCGATGGCAGCGCACTTTGGCTCCGTATCACCCGGCCTGCCGCTGGTGGAGAGGTCTTCCTGGATAACTTGGTTGCCGCTTCGGTGCCCGAACCTTCCGTGGCTTTTTTGGGTGGCAGCGGTCTTCTCGCGCTCATCATGCGCCGACGGAGGCAGTGCGAATGAGCCGAAAGCGGGCCACTGGAGGTTATTGTTCAAGCACCTGAGAAGTTTGGGCATTTGCACATGTTGTTAAACATGGAGAGCGGAGTTTTCACCCGCCTGTCCGCTCACTTGGCCGCCAGTGTCTTCTTCCACTCCGCCGGAGCGCCGGGCAGGGTTTCGGCGAGGATGCGGCGGATGTGGGTGCGTTCGGTTTCACCGAGGTAGGTGAAGCTGCCGGTGGTGTCCTTCCCCGCGAGCACGTTCCAGAGGCGTGCGAGCACGGTTTGCTTCAGCGGAGCGGTGAGGTGCTGGAAGGTGAGGGAGTAAACCATGTAGCTGCAGCGGTGTTTGAAGAGGCGGTTGAGGAGCTGGAAGTCCTTCAGGCTGCGGCCGTCGCTGCTTTGCGGGGCGCGCTTGGTGAAGGCGGTCTGGAAGGCGGGATCGCCCTCGATGCCACCTTCGGGCAGGGCGGCCTCGTCTTTGAAAAGAAGCGCCTCGATCACATCCTCGGCGCAGTGGTCGATGATGCGGCGTGCGGTGCCGGTGGGCTCGGCAGTGACGGTTTCTCCCAACTCTTTTTGCAGGCTGGTCTGCATGTGCATCGCCCGCAGGGAGGTGTGATTGGCCTTGGTGAGGATGTTTTGCACGCTGGTCTGATGCTCCAGCACCATGAGGGCGATGATGTCGCTCTGCTTGCGCCTGTAGGGTGTGGTGTCGAAAAATTTGGCGAGGTTGGTGACGTTCGCGCCGGCTTTGAAGTCGATGTCGATGGTCTGGTCGTTTTTCTCGGTGGCGGTGACGTTGCCGCGATGCAGGACGCTGCCGTGCCTGCCGGTGACGTACCAGCCGCCCCAGCGGTCAGTGAAGGGCGTGGTGGTATCGACCACGGTGCTGCCTTGGCTCATGATGGGATGGCCTTCCGGGCCGGGAAAGACGGAGCGCACGATGACACCGGGTACTTCGGGGGTGAAGGGGCCGCCGTGGCAGCTCAGGCAGCTCTGATCACGCTGAAAGCGCAACGGCTTCTGCGGTTCGGTGTCGGGATCGAGCAGGTAGAAGATAGGGCCGAGTTTCGGGTCGATGGTCGAGACTTCGATGGAGCCACCGAGGCAGTAGCCGACGTAGGCGTTGTCGCCAAAATAGACGACCCGTGGTGTTTGCGGGCTGATGCGGTCGTTTTGCTTGCTGGTCTTCGAAAAGACCATCGTCTGCGATTCCGGCGGGATGTCGAAGTGCTTCATCACATCGCGCAGCACGCTCCAGGCGTCGGTGCGGTCGATTTTGACCTTTCCGGCCGCCATGAGGCGTTCGAGGCGCTGAGCGGCGTCGTTGGGCTCGGTTTCGGAGTAGCGGATGGGGGCGTTTTCGTATTCGTCTTCGGCTTGGAGGGCGGATAGGATGAAGAATGACGAAATCAGAATGGCGAATGACGAATGAGCCGAGCAAAGCGAGACAGACCGCCAGAGGCGGCCCCAAAGGGGTGAGCGAAGCGAATCAATGACGAAGCTCGAAATCGGAACGGCTTTGAGGCGGGTAAAAGGTGTGAGTCGAGTAGTCATTGCGGGAAATTCGGCATTCCTCATTCTGGTTTCGTCATTTCTGCGGCAGCAGGATGCTGTTCAAACGCGGGGCCTCTACGCCAGTGACGAGTTCGCGCAGCGTGTGGCGGTCGAGTGTTTCGTAGAAGGCGTTCACGGCCTGCGCGAGTGCGCCTTTGAGGCGGCAGGAGCCGTTGATGGGGCAGGTATTATGCTGCTTGTCGAAGCACTCGACGATGAAGGGCGTGTTCTCGGTGCGGCGCACGACCATGCCGATGCGGATGTCTTCCGGCGGCATGCCCAGCGCGATGCCGCCGCCGCGGCCCCGACGGGTTTCGAGGTAGCCGAGCTTGGCGAGGTAGTTCACCACCTTCACCAGATGATGGCGCGAGATGTCATAGGCCTCGGCGACCTCGCTGAGCGAAAAAGACCCGCCTTTCAGCGCCGCGAACATGAGCACGCGCAGGGAGTAGTCGGTGAAGAGGCTGAGTCGCATGCCCGGTTTACGAGGGCAGGGGGGTAAACTTGCACTTCGCGTGCATGTTTAAACGAAGCGTGCCAAGCAATGCTCAGCAGGAGGCAGGATTGGCACAATGCGGGCAAAAAAAACCCGGAGGCGCGTGCTCCGGGTCTCGAGGCGCGAAGCCATCAGCGGCTAGGCTCAGTGCTTGCAGGTTTTGCAGTCGGCGGCCTTTTTGTCACAGCAGGCGCTGCCGGAGGAGCAGCAGTCTGCCTTCTTTTTAAAGCCGAAGGGGCATTTGCCATTGGCGCAACTGCTCAAGGCGAGAGTGGGGACGACGAGGAGGAGGGTGGCGAGTGCTTTCATGATGGGTGTGGTGTTGGTTGCCATAACTGAAGCGGTTTTAACCGCATGAACAGTGTGAGGATGCCCTGAGCCGGGTATTCCAGGCAATCTTAAAATGAGGACATAAAAAAGCCCAGAGGGGACGCCTCCGGGCTTCGTTGGTGACATTGATCACCGCAGAATGGATCAGCCTTTGGCGGAGAGGGACTCGACCTTGTTGTGGCCGACTTTGGCGGTCACGTCCTTGCCGACGAGCTTCTCGTCCACTTTGGCGGCCGGGGTCAGCTTGTAGGTCTTGCTGCCGATGGTGACTTCTTTCTTGTCAGCGTCGAAGCTCTTGAGCTTGCCGGAGACGTCTTCGGTTTTGCCACAGCCGGCGAAAGCGGAGGCGGAGAGGCCGATGACGGCGAGGGTGGTGAGGATGGATTTCATGTGGGATTCAGGTGTTGGCTTTTCCGGCAGGGAACTGCCCCAGAACGGATTTGCTTGGATTCAAAACGATGGAAGGGGGGGATGACAATCATTTTTTTTGTGGGGGTAGGCAAAAAGACTCGTCACAAGGCCGTCGCTTGTGCCACGCTCCAAAGATGAAATCCGCGCTCGCCCTCCTTTTAAGCCTGTTCTGGCCTGTGGCCGCCGCCCTGGCCCATCCTCTGCCAGATGTGGCCGTGCGGGCGAATTTCGAGCAAAACGGGGACTGGCTGCTCCAGGTGGAGATCGATCCCCGCAGCTTCGAGCCGGACCCGAATGTGGCCCCCTACCTCACCAACGCCGATTTGGGCGTGACTCCGCCGGAGCAGAAGGACAAGCTCAAGGGCAAGGCGAGTGACTACTTCCAGCGGGTGGTGGCTGTGCTGCTGGATCCCGCTGCGAATGTGAAACCTGACTTTGACTGGCAGTTCACCGCCATGGAAAACGCCCCGCTGAAGAACCCCGAGGATCCGGTAGTGCTCACCGGCACCTGGAAGACGAACATTCCGGCCGGAACCACCGGCTATTCGATCAAGGCGCTGCCGGAAGGCACCCTGAGCGTTCTCTACCACAACACCGCGCTCGGAAAGAAGGTGGAACGCTATCAGATTCTCTTTCCCGGCGAGGCGAGCTACGTGCTCGACCTGAAGACCTTCACTCCGCGCACGAAGGCGCCGCCGCCGATCACGGCGGACACCGTTCTGGCCACTGATGTCGCCGCAGACCCGATGTGCCCGCTTTGTGAGGCCGCGGATGGAACTGGTTACACGCTGCCGGCCGTGGCGTCGGTCGCCGTCATCGTGGCGCTCGTCACCTGGATGCGGAAGAAGCGGAAGACGTGAGCACCGGCGGCAAGTTCCGTTTGCGCCGTCATCGGCTGCGGGTAAAGGCCGCCGCGTGAATCAGGCATTTGTATTGGGCGCAGGCATTGGCGAACGGCTCCGGCCGCTGACGGAACAGCTTCCGAAACCGCTCGTGCCCGTGTTTCACCGGCCGCTGATCACCTACGCCTTCGATCACCTCATCGCGGCAGGCATCTCACGCCTCGTGGTGAACACGCATCACATCCCCGAGGCTTATGCGCGGGCGTTTCCAGAGCAAAGCTACCGGGGTGTGCCCATCCAGTTCCGCAACGAAAGCCCCGTGCGCCTCGAAACCGCCGGCGGCATCGCGAATGTGCGCGACCTGCTCGGGAAGGAGCCCTTTCTCGTCTATAATGGCGATATTTTGACCGACCTGCCGCTGAAGCCGTTGCTCACGGAGCACCGCGAGAGCGGCAATCTCGTCACCCTCGTGCTGCGCAGCCACGGACCCTCGCTGCACATCGCGTTTGATCCCCGGCGCGGTCTTGTGACCGACATCCGCAACAAGCTCGGCACCGGCGACGAGGGGAAATTCCTCTTCACCGGCATCTACGCCTGCGCCCCGGCCATTCACGACTGGATCACGCCCGGCAAGGTCGAGTCCGTCATCCCCATTTTCCTCAACATGATCCGAGAGGGGGCCAAAATTGGCGCTGTCATTATTGATGAAGGCAGTTGGTGGGATCTCGGCAGCCGCACCGCCTATCTCGCCGCACATGCCGCGCTCAACGGCATGTATGGCCCCGCCATTGATCCTGCGGCGCAGATTGAAGACGGAGCCGTCCTGCGCGGCACGAATGTCATCGGCGCTGACGCCGTGATCGAATCCGGCGCCCAGCTTGAAGACACCATCGTCTGGCCTGGCGGCCGCGTCGTGCGCGGCGCTCATCTCAAACGCTGCATCGTCCGCAGCGGCATCACGGCGGCGGGGATCGTCGATGACGCCGATTTTTGACGTTCGCGGTTCCCTGTTCGCAGTTCTCAGTTGAGCCTTGAAGCACTCGCCGCGAGATTTGCCGTCTCCCCCAACTGAGAACAGCGAACCGAGAACTGAGAACTGAGAACCGATACCATGCCACCTGAACACGAGGCCCTGCTCATTCTCACCCGCGACCAGTTCCCGGAACTGAACGACACACCGTGCGAGGTCGAGGTGATTCTCAAAGGTGCCTCCGACCGCCACTTCTACCGCCTCAACTGGCAGGATGGCCGCGACTCGATGGTGCTGATGGTTTACACCCTCGCTCGCCGCGACAATCCGAAGTTCGTGCCTGCCACTTATCGCCTAGAAAAAATAGGCGCGCATGTGCCGCATGTGATGGCCTTTGACGAGCAGCGTCTCTGCGTTTGGCTGCAGGATCTCGGCCGTGTCGATCTCCAGTCATTCGATCAAAAACCGTGGAGCATTCGTCGGCCGCTTTACGAGGCCACTTTGCGCGAGGCGTCCAAATTTCACGGTGTTGGCGAGCCAGCCCTCTCCGCTGCCGATCTCGACGAGCTGGAGCCGCCTTTTGATGAGGCACTTTACGAGTGGGAACAGGGTTATTTCCTCGATCACTTCGTCGGCGGCCATCTCGGGCGTGAATTCGGCCGCGAGGAGTTCGCCGCCGCGCATGAGGCGCTGGGAAAACTCCGCCGCCGTCTTGCAAAACTGCCGCGCTGCCTCGTGCATCGCGATTTTCAAAGCCAGAACGTGCTCATCCGCGGTGAGGACGCCTGGCTCGTCGATTACCAGGGGCTGCGCCTCGGTCGCGCTGAATACGACCTCGCCTCGCTGCTCTACGATCCGTATGTGACCCTCACGCGAGATGAGCGGCATGAGCTGCTGCGCTACTACGCGCTGCAGCGCGGCCTCGACTGGGACGAGCTGCGCGAAACCTTCCACCTCTGCGCCGCCCAGCGCCTCATGCAGGCTCTCGGCGCGTATGCCAATCTCAGCCGCAACCTCGGCAAACCGCACTACCAGCAGCACATTCCCGCCGCCGTCTCGAATCTCGCTGAAGTCTGCCAAGCATCTCCCGACCTGCACGACGTTCGGGCATTCTTCGAGGGTGGTTTTTGATCACACCGGCCAGCGAAAACACTGCCCCGCGGCCAGTTTGCCACGTGAGTAGGCAGAGATGCGCACGCGGTTGGAGCTGTTGCCGCTGAGCAGCCAAACGTTCGTGCGGTCCAGCGCGTGCAGGAAGCCGATGTGGCCGCTGGCACCGGCGGAAAGCGGTTGGGTGACGACGATGCAGCCGTACGTCGGTGCCACAGCGCGGCCAAAACTGATCCACTGGCCCGCCAAACCGGTGCCGTGGCCGCGGAAGCCGGCTTTGCGCAGGCTCCAGTTCACAAAAGCGGCGCACCAGCTTGTTTCATCCCCTCCACGCACGCCGACGCTGGCGAGGTATTCGACGATGCGTGGATTGTCGCCGGGATTCCATTCGGCGACGCCTTGCTCTCGCAGCGCGACCTCCATCCAGGGCGGTGCCTGCGGCACGAAACCCGCGGAGGGCTGTGCGGGTGTCGGCGCAGGCTGTGGCGTGCCGTTCGGCGGGATCACCTGCACCATCTGACCGGGAAACAGCACGCGGCAGTTGTTGTTCGCGTCGCACAGCCCCGGATTCACCGCTTTGAACTGGTCAAAGCTCATGCCGAACTTGCGGGCGATGCCCATCGGCGTGTCGCCGGGCTGGATGACGTAGGCTGCCATGCAGGAGGATGTTACGGGAAGGCGAACGAATGCCAAACGCGAAATCGCATTGCCCTATCCCACCGCTTGCGCTCTAAATGGGCGCTTTCCATCCAGCCGCATGTCCGAAACCGCCGCCGCCACGCCCACCGCGCCCAGCAAGCGCCGCGTCTTCGCATCGCGTTTGTTCAGCACATTGTTGCTTTGGGCGATGCTTGCGGTGGCGTTCCAGTGGAAGAGCAACCTGCTGCTGCTCGCCATCACCGGCTTTTTCGGCGTCGCCGGTGCGGTGGAGTATTACCGGCTGCTGCGTGTCGATGTGCATGCGCGCTCGTTCAACATTCTCGGCTCCGTCATCTGTCTGGCTTACTGGGGATCGGTGATCTGGTGGACGACGGTGCACCACACGGAGCCGCCGATGTGGCTCGATCTCGCCGCGCTCACGGCCAGTGTGCATGGTTCCTTCCTGCTTTGCTACCGTCATCAGCTCGAAGGTGCACTGACGCTTCAGCGCATCTTCAACACAGTCTTTGGCGTCGTCTACACCGTCATCTTTTTCGGCTTCATCGTCCGGCTCATGTACTTCCAGCCCGACGGCGTTGGCATCACTGGCTTCTTCCTGGTGCTCTTCCTGGTGATGGTCACGAAATTCAGCGACATGGGCGCTTACGCGTTCGGTGTGGTCTTCGGAAAGCACAAAATGATCCCGCACATCAGCCCAGCGAAGTCGTGGGAGGGGTTTGTCGGTGCATTTGTCGGTTCCTTCGTGGCCGCCATCATCCTGCTGCTCGCGGTTCCTGAAAAAATCGCGCCGATCGGCTGGCTGCACGGCATGATCCTCGCTCCGGTGCTGTGTGCCACGGCGGTGACGGGCGATCTCGCGGAGTCGGTGCTGAAACGCTGCGTCGCCATCAAGGACAGCGGCCAGAAGCTCCCCGGCATCGGCGGCATCCTCGACCTCACCGACAGTCTGCTTTTCACTGCGCCGGTGTTCTATTTCTACTTGTCCGCCATCGCACGATGAAAATGACGAAACCAGAATGAGGAATGATGAATCAAGCCTCAATGCCTGAACTGCGGCTCGTTTTTCGATCTTTGTCATTGATTCGCTTCGCTCACCCCTTCAGGGCAGTCTTCGACTGTCTGTCTCGCTTTGCTCGGCTCATTCGTCATTCGCCATTCTGATTTCGTCATTCCCGATGCCCTCCGCCGCTCCCATCGCCAAACGTCGCGTCCTCCTCCTCGGCTCCACCGGCTCCATCGGCACCAGTGCGCTCAAGGTCGCGCGTGACATCCCTGAGCGCATGCAGATCTTCGGTCTGGCTGCAAACAGCAGCGTCGATTCGCTCGTTGAGCAGGTTCGTGAAACCGGTGTGAAGCAGGTCGCGCTCACCGATGCTGCCGCGGCGGCCAAAGCGCGTGCGCTGCTGCCTGCGGATGTCGTTTTGCACACGGGAGCGCAAGGATTGGTCGATCTCGTGAACGAATCAGACGCCGACATGGTTCTCGTGGCCATCGTCGGCACTGCGGGACTCGCTCCGGCGCTCGCAGCCATCGAGCGCGGCATGCATATCGCCGTCGCCAGCAAAGAAATCCTCGTCATGGCCGGCGAAGCCGTCACCGAGGCCGCGAAGCGCAAGGGCGTGAACATCCTGCCGGTGGACAGCGAGCACAACGCCATCTTCCAGTGCCTCGAAGGCCATCGCCACAGCGAGGTGCAGCGCATCCTGCTCACCGCCAGCGGCGGTCCTTTCCGAACGCTGGCGGCGGATCAATTGCCCGGCGTCACCGTCGCACAGGCCTTGAAGCATCCGACCTGGACCATGGGCCGCAAGATCACCATCGACAGCGCCACGCTCTTCAACAAAGGCCTCGAAATGATCGAGGCCAAGTGGCTCTTCGACGTGCCGATGGAGAAAATCGAGGTCGTCGTGCACCCGCAGAGCATCGTCCACAGCATGGTCGAGTTCGCCGACAATAGCGTCATCGCCCAGCTCAGCCACAGCGACATGTGCTTCCCCATTCAGTATGCCGTCACCTGGCCTGACCGCGTGCCGAACAACCTCAAGCCGCTCGACTTCGCCAAAGTCGGTGCCCTACACTTCGAAGCGCCACGCGTGAGTGATTTCCCCGCGCTCAATCTCGCCCGCCAAGCCGGCACCGTCGGCGGCACACTGCCCGCCGTGCTCAACGCGGCCAACGAAGTCGCCGTCGAAGCCTTCTTGAACGGCCAAATCAACTTCCCCGGCATCTGGCAGACCGTCGAACGCGTCATGAACGCGCATCAGGTCATCGCGCATCCCACTTTGGACGCGCTCATCGAGGCCGACGCGTGGGCGCGGCGCGAAGCAAAGTAGCCGTCTCGCTCCGCGAGACGAGCCAGCCGCTTTTTCGACATCCACGGAGTCGTTTAGCGACGATCGGCGGCTACGCTCGTGCAATTTCGTCCTCTGCATCACGTTTCAGCCGCTCATGAAATCCACCTGCCTCATCTTCTTTGTCGCCGCCAGCATCGTCAGCGCCGCCGATTTGACGCCGACACTCGGCACACTGGGCGAAAAACTGCTCGAAGAGACCTTCACGGCCCCCGAACTGCCGAAAGGCTGGAGCGCGAACACGGGAACACTGCGCGTGAAGAATGGGGCATTGCTCGCGGCGGAGAAGTCCAGCGACATGCACGTCGGCGCGTTTCGCTACCGGCTTGCGATGCAGGACTGCGCGGTGCAGATCGACTTCAAGCTTGGCGAAGCGCGGGTGATCAACCTCGGCTTCGATCCCGCGCCGGGAGAGTTGAAGAAAAAGGGCCATCTGCTCTCCGTCGTCATCAGCAAAACCGGCTGGAGCCTCATCGAGCACAACGACAAGGCCAATCCCGAAAGCAAAGCCAAGACCCATGCCAAGGCGGCGACTGAATTCGACCCCGCCACGACCTACACGCTGCTGCTCGAGTGCAAGGGCGACCACGTGGTGGCCCAGATCGCCGGAAAAGAGCTCCTCAAGGCCACCGCGCCCGATTTTCACGTCAAAAAGCCCGGCCTCGTCTTCCGCATGGGTGGCCCGGATGGCCAGGAAGTGGCCTTCGACAACGTGAAGGTGTGGGCGCTGAAGTGAGGCGTCACCGCCCTCTTGCCTGCTGCGCGGCTTGAACCTCAACAAGCAGCGCGTTCGATTCAGCGAGACAAGACTCGCAGAAGTCATGGAAAGCGTTCAACGCCTGCCCATCGCCTTCCAGGGCTTGATTCGGGCGCAGCGGCCCGCTGGCTAGCTGCCACGTCGCCAAGGCTTCGATGTATTCGAGGCGTTTTTCCGACGGAATGAAAGCCGGCAGCCGACCTTTTTCAATGACCGGCAGGTTCGCCAGCAGCCGCGCCATGCGGCCGTTGCCGTCGGCATAGGGATGAATGCGCGCAAAGGTGGCGTGACTCCAGACATAGGCATCAAGCGCGGGCACCTGAGGGTCCTGCCTTCGCTGTTGGAAACCGGCCAACCAGTCCTGCATGAGCGCATTCACATGCTCCGGCCTCGCGTAGGTGTCGTTGATGACGGTCTTTCCGCCTTGCTTCGCGAGCGTCGAGTTCGGCTCGCACTTCCAGGCACCGACGGGCTTCAAATAATCCACCTCCACGCTGGTTTGCACGGCCTGATGCAGCGCGTGGAGGTCTTCTGGCCGCAAAACACGTCCTTCGTCCAGCCAGCCATACAGAAGGTCAAGCGCCCGGCTGTGTCCGACCACTTCATTGTGATGCGAAAGCGGTTTGCCGGAGATTGTCAGCCCGTAGCGCAGCACGCCCAGGGTCTCGCCTTCCGTCAGCGTGTTGCCTTCCAGCGCGGTCGAGGTGTGCGTCCAGCGCACGCGGAGCTTTTCAAGAAAAGCGTCGCGCAGGTCGGCATCCAGGGCGCTGAGTTCAGGAATGAGGCGGGCGAGCACATCACGAGACTACGTCATGCCCGTTGGCTCCGCAACGAATCGGATGTCGGGAGCGAGCCCACCGTGTGATCTCAACTTCCAAAAAACTTCCCAAAAATCCCCTCGCTCCCGGCGGCGGCGTGCTACTCTCGCGGCGAACCTTCTCGTTCGCCATGAAAACCACGTTCAGCCTCGCGCTGCTGCCAGTCATGACACTGGCTTTTGTCCCTGTTTCCCACGCGGCTCCTTCCAAAGCTGCCGCCAACGCCAAAGAAGCCGCCCCACCACCTTTGCAGGCCACGATCAGCATCAATCCTGTCGAGCTTGCGCCCGAATCGACGATCGAGGTCGTGTTTCCGACGCCGATGATCGCGAAGGAGCAGATTGGCAAAAACGCGGAGACCTCGCCGCTCGTGGTCACGCCCGAGCTAACGGGCACGTTTGAGTGGGCCAGCACACGCAGCGGGCACTTTCACCTCACACAGGCCCCGAAGTTCGCCAGTAGCTATGATTTCAAACTTCGCACAGGTCTGGCCGATCTCACGGGCAGGCCGCTTTCCACCGAAAAGCTTGATTCCGTCGAGAGCGCCCGTTTCCGCATCATCGACCAGCATCCGCGCTGGTTTGACGATGGTGCGCAGAATCGCAGTCCGCGTTTCCTCTTTGAGTTCAACGACGCCGTGACGCCCGCCGAGGCGGTGAAGCACATCCAGTTCACCTCGGAGAACGCGTTGCCGGTGAAGGCAAAGATCCGCCACGCCACGGGCAAGGATTTTGACCGCATGAGCGCCGAACCGCAGCC
>Ga0169931_10002784_pt1 | contig 28235 bp, 27 predicted proteins | sample Kivu_15m_20L_FD_129675 | JGI IMG/M metagenome (GOLD analysis project Ga0169931, IMG submission 129675) | Freshwater microbial communities from Lake Kivu, Western Province, Rwanda to study Microbial Dark Matter (Phase II) - Kivu_15m_20L... | ecosystem: Environmental > Aquatic > Freshwater > Lake...
ACCAACTGTTCTGCTTGAATTTTACTTAATCCATAGGGGTCTTTAGCTAATATAGGAGTATCTTCTGAAATATTAATTCCACTTTCTCTTCCGTATACGGCGACAGTACTGATAAAAACAAACACTTTAGGTAATGATTGGGATTCTTCTAAACCTTGCAATAAATTTTGAGTTCCTTTGAAATTGACATCAAAAAAAGCTTGTTTATCTATTGAGGTTTTGGGAATTGAATGTGCTTTGCCAGCGGTGTGGATTACAATATCTATATCTTTGTACAATTCCGGAATTTCGATTGCAAGGTCACAGTTATAATTGTGTCTTGAACTTCGACCCAATGTTTCCAATACGTAGCTCTGTTTAAAATGCTCTTTAATGTATCTTCCCAAAAAACCATTTGCACCAGTTAGTAAGATCTTCACGTACTTATTTTTTTAATATTTCAGATCTGTAATTATCTAGAATAGCGTCCTTCGTAAAGCTTTTCTCAGTCAATCTCCGTGCGTTTACTCCTTTCACAGGGATTTCATCAACTATTTGATGAATATTCTCAAAAAAATTAGTTATTGAACCCTCGTCATCCCATGAAAATGCCCAACCAACATCATTTTCATGGATATATCTGTTAATTTCAGCATTTCGATCACCGATGTATAATACAGGTTTACCTGCCGAAAAAATATTGTACACTTTTGATGGCACACCTAAGCCAAACATCCCAGGACTCAAAGTAACAAGACCAAGATCACAGGCATTCAAAAACTCATTCTGTTCATCCCTGGATCTTGATGCAAAAAATTGAATATTGCTGATACTCATTCCCTTTACAATTTCCTCTAGTAGCACTTTTTGTGCACCATCTCCTATAAGCACAAGATACCAGGAATGGTTTTTAATTTTTCCCAAAAGCTTGAATAACTGCTCTAGCCCTTGTACTCTTCCAATATTTCCTGCAAATTGAATCAAAATCTTGTTCCTAGCTTCAGAACTGTAGTTTTCTGAAAAACGTGAGGAATCCATCGGAAAGATATTTGTATGATCTGCCCAATTAGTTATCACGCTAATTGGTTTTTGAGTTCCCACTTTTACATTGAAAAGCTCTTTAATGTCGCTCCCCACAACAATCAAACGATCTGCCACACGATATGACCAATTAAATATGGCTAGCAAGAATTTATACAATATCGATTCCTTAGCAAACAAACCACCAGCTACAGCATTTTCAGGAAAAACGTCATGTACAATGATTACAAAGTGAAAGCCTTTCAGTATTTTCAAAAATGCGGTAACAGGCAGCAAAGTAGGTGGATTAGTGACCAAGACTAGCTTATCACCTCTTTTAACTTGGAGGAGAATTTTAAAAGCGATACCTGAAGTTAAAAAAAATAAGCCAAGAATTCGCATTAAAAGGCTGTTCTTATTAAATCTAGGCACATTTACCCTTTTCACTAGAATGGATTCTGAAAGTTCATATTTTGCCTTTAGTACCCCAGATTGATAATTAGATGGGCCACATATCACACCGACAGATTCGGATTCATTAATTTTTTCGGCAATTCTTGTCATGACATATCCAGTGGATACCTCTTCAGGATAAAAGAGCTCAGAAACAATCCAATAGCGCATTAAAAGGAATAATTATGGCTGTACAATTCTCTATTCTCTTGCATCCAGGATTTCATGTCCCTTATCATTTTTTCATAAGAAGGTATCTCTCCCAAAAGTGAAGTCTTTGCAGAGATAGCTAAAGATTTATCCACTTTATAATAGTCATCTGCCTGAATCTGCACATCCTTTTTAAATACTTCCTTGAAAATATTAACTAGGTCAAATTTACTGACCCTTACACCATTGGTTAGGTGAATGAGTCCACTAAGCTCTTGTTCAATCGCATGTTCAATAGCAATGGCTAACTGAATTGTCGTTACTCCTCCCCAATAGGATTGAATATATCCTTTAATTTCCTTGGCTTCATTACGCAGAAACCAATGTAAAAGTCCGATGCCATCAGATTTAATCTCTGGCCCTATAATAGAAGTTCTAATGGTAAGGTGAGCACCATAATTTACTTCACCCAAAGCCTTAGATTGTGCATAAAACCCGATTCCATCTTTTAAATCTGTATCGAGGTAATTCCCTTTTAAACCAGAAAAAACACAATCTGTACTAATATGTATTAAATGAGCTCCATAAGCTGTAACTTTTTTTGCAAGATCGTGAGGAAGATAGCTATTCAGCAAAATAGCTTTACCTGGGTTATCCTCTGCATCCTTGTTCAGGACTCCAATACAATTAATGATTACATTTGGCTTAAAATCAGTAATTACCAGATCAAGCGCAGTGAGATCCGTCACATCAATAGCGTATGTGAACTTGCTTGCGGAAGCTGTTCTAGCCAATTCACCGATAATATATTTGCCAGAATCGCTCAAATGCTTTTTAACTACATGTCCAGCCATACCGGCCGAACCCAAAATCAATATCCTTTTCACTTTGCAGTAGATTTATTCCAAATGACATCATTCACGATGGATGTATAACTCTGAATTAGTCGAATAATCCTTTCAGAACAATTTTTGATTTCATATTCTTTAGGTAATTCTCTTTTTTCACCAGATACATTCATGGCAGTTACTACATGAATAGCATTTAGAATCTCATCCTTACTAATCCCTCCTAAAACTATAGTTCCCGCATCCACCGCTTCAGGTCTTTCCGTACTAGTACGAATACTTACTGCAGGGAATCCACACATGGCAGATTCTTCGCTGATCGTTCCGCTGTCTGACAACACAATGAAAGCATTTTTTTGCAATGCGACGTAATCAAAAAACCCAAGTGGCTCAACATTCTTAATCAATGGATGAAAGCTTATATTCATGCTTTCAATTCGTTTTCTAGTACGAGGATGTGTAGAAAAAATAATTGGAAGCTGGTATTCATTGGCCACTGCATTCAATGATTCACAAAGAATTTCAAAATGATTTTTAATGTCAATATTTTCTTCGCGATGCGCACTTACAACTATATACTTTCCGTTTTTAAGTCCGAGCTTATCTACAACATTACTTTGTTCAACACTTGTCATGTATTTATTCAGCACTTCTCGCAGCGGAGATCCACTTACAAATACATGGTCTTTTCTGAATCCTTCACTTAACAGATACCGTCGGCTGTGTTCCGTGTAAGCAATATTAATATCACTGATATGATCGGATATTTTCCGGTTGATCTCTTCCGGAACGTTTTGATCAAAACAACGGTTACCGGCTTCCATGTGGAAAATCGGTATTTTCAAACGTTTGGCAGCAATAGTGCATAATACACTATTGGTGTCACCAAGCACAAGGAGCGCATCGGGCATTTCTTCTGCCAGTATCTTGTAGGATTTTGCTATGACGTTCCCGATCGTTTCACCTAGATCATTACCTGCAACATTCAGAAAATGATTAGGTTCTCGTAATTCAAGATCGTCAAAAAAAATCTGGTTCAGTGTATAATCATAGTTCTGCCCGGTATGTATAAGTTTATGATCGAATACCAGGTCACATTTCTTGATGCATTCGGCTAGCCGTATAATTTCGGGCCTTGTTCCGATGATCGTTACAACTTTCAACTTATCCATTGTATTATGATTTATATCCGATTTTGTTCAGTAAGGCAATCAGCTCACTTTGAGTAAGTCTCCGGGTATTGTGTGAATTATAATCGTCTATTTCTGCAATACTGCCGTTTCCTTCTGAGAAATATTTATTGTAATTCAGATCCCTGTTATCTGCAGCTAACCGATAATAATCGCCAAGGTCTTTAGCATTGAGCAATTCCTCGCGACCAAGCAGTGTTTCAAACAGTTTTTCAGAGTGTCTAGTACCGATGACATTCACAGGCACATTTGAATTATATATTTTCTTTATTGCATCAGCCAATTCGCCGATTGTAGAAGCAGGAGATTTCTGAACAAATATATCGCCTGAATTTCCATGTGCAAAAGCATAAATAACAAGTTCTACGGCATCATCTAGTGTCATCATGAAGCGAGTCATCTGTGGGTCCGTAACCGTAATTGGCTCGTTATTTTTAATTTGTTCGTAAAATAAAGGGATAACCGATCCCCGTGAAGCCATAACATTCCCATAACGAGTTCCAACAAGAATCGTATCGCCTGAAATCCGTGATTTTGCTACCATAATTTTTTCCATCATTGCCTTGGAAACGCCCATAGCATTAATAGGATAAACGGCTTTATCAGTACTTAGACAGATCACTTTCTTTACATGGTTGGCAATTGCAGCATTCAAAACATTCTCAGTACCAAGAATATTTGTTTTTACAGCTTCAATAGGATAAAATTCGCATGATGGAACCTGCTTTAAGGCCGCCGCATGAAAAATATAGTCCACATTTTTCAAGGCAATGCAAATACTTTGGTAATCTCTAACATCACCGATGTAAAATTTAATTTTAGGATTTTGCAATTCAACACGCATATCATGTTGTTTTTTTTCGTCACGGCTGAAAATTCTTATTTCTTTAATATCAGTATTTATAAATTTTTTTAATACTGCATTACCAAAAGATCCGGTACCTCCAGTTATTAACAAAACTTTTCCGTTAAACATAATTAATGGTATTTAATAATTTTTCAATATTATTTTTAATGAGCAACTTACTATTTTTTACATTGTCATAGTCTTTAGAAGAGATTAGAGAATTAAATATACTTTGAACTTCATTTGGATTAAAAACTAAACTAGGTTCTATTACATTAAAAACATATGGTAAATTTGAAGAAATAATTTTACAGCCTGCAGAAGCAGCTTCGATTAACGGCAATCCAAAACTTTCAGCAAGTGATGGAAAAATAAAATAATTGCACTTTTGATATAACTGCCTAATTTTATTGACAGAGCAATCCTCATGATTTACAATTTTCCTTCCTGAATTATTTAAAATGTCAATCTTATCTAAAATTTTTTTTGAACTCTTATTAGACAAAGTTAAATGCAAGGTTAAATTCTTATTTTCAGAAAATTGCGTAAATTTTTCCCATGCAAGAAGCAAAAAGAAATGATTTTTTTGTTTTGAAGAATCTGCAACATAAAGATAATTAGTATAGTTTTCCAGCGTCAAACCATTACATTTTTGGAATTTTGTTATATCAAAAAAAGGCATAACCTTAACTAAATGGCTTCTAATTCCTATTTTATCAACTAACAAATTTTTTACTAAGGGAGTCTGTGTAATCCATGTATAATTAGAATGATTAATTAGTTTGATATAGCATTTCTTGGCAATTAGTTTTATAATTTCCAGAATAGAAAGATTTGCATTATAAAAGTTAGCAATTAAAACATTGTGAAAATATATAGAAACTATTTTGTCTTTAATTATTATTGGAGGAGGAACATTTGCAAAACAAAATATTGTACTAAATAAATCAATATTTTTTTTATAATATTTTCTTCTTGACTTTTCTGATGGCTCCAAATAAACTACATTAAGTAATTCCAATTTAATTGTGCTAGAAATATCAATTCTGTTGTCTAATAAAAAAAAGAACTTATTTTCAATTTTCCTAGCTAAAATACTATTAATTAAATATTCTAGTAGTATCTTACCTCCACTTTTATTAATATATATAGAATCAATTAAAACCATTTTATCAATTATTTTATTAAATCGGTTTTTGTTGCATCAAGTCTAGGAATTTCAAAAGGCTTATCTAAAATTTGAACGAGTCGATGAGCAGTAGTAAAAGCTAAATCAAAATTAAATTCAGTTAATTTATTAATCACAAGTTCATTATAACCACCATTTGCATAAGCATAATATTTAACATCCTGCATCAAATTAGTTAAAAATACATTCATTTTAAATATTTCGCTTTCAATGGTGTCGTGGTCTTCAAACCTTAAATCATACGAATAATGCCCATGTCCTCCTATAGTATGGCCTAAAAATTTAATTTCAAGCACATCGCCATAACTCAAATAAAACTCATTAGAAAAAGCCTTATAATCACAAGTCACATATTTAATAAATAGATCATTCAATAAACTTCTTTTCCAAATTTTGTCTGGGTATTCTCTTAATACTCTTGTCACAAAAATCATTTCTTTACTCCAAATATTATTGGACCATCTAGAAGTATAAAACTCATTTAAAATATCGGGTGACATATTAAACGAATTCTCAAAAGATCTATTAATAAAATCAACTATTTTATGAGGTAAAACAGATGCTAGAATAAATTGTATTTTGTGAGAATCAATTATGGAATTTTCAAATAAAGGGCCTGAAGGGACAAAAAAACATGCCTTAATATTATTTGAGGCTAAACTTCTAGCAATTGACAGATGATCTTTCAACCCATCATCAAAAGTTAACATTGTAATGTCCCTTACAATGTTTTCCTCACAAATCAATATTTCTTCTCCTAAAGAAAGTAGTCTACTCTTTCGAATTAATAAATTATTTATAATATTATCAAACTGATTAGGCTCTAAGAAATATGGCAATTTATATCTCTCTGGATAAAATGATTTATCAAATTTCCTAATATCATGTAACATTAATATATTCATCCTAACGCAACTTTCTTTAATATTAACTTACTACCATCTGCACATTTTATGAAAGCATTTGGATAAGGATCGTCTAATGACCGTATTTTATTATATAATTGAAGTGCCGTAAAATTTTCAAAATCATCCAACTTAATTTCACTCTGACTAGGTTTTCTTCTTTTAAATAAAGTTGCTAGCTCTTCATCTTGATCTATTAATGTAAACATTTGTCCAGACTCGATTTTCAGAATAAATGTTCTAATTAAATCTGCTGTTAAAAAAGAAATTCTGTTAAATATATCTTCTAAAGATCCTCTAAGCGAGAGATACTTTTGAGAAAATATAGGACCAGCATCAAGTTTGTTGTTCATTTTAAAAAGTGTCACACTAGAGTCAAGAATACCATCTATGATTTGATTTTGAATTGGGCTACCACCTCTGTAAAACGGTAAGCTAGATGGATGAATACAAAAACATTCGTATTTATTGATAACTGTTTCTTCAATAATATTACTCCATCCAACAAAAAAAATATATTTCAATTCTTTATTTAAATTAATTTGCTCATTCAATTGGTCATTGGAAGTAACCATTGCAATAGAAAGATTCAACTCATAGTGTGCACGTAAAGCCCAATCTCTGTAACCGACAAAAAGAAATTTTTTCATTATTACAAAATTTTAAATTGTTTAAATATCTAACTATAGATTTGAAAATTACTATTAAATAAAAATAATTAATTATCAAGACAACAATTGTAAGTAAATTCCTAAAAATAATTTTCTGAGACACCATCTAAATGTCTAATGAAGTAGGTACATCAATTTTAGAAATTAAAACCATTTCTCGGGGAAATTCATATTCTAGTGGAAAATCATTTATACTTTCAACAATATTTTCTCTTTTAAAAGAAAATGGATAAGAAAAAATATTTAGCTTTCTAAAATCTCCGGATTTAATATCAAAATTTAAAAATGTAGATGCAGTAATATGTGAAGTAGTAAGCATAAACTTATACCTAACAGAGGAAATATTTTTTAAAAATAAATTAATATCTGAAAAAGATAAATGGAAAAGGATATCCCTAACAATTAATAAATCGCAATCTTCAATTTTATCTACACAAATATTACAATGTACAAACTTTATCCTATCATTAGAAAACAAATTATTATTTCTTTGAATTAATTCCGGGACAATATCATAGCCAAAATATTCAATATTTTGATTTTCCATTACCAAACGCATCCAATTGAAATCACCACACGGAGCATCACAAATTTTATTAAATGAATACTTATTAATGGCAATCCTGAGCCAATTTCTTAAATTTTGAGTATAAGCAATTTCAGAGCCAGTTCCACTGACAGACTCTTTACTTCTCCATAAGTTATTCTTATAAATAGATACAAATCGATCTTGAATGCTTTGCTGTCGAAGAGCTTTATGATATATATATATTGTTCTAAAGTTCTTAAGAAAATAAATTAACAAAAAAAGAATTTGGGATAGGCTTTTATTTTTAAACTTGGATGAAACTTTATTTAGAAACATTTTTATGGTTTTTTTAAATGAAAAATTATATTATCAACTTTTTTGCCAAAATATTTATCAATTTTAGATTTATAATTGTACTTTTTTAATAACTTTAAACTATTCTTGTAATAATTAGCTTGCGATCTATGATCTTCACTAATTGAAACGATTTTCCAATTTGTATCAATTATTAATTTAATCCAGGCATGTAAAGATAAAATTGTAACATGATCAGGTGCTTGAAGTGTAAATGAATATTCCATAAATTTTTCCAAAATCGATCCAACAACTGGAACAGAAAATATTAAATTGCAATTCATTTTGGACAAATCATATAAATCCTCAAGTTGTTTTTGTGGATTTGCCAAATGTTCAAACACCTGATTGGAAATAATTAGATCAATTTTATTGAAAGGTATTTCATTTATATTTCTAATTGTTTGCGGATCTTTACTAAAAGGATCATAAGAAAAACTTTCCTTATTCAATATAGTTAATGATTTTAAATATTTTATGTAAAAGGAAGAACCTGAACCAAAATCTAAAACTGTAGAATTATTTGTAATTAAATAGTTTGCTACAATTTCGTTATACTTGCATATTGGACGAATAAAACGAAGTACTTTTCCAAAAAATGAATTTGAATTATATCTTAAAATATGTAAAATGTTACTTCTTGGATTAGGAGATTGAATAATAGAATAATAATTTTCGCTATAGTTGTGTACAACTTTTTCCGGATAACTCAAGTAAAAGCTTCTACAATTTAAACATATACTGTATTCATATTCATTTTCAGCGTTGTAAAAATAATCTTTTGTAATAAATTTCGTAAAGGAATTACTACCGCAATAACATTTTTGCATAATAAAAATAATTAATTTTGAAAATCATTAGTTTCCTTTTAAAACACCATTTCAATCTTAAAAAAAAAGTAAAATTTGTCGTCCGCCCAACATATGAATCTAAAATTTTATTCTTAAATGTTCCGTTAATAATATAAAATTCATTTTTTCCAAAGAAATTACGACCTGTTTTAATAAAATCATCAATAAACATTTCAAAATCAACGCCTATTCTTTCTACTTCTTCTGTGTGTGCAAAAGAATAAATTTTATTTTTAATACTATTTTTCCCTCCCATATAAGATAAGTGCCATCCCCCATTATTGATAGGTATACCTACATTAGTTAATCTAACTTTTGTTAATGTTGTACCATAATTTAAAAATGCTAGAAAAGTAGAAGAATAATATTCATTTAAATAATTAAGTTCATCTACATTTTTAAAATTAAATCCTCTGGTACCACCCATCCAAAACGGTAAATCATTACGCCTATAATTTGGCCAAAAAAAAGAAAGCTCTTGGATTGCAATTAGTAAACTTGACCCATCATACCTAGAAAGCTTTGAAATAAATTTATGTGAAGGTATTTCATCAACATCACTTATCATTATTTTATCGTCTTTTGTAAAATTAATATTTTTAGCTAAATAATTACGTTGCAGATTTTCATTCTCCCATGCATTCTTTACTGTAGAATTTCCCGGAAAAACAACATGAATGATTTTGGCTTTATATTTATCAAACCTGTTTATATTTTCATTAAAATATAAACATTTTTTCTTACCTGAATGCGTAGTATCTGATTCACACAAAACAAAATAATCTACGTGATTATACAAATATTCTAAACGCTCTTCAAGAACATCTAGTTCATTAAAAAAACAAAATAAATCATAAATCATACAACTAATGAATTAACTGTAAACAAAACAATGCAATGAGATTTTTAATCTACTTGAGACTAAATGTAAGTTATCTAAATCAAAATCGATATTATATAAATTGGACCATTCAAAATCATAAACAAAATAAATTAATTCTGCTACTTCAGAATTTTTAAGAGCGGGAGTAGGTAGAGCAAGCGGGATTACATCATTATTTAAATAGGAAAATATTTTACTAGGAAAACTACTAGAATTAAATGGTTTAAGTGGATCTTGCAACACCAATCCATATTTATAAAATTTATAGATGCCATTTAAATCCTCATCTTCTACATTTCTAAGCAGCTTTACATTGCTTTTTGATTTTGATAAATCAATCAGAATATTATAAATTAAATCACTGCACAAAACACATAAACATAAGTTAAAATGGTCTGGAATTTTTTCAATCAATTTAATCAGAAGTGAAACGTTACCCATTTTATCATCGTTTACAGATCCGACATAGATAAATGAGTTGACGTCTTTCTTATCTAAATTTTTTTTATTGCCACATTGAAAATATCCACCGCGTAAAAGTGTATTCTTTTTAGGAAACCATGTTGTTTTCAAAAAATAATTACTTACTATAAGTTTTTTAAATATTCTAATATAATTTAATTCAAAAAATAATTGGACCTTATTTGGGTTAACATTTGAATAAAGTTCATTAACCTGTAAAACCAATTTATTTCGGTAAAGAAGAAAAATAGGGAAATAAATATAAAAAGCTTCTGAATGATATATTATTACTCTGTCATATTTAGAGAACAAAAAAAACATATATGGTATTCGTACAATGAAACTTGCCCACTTTGAAATAAACCATGGTGCAATATTTTTAGTATTAATATGAAAGGACCATTTCTCAAGGTAAATAAAAGAACAAAAGTCAGCATTTGGGAGCTCTGATCTAAAATTAGACATATGTGTGAAATTAGCAAACGTACTTGTAGTTGATAGTGATGAAGATAATTGGAAATCAGAAAAATGAAGCACTAATAATTTATCCATTTATGTTGCTTTTTACCATTAGTAAGAATATTTGTAAATCTCTCAAAAATTATAACTTTCTCTCTACCTAAGTACGCAGAACAGAAACTAAAAGAACTGTCAGATAAAATAGTAACTGCACTTTCAGCAATAAACTTAAAAGAATCCAGTTCAGAAAGTTCTAAAAATTGTCCATACTCGCTTAATAATCTCATGTTATTTTTTAGATAATTTACATCATCAGTAATAAAATAAATAGGATAATTCGGATATAATGAAAGACTTTTTTCTATCATTTTAACATAATTAGTTTCCTCAATTTTTAGAGAATAATCTTTAATTCGAACATGAATACAAATTCTATCTACGTTGGGACTAAAATCAATATCAATGAAATCTAAATATTTAGATTCTTGAAAATAGTTATTAGAGAAACCTAAATAATTTGAATTTACTTTAAACCTGTCGATAATTCGCCAGATTAATGAAATATCAAATTGAATTCTCTTATATTTCAAATTAAAGATGAATAATAGATTTTTTCTTTTGTATCTGTAATCATTTTCAAAACCATAACTATCATCAATCGCAACTGAATAATTTAAGCTCAAAAAATATTGATATGCCCCATAAATAAAGAGTTGATTCCCTAAACCACCCCTAAGCAATAGTATTAGCATTTAGTAAATAATAAATTTATACACTCAATGTAAAATTTATTGAATTAATATAGATTTTACAAAATTTCTTTTTTTATATGACAAATAAAATGTGAAGAATAAATTTATCCAACTTTTAAAATGATTAATGGGATTTATAATATTTGACTTTCTTAATGGCCCTGCTCTAAGTATAGTCCACATACTTTTTCTAAACCCATATTCATGCGGATATCTTAAGTAAAACAAAACAAAACTTGAAAGTCTTTCTATCTCTGTAAAAGGTTGATTAATTTCAAATCTTAGTCCACCTTGTGGTGCTTTAATATGAACTATCAATGCATTGGGATGAAATGCTATTTTAAAACCTTGTTTTTTTAATCTTAAACCTAGATCTGCATCCTCATAATAACCACCAATAAAATTTTCATCAAAACCGCCAATTTTTATCAAAGTTTTCCTGTCAAAACTTTGATTACAGGATATGGAAACTCCATTATAATCATAATTTATATTCCTGAGATCTTCCTTTACCTCTACAGTTCCAACTTCTGGTTTCAAGATATCCAATAAATTATAATTAAATGAATGTGATCTATGATAAATTGGGCCCATACAAGATTTTATTGAGTCATTTGCATAAACCGATTGGTGACTTCTAATACAATCTTTACTAAGTATTACGTCATCATCAAAAAATATGATAATATCTCCTTTCGCCTTTTGTATAATTGTATTTCGGGCTAAGCAAACAGCAGGCTGATTCTGTAAAAAATAAATTATCTTTTCATTTATCTTTGAAAAGTAAGTTTTTAACTCCGTTGTTATTAAGATATCTGGTGTCTGGTCTACAATTATGATTTCTACTACTGAATCACAGTTTAATTCAATTATATAATTAACTGTTTTTTTTAAAAACTCACTTCTATTAAAAGTTGCAATTCCAATAGTTATAGATTTGGTCATAAAGTTATATATATTAGATATTAAAAGGTATTCTTTACCCTAATTCCACAAGAAATATATGCAAAAATATAAAGAAGAAATGAAGGTAAAATAATTGTAGGAATCATAATAAATATTTGTGACATAGTTTGTTTAGGAAGAAAAGAAAATGGCATAAAAGATAACAACAATAATGCAATTCCAAAATATCCAAAATTTCGTGCGAAAATAATTATTAAAATATTATATAAAGCAGCTATTGAACTAAAGAGTAATACACCTACCCAGCCTAACTCCCAATAATAATGCCCACTAATTAAAAAATCAGTCATACTAATGTCACTTCCAGTTATTTCATTAAAACAAACATACATTCCCATTTTTTTTTCTGTACCATCCGCAGATCCTGGAAATGGCTTACTTGTAGTAATTAATTGTCTAGGTAAAAACGAATAAAAGCTATTAAAAATTGGATTAAAATACACGAATTCATTTTTTAACCCAATTCTTAAAAATCCAACAGCAAACAATGAAGATGCTCCATACCTGTATTCAATTTCCCGGATTATTGAGTTTTGCGTCTCGTCACTTTGTTGTATTCCAAGTTCATCATTAAAAAAATCACTTAGAAATGTAGTATAACCTTTTGCAGTACTTAAATCGATTGTTTTATTAGCAACACTTACCGCAAATGCATATTTAATCGCGCTTAATTTTTCCTGTATAAGTGCAAAAAAAATAAATGGAAATATTCCAATAATTAAATTTCTCTTGAATTGTTCCCTACTCAATTCAATAAATGAGATAATAATAAAACAAGTTGTAATTCCTATAAATGTACCCCTTAACCCAGCAATTAAGTTTATTGAAATAATTGGAATTAAAGAAAAAATTCCAAAAATAACCCATTTTTTTGTACCATTCTTTACTCCAAGAATAATTAATATCGTAGAGCAGATCGGACCGATATAATACAAGGAGTCTTTGAAAAGCCATACATAATTTGAAAATAGTGAGTTAAAAAATAAGCCACAAACGGATAAAGAAATAAATATAATTAAAATATTGACTTGCTTTCTTAATTTAAAATCAATTGAAATATATTTTTTTGATCGTAACAGCATTAATAATACTGTGAAAGCTGAAAAATATACTAAATTAGAAACTAATTCTAAAATAGTTACTTGTAATATCTCAACACTCGAAACTCCATATTTTTTATTTTCTGCTCCCTCAGATAATATTCTAAGAAAATCTACTATTACCCCATTAAATAAAGTTCTAGTAAAATTAAAATAAAAAAAAATTTTTACTAAAATTAAAATTGTATTGTTATTTTTTTTCCAATAATTTCTATATAAAAATATAATAAATAAAATCTGGGTTATATTTATTAAAAAACAGAAAAAAAAGACTAGTCTGTCCATAAATATTTAATACAACAATATTAATTTATTATACATTCTTATCCTTAAATATCAATGTGTAATAAAGTTTTGCAACCAATTCATAACCAAGAGAACTCATTTTTTTTACTATTTGTATGTTATTAAAATTGGCGTTTACGGCTAAATGATCTTCTAGTAATACAAAAAATGGTCTATATCTTTCCCAATCATTTGAATCAATAACTTGATTTTCAAATCCTTCAACATCAATACTCATAAAATGAATCTTTTGATTATTATTCTTGTATTGTTCTATTATATCTTTAAGTTGTTTAGTTTTTGTTTTAATGATATTCTTTATTTTATAAGGCGGCTTCTCACTCCAAATTTTTGCATTTTTTTCGGAAAATGTGTTTAACGCTTTTTCATTGAAGATGTAATAATTTAATTCCTCTGAATTTTTGGATATACCAATTTCTAAATTTATATCTCTTTTTCTAAATCTATTAAAAGGCTTCATGCTGCCCGGCATCGGATCAATATTAATTCCATTCCAACCACGTTTATAAAATTGATAGGTGTTAGAAAGTCTTTTAGGATGATGCGCTCCTATATCAATATAAAATCCTTTCTCTACAGAATCTAAATATCTGCTTAAAATAATATCTTCACCTTCTTGTGAATAAGACTTTGTCATATAAAAATAGTTATTAAAGAATAGTTTCTTTAATTCAAGAATACTTCTTTTAAAAATTTTAATTATTATCATATTTGAGCTTATAATAATTTACTAAAATTGTTTAGTTTTAGTGAATTAATTTTAATTATTAAATGCCTTTTATTTTTTGTTATAAAACTCTTTTGGAAGCTTTTCCCACTCGCTTTGTGGCAATGCTTTAAAGTAATTGTATGTTTTTTGTAAGCCCTCTTCTCTTTCTACTTTTGGCTCCCATCCTAAAATGGTTCTTGCCTTGGTAATATCTGGCTGTCTTTGCTTTGGATCATCCACCGGTAATTCCTTATAAACAATCTTCACGTTATTTCCTGTTAATTTCAAAACCTCTTCTGCAAATTCCATTAAACTAATTTCATTGGGGTTCCCAATATTCACAGGACTTGAGTAGTCGCTTAATAATAAACGGTAAATTCCTTCTACTAAATCATCTACATAGCAGAAGCTTCTTGTTTGTGAACCATCCCCAAACACCGTCATGTCCTCGCCTCTTAATGCTTGTCCAATGAATGCTGGTAATGCACGACCATCGTTCAGGCGCATTCTAGGACCATAGGTATTGAAAATGCGGATGATTCTTGTTTCAACATGGTGGAAGGTATGGTAAGCCATGGTGATGGATTCCATATAACGTTTTGCTTCATCATATACCCCTCTTGGACCTACTGGATTGACATTACCCCAATATTCTTCGGTTTGTGGATGCACAAGTGGATCTCCGTAGACTTCGCTTGTACTTGCGACCAATATTCTTGCACCCTTCGCTTTCGCTAAGCCCAAACAATTATGTGTACCCATCGCTCCTACTTTTAAGGTTTGAATAGGAATCTTCAAATAATCGAGTGGACTAGCTGGGGATGCAAAATGTAAAATATAATTCAAGTCGCCTTTGATATCAATAAAAGTGGTGATATCATGATGGATGAATTCAAAATTCGGATTCGAGCTTAAGTGCTCGATATTCATCATGTCGCCTGTGATTAAATTATCCATTGCAATCACATAGTACCCTTCCTTGATAAAACGATCTGCCAAATGCGAACCTAAAAATCCAGCAGCACCCGTTATTAATATTCTTTTTTGACTCATTTTGGTTTTATTAATTTACTTTGTCAGAGTGTTCTCTTCCGATACTTTCATAATGGTATCCTAGTTCTGTCATCCTGTACACATCAAATAAGTTTCTGCCATCAAAGATGATCTTGTGTTTGATCTCTTTTTTCATTTGCTCAAAATCTGGCATTCTAAACTCACTCCACTCGGTCGCAATAATCAAAGCTTCTGCACCAGCTAATACTTCGTATTGATTCTCGGCATAGTTGATCTTATTTCCTATTTGACCCTTGACATTTGACATCGCTTCTGGATCATAGGCCGTTACTGTAGCGCCTGCGCTTGTTAGTGCATCAATGATGCTGAGTGCTGGTGCTTCTCTAATATCGTCTGTATTAGGCTTAAAGGCTAATCCCCACAATGCAAAATGCTTGCCTGCTAAGTTGTCGTTATAATAAGCCTTGATTTTTTCTACTAAATGTAATTTTTGATTGGCGTTGACTTTCTCCACTGCTTTTAAAATCTCAAAATCATATTTCACTTCATCCGATGACATGATCAATGCTTGCACATCTTTAGGAAAACATGATCCACCGTAACCAATGCCTGGAAATAAAAATCGCTTACCGATTCTGTCATCTGATCCAATCCCTCTTCTTACCATATCCACGTCTGCGCCCATGCGCTCACATAACTGTGCAATCTCGTTCATAAATGAGATCTTGGTAGCAAGGAATGAGTTTGCAGCGTATTTAGTTAGCTCTGAACTACGCTCATTCATAAATATCACTGGGTTCCCTTGTCTTACAAATGGCGCATATAAGTCACTCATTAATTTCTTAGCTCTTTCTGATCTTGTTCCTACAACCACTCTATCTGGCTTCATGAAATCATCCACCGCCACACCCTCTCTTAAAAATTCTGGGTTGCTTACCACATCATATTCACCTTTGTAGTTTAATCTAATCGCTGCACTTACTTTATCAGCAGTACCCACTGGCACGGTGCTTTTATTGACAATGACTTTATAGCCCTTTAAAATCTTTCCTAAATGATCCGCTACACCCAACACATATTTTAAATCCGCGCTGCCATCCGCACCCGGAGGCGTTGGTAATGCTAAAAAGATAATATCCGCATCTTCCACCGCTTCCACTAATTCGGTGGTGAATCTTAATCGCTCCTCTTTGATATTTCTTAAAAATATTTTCTCTAAACCTGGCTCGTATATCGTGATTTGTGCTGCGCTTAATTTTTCTACCTTTGACTTGTCGATATCCATACAAGTCACTTTGTTACCAGTCTCTGCGAAACAAGTCCCTGTTACTAATCCTACGTATCCTGTGCCTACAACTGCTATTTTCAACACTTACTTAATAATTTAAAGTTTAATTTGATCATAAGTTAATATTTTTTTTATTCTTCCATTTTCGAGTTCTATAATTTTATTGCAACTTTTTAAAGTTGTTAGCCTATGAGCAACAATAAAAATCGTTAAATTATTATTTAATTCATTTAAAGTATTCATTATTTCTATCTCCGTATCACTATCTAAGGCACTTGTTGCTTCATCCAGAACAAGAATACTAGCACTTTTATAAAGTGCTCTTGCTATTCCAATTCTCTGTCTTTGCCCTCCCGAAAGTCTAACACCTCTTTCTCCTACTATAGTATTATAACTTTGGGGCATATCTTCTATCGAGTTTGATATTTTTGCTCGTTTTGCAGCATCAATCACTTTATCCATTTCTATTTGATTAAAGGGTATCCCAAAAGCAATATTTTCTGCAATTGTGGAATCTGATAAAAAAATTGATTGTGGAACATGTGCAATTTGCATTTGCCAACTACGTTGATTAAGGGGTGATATCTCTTTATCATCAATAATAATACTACCATTAGTAGGATATAATAAGGACATTAAAATATCTAGTAGTGTGCTTTTCCCACACCCAGTGGTACCTATTATTCCAATACAACAACCTTTTTCAATTTTAAAATTCAAATCTTCTAAAATAAATGGCGTGTTATTTGAATATCTAAAACTAATATTTTTTAAGGTTATGGAATCATTAAATTGCAATGGAGTGACATTATTAGCATTTAAATGTTCTGGTAGTGGTTGATTTAACAGTTCTAACGCATCTAAGCAAGTTTGTTCACCACCTTTATAACTAGTCCAACTAGCATAGAATTGTTGTAAAATTGGAAGTAACCTTAAAGCACCTAAAGCAAAACCACCTAGTATAATCGTAACATTTGCTGTTCCATTAGATTTAAAATAAATGAAGTAAGCAATGATAGCAATTAAAATCATTCCAATAGTCTCTAAAAGATACCTAGGTGCTTGACCAATTAAAATTAAATTTGCCTGTGCGTTTCGAACATCAGTATCTGCCTTTTTGTATATTTCACAGTAAATATCTTGTGTGCCATCAATCAAAATATCCCTAATACCGCCTAAACCTTCTTGTAAAACTTTCAATACAGCAGGTTGCTTTCTATTTATTAATGTGCCATATTGAGTAATTTTATTTTTGAATAATTTTATTATAAAAAAATATACCGTAACGAATCCAATAATTATTATAAAAGTAATTATTGGATTCATAATTAATAACGCAGCAAAAATCATCATGAAAATTAAAGCTGAAGAGAAAATCACGAATAATGGTAAAATAGCTGAATTAACTAAAGTATTTGATTTATTAATTACTCCAGATATTATTTCACTACTATTTTTTGAAATTTGAACTAAAAATGGTTGATATAATGTATTTCTAAAAATTTTCGAACTCAAATCTGCGCCAATTTTTTGACTTAATTTATTTTGAAACCAAATCAAAAATAACCTTACCAATCCTGTAATAACCATTATTAAACAAAAAGTAATTGTAATTGGGAAGATTAGCTCTTTTGGACTTTTTATATTAAAAACATTGTTATAAAATTTAATATACGCCAAGTTGAATAGCTTATCTGGATTTGTTATAACATTTAAAAAGGGAATAACCGACCATACACTAATAAGTTCTGATATTGAAGCTATTATTGTTATAAAAAGAAGGAAATAAAGTTGCTTTTTTCTTTTCCTACTAAGATGTGTAAATAATTTTTTATACATTAATTATTTCTACTTGTATTTATAAATTTATTTTTAAAGATAATTGCTGATGTAATTAAATAATGTTTTATACTATCTATTGAAAAATAAAATAAATTATTTTTCAATAGATAGTAAATTTCTTTTACTAATAAAAGAGGCTTGAAAAAAATATTCCAAATTTTAAATCTAGTGATATATTTTTTATAATACTTATTAACGGAGAAATTTCTGATAGAATCGTCATCTAAATGTTGATTGATATAATTTGAAATATTATTCATCATTTTTATATCATCAAATTCACTTAGCACTTTATTATGTAAATTATTTTCAAGACTAAATCTTAGTTCATCATTATGTATTATTTTATTAATTAAAATAATACATTCATCTAAGTTTGAAAATGTGGGAATTTCTTCTTGAGAAAATATTAAACCAATAGATGGGGCATAATCTGAAATACAAACTGTTTTGCATAATCCAGCTTGTAAAAACCTTCCTTTAAACGTTAATAACGAAGCATTTATTTCATTATCACTTTTTGGGAAAAAGGAATCATAGTCTCTAAAAGAGTTGGAAAAGGATAAGTTTAAAACAATTTTCGATCTATTAATAAGCTTAATAATTTCATCATCAGTTACAATATTATTTGGAGGTCCTACCACTTTTATATTTATTCCTGATTTTAATAACTGATCAATAAATAATTTTCTTCCAAATTTGGTAATATCTCCATAAAATAAAACGTCTATTTCTTTTTCAAGATTCAAATATTTAAATGAGTTTTTTGTATCTTCTAGAGTAAAAAAATGGGAACTTATATTATACTTCCTAAATATCAACACCTCCAAAGGATCATAAGCAATTACTAAATTACATTTTGAACCATTTATCAAATTTAAGTTACCATGAACAATATTATCAAATGTAAGTAAGATCTTATATGTCTTGCTATTTGTCATTTGTATAACATTGGAATCTATAAAGGGAAGGAAATCAGTATCAAAAACTACTATTTCAATATTTTTTAAAAAAATTATTTCATTAATTATTTTAATTAACTGAAATGATCCGCCTTTATAAAAGATTTGATCTGCAAATAAATATTCAACATTATAAATAATCTCAAATTTTTTAATTACATCTTTTTCCCAACTGTATACATGCGGGCAAGCAAAAACTAAAAGACAATTTTTTTTCATTTTATGCAATATAATATTCACGTTTTAATATTATTTTATAAAATTAAATAATATTAAAATGCGAATGAACTTTGTAAAATTTATATAATTTGATTAAATCAAGAATGCCATCTTCTAAGGATAGATTTGTTTTATAACCAAGAACCTTTATTTTTTTAAATGAAACGAGAAAATTTCTCACATCTAGATCGGAAAGATTAGAATTTACAATTTCAAAATCAACATGTTTGCGAATTATTTCAGCAATGTCATTCTTTGAAAAATTTAATGATTCATCACCAACATTATATACATTGTTCTTCATGCTATCTGCGTTTTCAAGTGCAAACATGTAAGCATTTACCGCATCATCTATATGAACGAATGTCCTTTTTGAATAACCAGCAAAAATAACAACACTTCTATCATTTATGGCTTTGTATGTAAAATCATTTGCAAGTAAATCATTTCTCATTCTAGCTCCAACACCATAAACTGTTGCAAATCTTAGTGAAATTGAATTTTCTCGATTAGAGACGATTTTTTCTGCAGCTAATTTAGTTTTCCCATAAATGCTTACTGGTTGAGCTTCAACAGTTTCGTCACATTCTTCGCCACCTGCTCCGTAAAAGGAAGTAGTAGATGCATTTATTAATAACTGATTCTTATCTAGGAGATTTACTAATTTTTCTGTGGAGCCAACATTTATATTCTCTGCAGAATCAGGATTAGAAGCACATGCTGGCATGCCACTAATACCTGCAAGATGGAAAATTACATCTTGACCTTTTACTGAAGTATTTGATATATTTCTGATATCTTGTTGTATTATACTTAATTTAGGATTATTTACTATCTGCAAGACTGGATCATAACCATACATAAAATTGTCAAGAATTGTTACATTATGCCCTTTATCTAATAATTTTTTTACGAGGCTAATTCCTTTGTAACCCGCACCTCCTGTTACTAATACTTTCATGTTTATTATTTTTTTATTTAAAGTGGATACCAAACAATCAAAGAATGACCTTCAATAAAAAAGGAACCAGAGAAAGTTCTTTGTTGATTAACTATTTTGATTTTTCCCTCATTTTCTAGTTGTCGTAAATATGGCAAATAGCCAAATAAATAATTTCGTTTTCTAAAATATAAAGTTGACAATCGATCAATTAAATTATTTTGATCAAGTAGTTCATCTATTGGTTCTAAGTGTACGCAAATTCTTGGTTTTTTCTCTAAAACAAAGTCTACAAATTGTTTGTATTTGTTTCCAATTTGCTCAAGTGCTGCAACACTTAAAAACCCACTATTTTTTGGAACTTCTATAGAAAAATCTGGATTGTAGAAGTCGAAATTTTTTCCTTCAATATTATCCTCGATTCCAGCTTCCTTTATTTGATTAATGATTTCCTGAGATGCCTTAGTCCAATCTAGTCCAATCATTCGTGCAGTCGGATTAATTTTTCTTGCTCTTAGCAAATGATACCCTGGTCCGCATCCAAATTCGAAAATTGAACTTACACCTGATAAATACTTTTCTACAGCCCAATCTACAATAATACAGTGTAGCTTGTAATCAAAATATGGTATCAATGGTCTGATCATTTCCTGATTCCAATGAATTAAAGAATGTTTCCCATGATATCTAGGGACTAGATCATTAACAGATTTTCCACTTTTTATAGCATCTAAATTTTCACCCCAACCTTTTTCCCACTCGTTTAGACGATGCTCTCCTGCAGGTTTTGTATCTTTATCTACATCTACTTTACATAGCGCATTGACTACTTCTCTAATATAATTATCACGATCAAGAGAGCTAATTTCTTCATATTCTAAAGATGCTTCGAGACATCTTTGCTTGAGCATATCTGACAACTTGGTGTCAAGAACTTGTTCAATAACTTCTGCAGTAATGGTTTTTTTTGTACTCATTTTTATTTTATTTATTTATTAAGAAACATAGACGACTGCCATGCAATTGTTTTTTCTAATCCATTTTGTATATCACAGAAATTTAGTTCGCCAAACTCTTTATTAAATCTTGATAAATCTAATCTGACATCTTCAGGAGCACCAGAAACACCTTCACTTACGTCACTGGGCTTCAATACTGGAACATTGGTTATTTTGCCAATTAACGTTGCTAATTCGAAAATCGTTAATGAAGATATGCCTCCAATATTATAGACATCCTGTGTTCCTTCAAATAAAATCTTCCACATCATATTAACTGCATCAGAAACAAAGCAATATGTTCTTTTAGCAGAGCCAGAATCCATTAATTTGATTTCTTTATTTAATAATGCTTTCTCAATAAAATTATTTAAAACTCTTCTATCATCCGATTTTGTTCCTGGGCCATAAGCTAAGCTCAATCTTGCTGAAACTGCAGACACTCCTTTTTGTTTAAATATAGATGTAATTGCCTCCCCGCATCTTTTAGCTTCTATATAACAAGCCCTTGAATGATTTGGAGTTGTAGTCCCAATTTGAGTTTCATTATATGGAGGCATTGGTAGTCCGCTATAAATTTCACTAGAACTTATAAATAAAAATTTACCATTTTGTTTCAATCGCTTTTCAAGTAAAAATATAGTTACCGTTGTGTTCAGTTTTATGGTGATTTCAGGAAACTCCATAAACTTTCCAGGTTGGCCATAAGTTGCAGCATGAATAATATAATCTGCTTCTGGTAACGAATTTAAAAAACTTTCGTTAGTTAAATCTCCACAAAAAAAGGTTATATAATTTTTATCTAAGAGTGGATTGAAATGTTCGGGTATGCCGTGATTGACTATTGCAATTATATTTAAATCAATCGCAAGTACTTCTTTTAAATATTTTAAAGAATAAACAAAGTGAGTTCCAACTATTCCTGAAGCACCAGTAATTAAAATTGTCTTTTTATTAAATAAATCAACTTTAATATTTTTCAAACTATCTTTCCCACCTTCCTGTAAAAGTTCGGTTCTAAGCATTAAAAAATAAGTTTAAGCGTAAATGAATATTATTTGAATCTAATTTCAGATTTTCATCATGTTCGGCAGCAGTGCCATATCGAGATAAAAATTCTCTTGGTACTCCAATTGATGTAAAACAAATTGGTTTACCATTCATTGCCTTTAATATACAATGAGCTGTAGTTCCTTCATAAAAGGGTTCGACAACTGCTATTTTACCATTAGTAGAATTTTGACTAAGTAAATGATTATCAAATGGATAAATAGTTGTATAGTATAAAATGGTAACATCCATATTTTTGCATGCGTCTATCACTTTATCTAACATAGGCCCAATAGCAATCACAGTGCCATTTTTCCCTTTTTTTATCACATTCCCCTTACCAAAAGTTATATCTATATTTTCTATCGAATGTCCTTTCTCAGTCAGTCGATAATAATTAGGTTTACCCATATTATATGTGTTCCTAAACAATATATCGAAGTCATTCTCTGAACCTGGTACTATAATATTCATTTCAGGTATAGTCAACATTAATGAAATATCGCCAGGACAATGATGTGTACACCCTAATGCCGCATAATCATAGGAAGCACCTACGCTTACAATGTTTATAGGGAATTTTTGATACCCTATATCAACTTTTAATTGCTCAAAGCATCTTTCTACAATAAATGGTGCAATACTATGTAATATTGGGTAGAACCCTTCTTTAGATAAACCCGCAGCAAAGCTTGTCATTGCTTGTTCTAGTATTCCAATATTAAATACTCTTTCGGGAAACGATTTAAATGAATCCCTAAAACCAAATACACCTATATCTCCTAATAAGAGTATTGTTTTTTTATCTTTTTCGATTAGCTCTTCAACTGTTTTAACAAATTGTTTTCTCATAGGTAAATTATAATTCTTGTAACATTTCTTGTAGCTCAAGCTCAGTAGGTGTTTTGTGATGCCAGGCAGGATTATTTTCCATTACTTTTATGCCTTTACCTTTTATCGTATTTGCAATTATAGCAGTGGGTTTATTTTGATGTTTTAGATTAAAATTTTTAATTAAATCATCATGATTATGACCATCAACTTCTAATGTGTTCCAACCAAAACTTTTGAACTTTTCTGACAAATCGCCAAGCAATAATGCCCGGTCATTGGAATGATTATAGTCTACAATACATGTCAAATTATTCAAATTGTGGTTAGCAGCTAATAATGCTGTTTCCCAAATAGTACCTTCATTGCATTCCCCGTCCCCAACTATAACGTAAACACTTGCATCATTATCTTGTATTTTTAAAGCCATTGCAACACCTGTTGCTATAGGTAATCCATGTCCAAGTGAACCAGTAGAAGCCTCAACTCCAGGTATTTTATTACAATCGGGGTGGCCTCCTAACATAGATGAGAATTTCCCAAAAGAATCTAGTTCCTCGATTGCAAAGAAGCCCCTATCAGCAAGAATAGCATATAACCCTAATGATGCATGACCTTTGCTTAGAAAAAAACGATCTCTTGATAAATAATGAGGATTAACTGGGTCAACTTTAAGTATTGAATTGTATAAAACATAAAGAATATCTAATATTGAGAATGCACTAGGAATATGACCTTCTTTAGAATTAAAGCATGCTTGTAAAATATACTTTTTTAGTTGTTGAATTTTATTATTTTGATTTTTCATATTATATATATGTATTTTTGGAATTAAAAATTATTGAATTTTTTAAATTCTATGGCACAAAAAAACAAGTTAAAACAGTCCTATGACTTCATTTATAGTAATTCGAATCCCATCGTGTAAGCTAATTTTTGATTGCCAACCTAAATGATTGATTTTTGATGTATTCATCAATTTCCTCGGAGTACCGTCTGGCTTTGTTGTATCAAAAACAAGTTGTCCTTCATATTTTACCTCAGAAGCTATTAATTTTGCTAATTCTTTAATTGAAACATCTGTTCCGCATCCAATATTCACTAATCCTTTTTCATTATAACATTGCAATAAAAAATAACAAGCGTCAGCCAAATCATCTACATGCAAAAACTCTCTCCTTGGTATTCCAGTACCCCAGATTGTTACTATTGGTTCATTATTCTTCTTTGCTAATACAATTCTTCTTATCAGTGCAGGTACTACATGTGAATTTTCAGGATGGTAATTATCATTGGTTCCATACAAGTTTGTAGGCATGGCTGAAATAAAATTACATCCATATTGTGCTCTATAACTATCACACATTTCAATACCCGCTATTTTTGCAATAGCATATGGTTGATTCGTTGACTCCAAATAGCCACTTAACAAGTATTCTTCTTTCAATGGCTGTGGTGCCATTTTAGGATAGATACAAGATGAACCTAAAAACAATAATTTAGTAACCTTATTTAAATAAGCAGCATGAATGATATTTGTTTCAATCATTAAGTTATCATAAATAAAATCAGCTCTATAAGTATTGTTAGCATGTATACCTCCCACTTTTGCAGCAGCTAAAATTACATATGCTGGTTTTTCTTTTTCAAAAAAATCATTTACAGCTTTCTGATTTCTTAAATCTAATTCAGCAGAAGTTCTTGTAACAATATTGCCATATCCTTCTTTTCGTAGTTTACGCTCTAATCCAGATCCTACCATTCCTCTGTGACCAGCAATATATATTTTAGCAGCTTGCTCCATGATTATGATCCGCTTTGTTTTATATACAATTCTTTTTTAAATAAGGAAACATCAGTTGCTACCATTTCTTTAACCAAAGCAGCTAAATCGTATTTAGGTTTCCAACCTAATTGAGTCATTGCTTTGGTTGGATTTCCAATTAATATATCAACTTCTGTTGGTCTATAATATTTAGGATCAACTTTAACAACAACCTTTCCTTCTTCTAATTCGTATTCACCACTATTTTTAGCAACATAGCCTTCTTCCGCTTCATCCTTTCCTCTAAACCCTAATTCAATTCCTAATTCCGCAAAACTCATTTTGACAAAATCACGAATGGTTGTAGTTATTCCCGTAGCCAAAACAAAATCTTCTGGCGTATCTTGTTGTAAAATCAAATACATCCCTTCAATATAATCCTTGGCATGCCCCCAATCTCTCTTAGCATTTAGATTACCTAAATAAAGACAATCATCCATTCCCAAAGCAATTTTTGCAGTTGCCCTTGTAATTTTCCTAGTTACAAACGTCTCTCCTCTTTGTGGAGACTCATGATTAAATAAGATGCCATTACAAGCAAACATATTGTATGCTTCTCTGTAATTAACTGTTATCCAGTAAGCATATAGTTTTGCGACAGCATATGGTGATCTTGGGTAAAATGGAGTAGTTTCAGATTGTGGAACCTCTTGAACTAAGCCATATAGCTCTGAGGTTGAGGCTTGATAAATTTTTGTCTTTTGTATTAAGCCTAGTAATCTAACAGCTTCTAGAATTCTCAATGTGCCAATACCGTCTGCATTTGCTGTATATTCGGGCTCCTCAAAACTTACATGAACGTGGCTCATTGCAGCCAAATTATATATTTCATCTGGCTGTACTTCTTGAATGATCCGAATTAAGTTAGTACTATCTGTCAAATCACCATAATGTAAATATAAATGCCTATGTGGCGTGTGAATATCCTCATACAAATGATCTATTCGTTGTGTATTAAACAAAGAAGATCTTCTTTTTATGCCGTGTACTTCGTAACCCTTTTTTAATAGAAACTCCGCTAAATACGCCCCATCTTGTCCAGTAATTCCAGTGATTAGTGCTTTTTTCATTTAGTATTATTTTAATTTTCTTCCAATACTTTCATATTGGTACCCTAGTTTTTCCATTTTGATTACGTCAAATAAGTTTCTACCATCAAAGATGACCTTATTCTTTGATAATGCTTTATGAATAAGATCGAAGTCCGGTGTTCGAAATTCGCTCCACTCTGTTGCAATTATTAAAGCATCTGCATTTTGCAATGCCTCATATTGATCAGCTGCAAATTTTATCTTATCGCCTAATAACATTTTTGCATTAGACATCGCCTCAGGATCATAAGCTGTAATTAATGCTCCTAAGTTTACCAGTGCATCAATAATACTCAATGCAGGAGCATCTCTAATATCGTCGGTATTCGGTTTAAATGCTAACCCCCATAATGCAAAACGTTTTCCTTGCACATCATTTTTAAAATGATTTTTTATTTTATCAACCAAATGCAATTTTTGATTTTCGTTGACCTCTTGTACAGCTTTTAAGATTTTGAAATTATAATTTACTTCATCTGAGGATTTAACTAAGGCACGTACATCTTTAGGGAAGCAACTTCCTCCGTATCCAATTCCAGGAAATAAAAATCTTTTCCCAATTCTCTCATCGCTTCCTATACCTCTCCTTACCATGTCAACATCTGCGCCTATTCTTTCACAGAACTGAGCTATTTCATTCATAAAACTAATCTTGGTAGCTAAAAAACTATTAGCTGCGTATTTAGTTAATTCAGCGCTACGTTCATCCATAAATAATACTGGATTACCTTGTCTTACAAAAGGTGCATATAAATCCAACATCATTTTTTTTGCACGCTCAGATTTTGTACCAATCACCACCCTATCTGGTTTCATGAAATCATCTACTGCCACCCCCTCTCTTAAAAACTCAGGGTTGCTTACTACATCAAATTCTCCATTGTAGTTTTTAGCAATGGCATCTCTCACCTTATCCGCAGTACCAACTGGTACCGTGCTTTTATTAACAATTACTTTGTAGCCCTTTAAAATTTTTCCTAAATGATCCGCAATACCCAAAACATATTTTAAATCCGCACTACCATCTGTACAAGGAGGTGTAGGTAAGGCTAAAAATATAACCTCTGCATCTTCAACCGCACAATCTAGTTGCGTTGTGAATTTTAAGCGCCCCTCTTTGATATTTCTTAAAAATAATCTCTCTAAACCAGGCTCGTAAATCGTAATATGTCCAAGACTTAGTTTGGACACTTTTGCTTGATCAATATCTACACAAGTCACCTCGTTACCGGTCTCTGCGAAACAAGTTCCAGTTACTAACCCTACATAACCTGTGCCAACTACTGTTATTTTCATTACCTAAAATTTTTTGTTATATGCGCCCCAAATTGCGCACCAACTATCTTCATTTTGATTCATTTTTTGAGATTTAACTGAAGCTTATTACTCAAAAAGGCATTCATTATCAACACTTTAACGATTTATGGTAATTAACAAATACCCCTCGTCGGTCTGGACCACACTAATAATTTTAGACAATTATTTGACTTTTATAAAAATCAAATAGTGAATTAAAATTCAATAAACAATCAACTTCCTCATGTTCACTAAT
>Ga0169931_10002785_pt1 | contig 28235 bp, 29 predicted proteins | sample Kivu_15m_20L_FD_129675 | JGI IMG/M metagenome (GOLD analysis project Ga0169931, IMG submission 129675) | Freshwater microbial communities from Lake Kivu, Western Province, Rwanda to study Microbial Dark Matter (Phase II) - Kivu_15m_20L... | ecosystem: Environmental > Aquatic > Freshwater > Lake...
ACCTCGGAAGCGGGAGCGCCGTGCCCGGGACCTGGAGAGGGAGAGGCCATGGGAGGAACGCTACCCCGGGAATGGCCCCCATGCGGGTCGCGGGACCATGGCCCGTGCCCGCTTCACCTGCCCCCGCGCTGCTCCTCGACACCGCGTCGTTGTACTACCGCTCCTACTTCGCCCTCCCCGAGACGCTCGTCGCCCCGGACGGCACGCCCGTCAACGCCGTGCGCGGCGTGCTCGACACCGTCGCCGCGATGGTCACCGCGCGGGGCAGTGCTCTCGTGATCGCCTGCTGGGATGACGACTGGCGCCCCCAGTGGCGCGTCAACCTCATCCCCTCCTACAAGACCCATCGGGTGGCGGAGGACGTCGCGGCACTCGACGGCGACGAAGGCGAAGTCGTCGAGGAGGTGCCGGACACCCTTGCGCCGCAGGTCGACATCCTCCGCGAGATCCTGCCCGCCCTCGGTGTGCCCGTGGTGGGCGCACCCGAGGCCGAGGCGGACGACGTCATCGCCGACCTGAGCGCGGAGCTGTCCGGCCCCGTGGACATCGCGTCCGGGGATCGCGACCTCGTCCAACTCGTGGACGACCGCGTGACGCTGCTCTTCACCGGCGGCAGCTCCGCAAGCCGCGGGGGCAAGCCCTGGCTGACGATCGATCCGCACACGGCCGCCGAGAGATTCGGGGTCGTGCCGAGTCGGTACGCCGACCTGGCCATCCTCCGCGGCGATCCCTCCGATGGGCTCCCCGGTGCGCGCGGGATCGGCGACAAGACCGCTCAGGCCCTGGTCTCGGCGTACGGCGACCTGAGCGGCATCCTCGAGGCCGCTCGGGACCCGTCGACGGGCAAGCCGATGACACCGGCGGTGCGCCAGCGACTCCTGGACGCCCATGAGCATTTGCTTGACGCCGACCGCGTCGTGCGCCTCTCCCACCGGCCCGGTCGCAGCGTCCTGTCGATGGGGCCGCCGCACTCGACCGACGAGGGCCTGGTCTTGGCGGAGTCATGGGGTGTGCAGGCACCTGCACTGCGCCTGCTCACCGCACTTCAGGCAGTGGCGGAGTAGGACACGATCCCCCGATCGATCAGGTCACGTGCCCGCCGGGCGTTGCCGTGGAGTGGATGCTCCCGCGGCACGGCCTCACGGATCTGATCGAGCAGATCGATGGCCTGGCGACACCAGCGCACGAAGTCCCCCGCGGCCATCTCGGAGTCCGCGAGGATGGTGGCGAGCCGGCCGCCCTGGGCCCACGCATGCACGGGCCAGACGAATCCCAGGTCGAGGTCCCGGGTCACGGGCACGCCGAAGCGGCCCTCGATCTCGGCCAGCTCTCGGGCGAGATCGGCGAGGGCCAGAGCCGATTCGCGCACGCGCCCCCCGGGGAGCCGCGGGCTGTCCTCGCGCTGGCGACCTTCGTAGACCACCGCACCGGCCATGGCAGCGAGTTCCGGTGGCCCCAGGCCCTCCCACAGGCCCTCGGTGATCGCCTGCGCCACCAGGAGGTCGGCATCGGAGTAGATGCCCGCGAGCAGGTCGCCCCGGTCGGTCACCTCGGGTGTCTGGGGCGGACCAGCGAGGTAGCCCGTCTCGAGGAGCAGGTCGCAGATCCGGTCGAACTGGCGCGCCACGCTCGTCGTGCGGGAATCCACGCGGCGCTGCAGCGTCTGCGTCTCCCGGGCGAGGCGGAAGTAGCGCTCGGCCCAGCGCGCATGCGCCTCACGCTCCGCGCAGCCGTGACAGGGGTGCTGCCGCAGTTGCCTGCGAATCTCACCGGACTCGTCCGCATCCTCCGCGCGGGCACGCCGCGACGGCCGCGCGCTCGCCGCATCATCGGAGAATCCCCGCAGGCGCTCGGCGAGCGCCTTGCGCTCCGTGGCTGATCGCGCGGAGAACCCCTTCGGCACACGGAGGCGACCCACCACGGGCAAGACCGCATGCACCTCGCCTGCGCCAAGACGACGCACCTGGCGGTCGAGGGTCACGAGGGTGATCCGCGGCGGAGCGCCGAGGCCGGCGTCATCGACGGCGACCACGACCGCGGGGGACGTCCGGCGACCCGAGGGCCACGCAATCACATCGCCTGGGCGCAGAGCGCGCAGGGATTCCTCGATCTCCTGACGGTCCCGGTGTCCGCGCGCCTTGGCGGCTCCCCGCTCGACATCGCTCAGCTGTCGGCGCAGGGCGGCGTACTCCTCGAAGTCACCCAGATGGCACTGCATGGCCTCGCGGTAACCTTCGAGGGCCTCCTCGTTGCGGCGCACCTGGGCTGCCAGCGCCACCACGCCCCGGTCAGCCTGGAACTGCGCGAACGAGGTCTCGAGGATGTCGCGCGCGAGCGTGCGGCCCATGCGCTTGATAAGGCTCACGGCCATGTTGTACGACGGTCGGAAGCTCGAGCGGAGCGGGTAGGTGCGCGTGGATGCGAGACCGGCAAGGGTCTGCGGATCCAGCCCCGGATGCCATACGACGACCGCGTGTCCCTCCACGTCGATGCCGCGGCGGCCCGCCCGACCCGTGAGCTGGGTGTATTCCCCCGGGGTGATGTCGACGTGGTTCTCGCCGTTCCACTTGACCAGACGCTCGAGCACGACGGTGCGCGCCGGCATGTTGATGCCCAGGGCAAGCGTCTCGGTCGCAAAGACCATCTTGACCAGGCCGCGCTGGAAAAGGTCCTCGACAACCTCCTTGAAGAGCGGCAGGAGTCCAGCATGGTGCGCGGCGATGCCCCGTCTCAATCCTTCTCGCCACGTGTCGAACCCCAGGACGCCGAGGTCTTCGTGGGGAAGGTCCGCGGTCCTCGACTCGACGGTGGACTCGATCTCCCTGCGCTCCTCGGGCGAGGTGAGCATGAGGCCGGCCGACAGGCATTGCTGGACGGCCGCGTCACATCCGGCACGACTGAAGATGAAGGTGATCCCGGGGAGCAGGTGATCGTCATGGAGCTCGGTGACGACATCGGTGCGCCAGGGGGTCAACCGATCCCGAGTCGGGCGACGACCGCGTCGGCGCTGCTCCGGCCACCGGGCCGACTCCTTCGCGATCCGCACCAACTCGGGATTGACTCGATGGTGAGCCTCGTCGACGAAGAGATCGAGCAGACGCTCCCCCACCATGACCTGCTGCCACAGGGGCACGGGCCGATGCTCATCGACGATGACATCGGTGGTGCCCCGGACGGTGCCCAGCCACTCGCCGAACTCTTCGGCGTTGCTCACGGTCGCCGAGAGGGCAGCGAGCAGGACCCCCTCGGGGAGGTGAATGATCACCTCCTCCCAGACCGGCCCGCGAAAGCGATCAGCGAGGTAGTGCACCTCGTCCATGACCACGAACCCGAGTTGGTCCAAGGTGGTGGAGTTCGCGTAGAGCATGTTGCGGAGCACCTCGGTGGTCATGACGACCACGGGTGCCTCGCTGTTGATCGAGTTGTCGCCGGTCAGCAACCCGACGCGGTCCTGTCCGTAGCGTGCTGCCAGGTCGTGGAACTTCTGGTTGGACAGCGCCTTGATGGGAGTGGTGTAGAAGCACTTGCGACCCGTCCTCAGGGCTTCATGGACGGCGAACTCCCCCACGACCGTCTTCCCGGCCCCGGTGGGTGCGGCCACGAGCACGCTGTGACCGCGAGCCAGCGCGAGGCAGCCCTGCCGCTGGAATTCGTCCAGGCCGAAGGGGTAGAGCTCAGGGAAGTCGCCGAGGAGGGCCCTGTCACGTGACGCTGCGTGTCGATCGGCCGGGGCCGCCTCGGACCCTGGTCGCGCCACGGCCCCAGGCTACGCGCCGGCGTGCCCGCGCACGACGGGCAGTGCCCGGGGCCAGACGTCGATCCTCGCCGGCAGAGGCGCCACGCGCTCGCCGTCGGCGTAGATGACCTGGCCGGGAGCATCCAATTCGATGGTCGTGGCGCGTGCTGTGGAGACGTAGGGGGTGCGCACGTGGCTGCCGCTGAAGACCTGGGGAAAGACCCGCAGGAACGTCGCCTTGCTGACCCCGTGGAGCCAGGTGACGTCAAGCAGGCCGTCGTCCGGGACCGCGTCCGGGCACACACGCATGCCACCGCCGTAGGACACCCCATTGCCGACGGCGACAAGCATCGCCTCCCCCTCGACCACCCTGTCGTCCAGCCGCGCTCGATAGGCGATCGGGCGAAAGGTGCGTAGCTCCCCGACGATCGCTACGACGTAGCGGGCATTGCCGCTCGGCCAGGTCATGGTGTTGGCACGCTCATTGACCAGCGAATCGAAGCCGGACGACAGCACGCCGAGGAAGGCCCTCTCGGTGCCGTCCGCGGTCATGACGCGCCCGAGGTCAATCCGGCTGATAGGGCCGCCTGCCGCGAGAAGCGCCGCCGCGGCGGGATCCCCGCGCGGCACCCCCAGCGTCCGGGCGTTGTCGTCACCGGTGCCGCACGGGATGATCCCCAGGGCTGTGTCGCCACCCGCGAGTTCCTGTGCGGCCAGATGGAGGGTGCCATCGCCTCCGCACACGAGGACCCGCTCATCCCCTGCCTGTCGGACGCTGCGGACAGCTGCGGTGACATCGGCGGCACTGCCCGTGAGGACCACCTGGGCATGTCGCCCAGCGCCTTCCAGGGCGCGGAGCACCTCGGGGAGGATCCGAGCCGTCCGACCCCGCCCGGAGGATGGGTTCGCGACCACGGTGAGGGTCACGGCGCCTACTCCTGATCGGCAGGCTCGAGGGGAGATGCCTCATCGTCATCCCACTCGTCGTAGTCCGGATGACCCTTGCGCGCCCGACGCTTGTCATTGGCGAGGCAGACGGAGATCGCCACGACCATGAGGATGAGAATGGGTCCGGCGAGCAGCAGCATGTTGATGGGGTCACCGGTGGGGGTCGCCACGGCGGAGAAGATGAAGACGATGAAGATGATCCAGCGCCACCAGGACAGCAGGCGCTTGCCGGTGAGGACTCCGGCGAAGTTGAGCAGCACCAGCATGAGCGGGGCGAGGAAGCCAACCCCGAAGACGATGACCATGCGGATGAAGAAGGACAGGTAGCGGTCTACCGAGACGATGTTTTCGACATTCTGCGGCGTAAAACCGAAGAGGATCTCCAGGCCGTAGGGCAGCACAAGGTAGGCCAGCATGACGCCCGACGCGAAGAGCGGGACCGCTACCACCACGAAGGCGATGGCCCAGCGCCGCTCGTGGCGCCTCAACCCCGGGGTCACGAACCTCCAGAGTTGGTAGAGCCACACGGGGGACGACAGCAGCAGCCCCGTGACCGCAGCAATCTGCAACTGCAGCACGAACGGGTCGGCCACGCCCGTGAGCGCCAGCGTGATGTCGCGACCCTCGGAGCGAGCCTGATCCACGACCGCCTGGAACGGCGCTGAGAGCCACGCGAAGATGGCGTCGTAGTAGATCCAGCCGACCACCATCCCCGCGACGATGGCGAGTGTCGCCTTGACCAGACGACTGCGTAGCTCACGGAGGTGTTCGACGAGCGGCATGGCCGCGTCGTCGCCGGTGCCCTGTCGACGCCGCCGCGGGCTGGTCTCCGGCGGAGCGGCCACGCGTCAGCTCTCGGCGCGCTCGGCCTGTGCCTTGGCCGGTGCGGGATCTGCGGCAGGGGCGGGCGGAAGGCTGGCCGGGGGTGCCGCGGCCTCCACGGCGCCCGGAGCATCCGCGGATGCGGGTGCGGCATCGCCATCAGCGGCGTGGAGGTCCTTGGTCTCGGACTTCAAGATCCTCAGCGAACGACCCAGGCCCCGGGCGACGTCCGGAAGCCGCTTGGCACCGAAGAGCAGCAGGATGATGAGGACGAGGATGAGGAGCTCGGGTCCCCGGAGATTGAACGGCATCGCTGCACCTTCCGTCGCACGTGACGCCATGGTAGCCCCCGGACCGGCCCGAGGCCCAGGAACGGGGACGAAGTGGGCTACGAGGGGCTATCCGGGGCCGGCCAGGGAGTCCAGGGCCGCCTGCGCGGCCACCCTCACGCGCTGCCTCACGATGGGCGGCTCGAGCACCTCGATCCCGCCGGACTGGCCCAGCACCGTGCGCACCAGCCAGTCAGGATCGGCCACGGTCACCGAGGTCTCGACCGGAGCTTCGTCGTCCACCGGGGCGAGCGAGGCCCCGAGGAGCTCCAGCAGCCATCGCGAACGCGGCGCGACCCGCAGCCTCACCGTGATGCCCTCGATCGCGGGCATCCCCGGGGCGAAGGCTCGGGGCATCGCGGGCTCATCGAGCACTTCCGCGGAGAGGATGCGGTCGAGGCGGAAGATCCGCTCGGCACCGGCGTTGCGACACCATGCCGTGAGATAGGTGCGACCGCTATGGCGGACCAGCGCACCCGGGTCAACGACGCGATCGGTGAGCTCATCACGCGTGATGCCGGCGTAGACCAGCCGCACGGCCCTCGCGTCGGCAATCGCCTGGGCCAGCTGCGCCGCGCAGTCGTGACCGGGTTCGTCGGCGACCACCACGGCCCCCCGAGCGACATCAGCAGCGGCCTCCAGCTTGGCCGTGGCGCTGGCGAGGGCAGCACGATCGTGCTCGCCGGGCACTTGCGCGAGCAAGCGCAGTCCGATCAGAAGCGCGGTTGCCTCCGTCGACGTGAGACGCAGTGGTCGGTCCAGGGACTGGGCATCGATCACGTGAATGCTCGCATCGTCATCCCAGAACTGGATGTCGATGAGCTGGTCGGGCCCGTGGCCAGGCAGTCCGCAGCAGATGGTCAGCCACAGGTCCCGCTCGAGCTCCTCGGGGCTGACGCCGAAGTGCTCCGCTGCCTCAGGCACCGAGATCCCGGGGTGCTGCTCCAGCCACGGCACCAGGGAGAGCAGGCGTGACAGGCGGCTCGCAGCGGTCTCACGCATCGTCATCCCCGTGAATCACGCAGACGGCCCGCAGGGCCTCCAGTTGCAACGTGACGGCGTCCGGGGGCTCAAGGATCACCCCGCCCGCCTCGATCACCTCCGCGACCAGGACCGTGATGTCGGCGTAGTCGACGTCTCCGCTGCCGTCGGCGCGCGGTCGCACCGATCGACGCAGCCATGCCCCACCCGTCTGAGGAAGGATCACCCGAGCTACTCCCCGAGCCGAGGGGTCACCGAGCTCGTCGACCAGCCGGTCGACGTCGTCGCGCCCCGCGGCGGGGAACTCCTCACGAAGACGCGTCATCGCGCCCGTGACCCGGGACAGGCGGAACGCACGCCCCGCCTGTCGCTCGCGACTGTGCCCGACGAGGTACCACGCACCCCCCCGGTGGACCGTGGCCCACGGCTCTACCGTCCGCTGCTCGGCGGCATCGCGGCCACGTGCCAGATAGTCGAATCGCACGGGTGCTCGCGACCGGATCGCCTCCCAGAGCAGAGGCAGGTGCTCCTCACCCGCGGTCGGTCGTCCAGCCAGGATCGGTGCCCATCGCGCACCGGTGCTGGCCTCGATCTTGCGCAGTGCTGATGAAGCCTGCGCGGCAAGCGTCGCCTCACTCCAGGCGCGCGCAGCGAGGCCGAGGACCGCTCGCTCCGATGTGTCAAGGTCCAGGTCGGGCATCGCGTAGGTGTCCTCGTCGATGAGGTAGCCCTCGACCTCCCCCTGGCTGTTGACCACGGTCTCGACGGGGATGCCCATCTGGCGCAATTCGTCCTTGTCGCGCTCGAACATCCGCTCGAAGGCATCGTCGCCGGCATCGCCGGCGTAGCCGGGGATGCTCGCGCGCAACGCCGCACGACTGACTGGTCGCTCGGCCCCCAGCAGGCAGATGACGAGATTGAGCAGGCGTTCCGTGCGGTCGATCGCCATCCGCGGCTCAGCCGACGGCGAGGAGGTCGATCACGAAGACGAGCGTTCGGCCGGCCAGGCGATGCCCGCCGGACTCGCCGTAGGCCAGTGCGGGCGGGATGACGAGTTGGCGGCGACCGCCCACGCGCATGCCCGGGATGCCTTCCTGCCAGCCCGCGATGAGCCCGGCGAGGGGGAAGCGAATGGGCTCGCCGCGGTCCCAGGAAGCATCGAACTGCTCCCCCGTCTGGAAATCCACGCCGACGTAGTGGACGAGGACCTGGTCGCCCGGGGTGGCCTCGGCGCCGTCGCCGACGACCAGGTCGGCGATCACGAGTTCGGACGGCGGGGGGCCGTCGATGAAGTCGATGTCAGGCTTGTCAGTCATGGCTTCTCCGGGGGTCAGGGACTGGACAGCATGTCGACGACGAAGACAAGGGACTCGCCCGGGCCGATGCCGGACTGCGGCGGGGGTGCATCGCCGTAGGCCATGTCGGCCGGGATGATCAGGAGCCGCCGACCGCCAGGCTGCATCCCGGGGATCCCTTCCTGCCATCCGGTGATGACCCCGTCGAGGGGGAAGGTTGCCGGTGCGCCACGGGCCCACGACGAGTCGAAGATCGCCCCGGATGCCAGGCCCACGCCGCAGTACTGCACCGTGACTGTCGCACCGGGCGCCACCTCCGGACCGGAGCCTGGCACGACGTCGGAGATGACCAGTCGCGTGATGGGCACAGCACCTTCGAGGACGCCCACGACGGGGGCTGTCGCAGGATCGACGGTCGTGGCTACCTCACCCTCGACGACGGCGCCTTCGGGCAGAGTGGGCGCCGTGGTGGGTGGGGCAATCGTGGCACAGTCGCTCGTGGCCCACGGACCGGTGGCGGCCGCAGTCGATGCGGCGGGACTGGAAGCGGGCGTGCTCGCGTCACCTGACGAACCTCCCCCGCACCCGGCGAGGAGAGCGACACCTAGGGCGCCGCTGAGGACCCCAGGACCGAATCTCATGCCAACACCCTAGTCGTCCCCTGCTCACATGCTGGCGATGAGCTTCTCGACACGCTCATCGACACTCGCGAAGGGGTCCTTGCACAGCACGGTGCGCTGCGCCTGGTCGTTGAGCTTGAGGTGCACCCAGTCCACCGTGAAGTCGCGGCGACGCTCCTGTGCACGCCGGATGAACTCCCCGCGCAAGCGGGCCCGCGTCGTCTGAGGGGGGATCGACTTGGCCTCGAAGACCGACGGTTCGTGGGTGACGCGTGCCGCGCGTCCATGGCGTTCGAGCAGGTAGAACAGCCCACGGGATCGTGTGACGTCGTGGTAGGCGAGGTCCATCTGGGCGATGCGCGGGTCGGACAGGGTGAGGCCATGCTTGGCCATGTAGCGATCCAGCAGCGTCAGCTTGATCACCCAGTCGATCTCCTCGGCCACGGCCGAAAGATCCTGCGTCTCGACGGCCTTGAGCGTGCGCTCCCAGAGGTCGAGGCACCGCGCGGGGACTCCCCCGGGGTCGTCGAGGAGTCCCTGCCGATCAGCGAAGTCCCGGGCCTTCTCGTAGTACTCCGCTTGGATCTGAAGCCCCGTGAGCTCGCGCCCGTTGGCCAAGCGCACGGTGCGTCGCCCGGTGGGGTCGTGGCTGATCTCGCGAATGGCGCGAATGGGGTTCTCCAATGTGAGGTCGCGCAGGACCACTCCCGCCTCGAGCATGCGCAGCACGAGATCCGCGGACGCCACCTTGAGCAGCGTGGTCGTCTCACTCATATTGGAGTCGCCGACGATGACATGCAGCCGGCGATACCTCTCCGCATCGGCGTGGGGCTCGTCGCGGGTGTTGATGATCGGCCTGCTGCGCGTGGTGGCGCTCGAGACACCCTCCCAGATGTGGTCCGCTCGCTGGCTGATGCAGTAGACGGCGCCACGCGGCGTCTGCTGCACCTTGCCGGCTCCGCAGACGACCTGGCGCGTGACGAGAAAGGGCAGTATTGAGTCGGCTAGGCGTTGGAACTCCCCATGCCGGGCGACAAGGTAGTTCTCGTGGCATCCGTAGGAGTTGCCCGCACTGTCGGTGTTGTTCTTGAAGAGATAGACGTCGCCGGCTATCCCCTCGTCGTGCAGTCGTCGCTCGGCGTCTACGAGCAGCCCCTCCAGGATCCGCTCCCCCGCCCGGTCGTGCGTGATCAGCTGCACGACGTCGTCACACTCGGCAGTGGCGTACTCAGGATGACTGCCGACATCGAGATAGAGGCGCGAACCATTGCTCAGGAAGACGTTGCTGCTCCGCCCCCAGGAGACCACGCGCCGGAAGAGGTAGCGCGCCACCTCATCGGGACTCAGCCGGCGCTGGCCCTTGAAGGTGCACGTGATGCCGTACTCCGTCTCGATGCCATAGATGCGCCGGTCCACGCCTAGGTCCCCTCGGCTCCGAGGATCGCGGCGAGACGATCGACCGCCATGCGGCGGAACGTCCGCCGAGGACGCGTGCGGTCAAGGATCGCCACCTCAAGTTGTTCGGGCCCGGGCGCTCCCTCGGAGGGGACGCCCAACGCGAACACGGCCGCACGGATCGCCTCCTCCAGGCTCATGCCGGACCGCCAGGTTGCACCCAGGGACTCGGCGATCTCGTCGGCCTGACCGCCCATGGCGACGAAGCCGTGCTCGTCGGCTACCGAGCCATCGAAGGTCAATCGATAGATCTCGTCGGCCTCGGGAGCCACTCCGACCTCCGCCACGACGAGCTCGACCTCGTAGGGCTTCGTGGTCTCGATGAAGATGGAGCCCAGCGTCTGCGCGTAGGCATTGGCAAGGCTGCGGCCGGTGACGTCGCTGCGGTCGTATGCGTAGCCCCTCATGTCTGCGAGGCGCACGCCCGCTACGCGAAGGTTCTCGAACTCGTTGTACTTGCCGACGGCGGCGAAGCCGATCCGGTCGTAGATCTCGGACACCTTGTGCAGTGAGCGAGAGGGGTTCTCCGCGACGAAGAGAATCCCGCCGTCGTATTGCAGGACCACGACACTGCGGCCTCGCGCGATGCCCTTGCGCGCGTAGTCAGCCTTGTCCTTGATGATCTGCTCAGGCGAGACATAGAACGGAACACTCATCAGGCACCCCCCGGCAGGCTCGCCACAGGACCGTCGGGGTAGTTGTGCCGAGCGGCAACGACGCGCTCGACGATGGTGCCTACCTCGCTGTCCTCAAGCATGCGCACTCCGTCGGCATCTGCCACCGCGATCACGGGGAAGATCCGACGCGTGAGGTCAGGGCCTCCCGTCGCCGAATCGTCGTCCGCGGCGTCGTACAGCGCTTCCACCGCTGCCATGACCGCGTCCTCTGCCGACATCCCCGAGCGGTAGAGCTTCTTCAACGATCCCCGGGCGAACATCGATCCTGACCCGACGGCGTGGTGATCGCGCTCCTCGTAGCGGCCGCCGGTCACGTCGTAGGAGAAGATCCTGCCGCGGCCACGAGCCAGGTCGTGGCCCGCGAAGAGCGGCACGACCGCCAGGCCTTGCATGGCCATCCCGAGGTTGCCGCGCAGCAGTGTTGCCAGACGGTTGGCCTTGCCGTCAAGAGAGAGCGGGACACCCTCGATCTTCTCGTAGTGCTCGAGCTCGACTTGGAAGAGGCGCACGAGCTCCACGGCGACGCCTGCGGCGCCGGCGATACCGACCACCGAGTGCTCGTCGGCGGGGAAGACCTTCTCAATATCCCGCTGAGCGATGATGTTGCCCATGGTGGCGCGACGGTCACCGGCCATGATGATGCCCCCCTCGCACGCGAGCGCGACGATCGTCGTCGCATGCGGGACGTCGACGGGGGTGCCACCGCTTGCTGCTCGCGCAGGCGCACCCGCATGCGCAAGGAAGTCGGCGAAGGACGATCCATGTGCGAGGAAGGCGGCGGGAAGGCCCCGGGCACGCTCGATCGTCACTGTCCGCCCTTCTGCACGAAGGACTTGACGAACTCCTCTGCGTTCTCCTCGAGCACCTCGTCGATCTCGTCCAGGATGGCGTCGACGTCGGCATCGATGTCGCTCGGAGCCCGCTCCGGAAGGGCTACGTCGTCATGCTCCTGCGGGGCGGAGGTGCCGGAGCGGCGCTGGCTGTCCTGGGTGCTCATGGCTACACAGTAGACGTCTACGCCACCTCGGGCTTCTCAGGCGCCGCGGAGGGCCTCGAGCAACTCCTCGGCGGTGGAGGAGGCGTCGAGGAGCCCTCCGACGTGGTCACGCGTGCCCCGCACGGGTTCGAGCGTGGGCACGCGCTGGAGGGCGTCATGGCCGGGGATGTCGAAGATGATCGAGTCCCACGAGGCGGCCGCCACAGCATCCCCGTAGCGGCGTAGGCACTCACCGCGGAAGTAGGCCCGGGTGTCGTTGGGTGGGTACTCGCGGGCGTGGGCCACCTCAGCGGGCGTGGTCAGGCGCTCCAGTCGGCCTGATGCCTCAAGTCGCAGCGCGAGGCCCCGCGCGGGGCGGATGTCGGCGTACTGGAGATCGACCAACTCCAGGCGGGCGCTGTCCCAGGCGAGCCCGTCGCGGCGGCGATAACCCTCGAGAAGGGCCAGCTTCGCGGCCCAGTCGACACGATCCGCGGCCAAGCGAGGGTCCTCGGCGAGATCGACGAGGACGCGGTCCCACCGGGCGAGCACGTCGGCGGTCTGGGAGTCGATGCCCGCGATCGCCTGCTGTGCCGCCAGGTCGGCGGCCGCCTCGAGGTAGGACCGCTGGATCTCCAGGGCCGTCAGCCGGCGGCCATCGCGCAGGGTCAGTCGATGCTGGAGGGTTGGATCGTGCGACACGGCGTGGATCTCGCGCACGGGGTCCGCCAGGACAAAGCTGTCGCTGAGCGCACCCGCCTCAATGAGCGACAGGACCAGCGCCGTGGACCCCATCTTGAGGTAGGTCGCCGCCTCAGCGAGGTTGGCATCACCCACGATCACGTGCAGGCGGCGGTGACGCTCGGGGTCAGCGTGAGGCTCATCGCGCGTGTTGATGATGGGCCGCTTCAACGTGGTCTCCAGGCCGACCTCCACTTCGAAGAAGTCTGCGCGCTGGGATAGCTGGAATCCTGGCTCGCGACCCTCCTGACCCCGGCCGACGCGCCCAGCACCGGAGTAGACCTGGCGCGTGACGAAGAACGGCGTGAGATCACGCACGATGTCGGCGAAGGGCGTGCTCCGACGCATGAGGTAGTTCTCGTGGCAGCCGTAGGAAGCGCCCTTGTTGTCGGTGTTGTTCTTGTAGAGCTGGATGGTGAAGGGGCCCGCTGCGGTCGCTGCCTCCGCCGCATCGGCCATGATCTCCATCCCGGCCCGGTCCCAGAGCACGGCATCGCGGGGGTTCGTCACCTCCGGACTGGAGAACTCCGGGTGCGCGTGATCGACGTAGAGGCGCGCGCCGTTGGTCAGGATGAGATTGGCGAGCCCCAGATCCTCGTCCGTCAACTGGCTGGGATCGGCCTCGGCGCGGGACATGTCGTAGCCGCGAGCATCACGCAGCGGGTGCTCCTCGTCGAAGTCCCATCGAGCACGATTGCGCCGATCACCGACGGCGACGCCGCTATACGAGGTCACGACCGCCGAGGATGTCGACATGGCGTTGACGTGAGGATGCCCCGGCACACTGATGCCGTACTCGGTCTCGATACCCATGACCCGGTGAACGCTCATCGCCACGACCGCAGGTCAGAGGTACTGGCCGGTGTTGGGCACCGTGTCGATGAGTCGACCCGCCTCGGTGCCCTGCTTGCCCTGGACGAGCGTCCGGATGAAGACGATGCGCTCGCCCTTCTTGCCCGAGATACGTGCCCAGTCATCGGGATTGGTCGTGTTGGGCAGGTCCTCGTTTTCGCGGAATTCATCGACGCACGCGGTCAGGAGGTGCTGCACGCGAATGCCCTTCTGACCAGCGTCGAGGAAGTCCTTGATGGCCATCTTCTTCGCCCGGGCGACGATGTTCTCCAGCATCGCTCCGGAGTTGAAGTCCTTGAAGTACAGGACCTCCTTGTCTCCGTTGGCGTAGGTGACCTCGAGGAAGCGGTTGTCGTCCTCCTCGGAGTACATCCGTTCGACGGCCCGCTGGATCATCTCGGCGCACGTCGCTGCCGCATCTCCACCGTGCTCGCCGACGTCGTCGGCGTGCAGGGGCAGGTCGGGGGTGAGGTACTTGGTGAGGATGTCTCGTGCCGCCTCGGCGTCAGGGCGCTGAATCTTGATCTTCACATCGAGGCGACCCGGGCGCAGGATCGCGGGGTCGATCATGTCCTCGCGATTCGAGGCACCGATCACGATGACGTTCTCAAGGCTCTCCACGCCGTCGATCTCGCTCAGCAGCTGCGGCACGATGGTGTTCTCGACGTCACTGGAGACACCGGAGCCGCGCGTGCGGAAGAGCGAGTCCATCTCGTCGAAGAACACGATCACGGGCATGCCCTCGGACGCCTTCTCGCGCGCGCGCTGGAAGACCAGGCGGATGTGCCGCTCCGTCTCTCCGACGTACTTGTTGAGCAGCTCGGGGCCCTTGATATTCAAGAAGAAGGAGCGCCCCTCCTCCCTGCCGGTGCGCTCGGCGACCTTCTTGGCGAGCGAGTTGGCCACGGCTTTGGCGATGAGGGTCTTGCCGCAACCGGGCGGGCCGTAGAGCAGGATCCCCTTGGGCGGGGCCAGGCGGTGCTCCTCGAACAGTTCCGGGTGCAGGAAGGGCAACTCGACCGCGTCCTTGATCGCGTCGATCTGGGTCCCCAGGCCCCCGATGTCGGCGTAGTCGACGTCCGGCACCTCCTCCAGGACGAGTTCCTCGACCTCGGACTTGGGGATGACCTCGAAGACGTAGCCGCTGCGGGGCTCCAGGAGCAGCGAGTCGCCCGCCCTGATGGTGCGCGTGCGCAGCGGCTCGGCCAGCGCGACCACGCGCTCCTCATCGGCCCGGCCGATGACCAGTGCTCTCTCGCCGTCGCTGAGGAGCTCCTTGAGCATGACGATCTCGCCGATGCGCTCGAATTCGCGGACGCCCACGATGTTGAGCGACTCGTTGAGCATGACCTCCTGCCCGGGCCGCAGGTCAGACGTGTCGACGTCCGGCGTGGCCACCAGCCGCATCTTGCGCCCTGCGACTGCCACGTCGAGGGAGCCGTCGTGCAGACGGGCCAGGAAGACGCCGTAGCTCCCGGGGGGCTCGGCGAGGCGATCAACCTCGGCCTTGAGGGCGACAATCTGCTCTCGGGCATCGCGCAGGGTCGAGACCAGCCGGCCATTGTGCGCCTGGGCGGCAGCAAGCTCGGACTCCAGGACACGCAGGCGTTCCTCCGGTGTGCGCGCGGAGACGTCACGCTCGCTCATGAACTCACCACCCCTCCCGTCCGACTCCCTGACCCTACCCACAGTTGCGGCAGGACCGCCCATCACGCGCCGGCCGCCCCCTGGGTGCCCCTCGCGGGGCGACGGCGACGCGCAGGAGCGACCGTTCCCTCGGCGAGGCGCCGGGCGGCCAGCAGGAATCCCGTATGCCCGATCATCCGATGGTCCGGGCGCACCGCGAGTCCCTCGAGGTGCCATGTGCGCACCAGGGACTCCTCGGCTCGAGGCTCCGTCCACCGGCCATCGGCGCGCAGGCTCTCCGCGATCCTCGATAGTTGCGTGGTGGTCGCGACGTAGGCGACGAGCACTCCCCCGGGACGCAGGACCGCGGCGACCGTGTCCACGTGCTCCCAGGGGTCGAGCATGTCGAGCACGACGGCGTCGAAGGGCCCGTCATCGCCCCACGGTCGATCAGCTAGGTCGCCGACGTGCAGGGTCCATGTCTCCGGTAGGGCCGTGAACCAGCGCGTGACATTCGCGCGAGCGGTGTCGGCGAAATCCGGGCGGCGCTCGCAGGAGACGACGCGGCCTGTGGGACCTACGGTCTGCAGCAGAGTGCATGTCAAGGCGCCCGATCCGGCACCCGCCTCCAGGACGGACCAGCCGGGTCGCAGGCCGGTGAGCGTGGCAATGCGCCCCGAGTCCTTGGGATAGATGACGGCCGCACCCCGGGGCATCGACAGGACGTAGTCCTCCAGGAGGGATCGGAGCGCGACGTACGGCGTGCCACCCGAGGACGTCACCACGATGCCCTCCGGACGACCCAGGAGGTCGTCGTGGGAGATCGAACCGCGATGGGTGTGAAATGAGGCTCCGGCTTGCAGGATCACGGTGTGGTGGCGACCGCGGTCGTCGGTGATCTGGACGATGTCGCCTTCGGTGAGTTCACGCGCGCCAGTCACCCCGTGAGGCTAGCCCAGGTGCCCAGGTCGGCAGGTGTCACGCCATCCAGCGTGCTGAGCACCCGACGACGCGGAGCGGGCGCGATCCCCACGATGTGGGGCACCGCGAGGACGAAGGCCCCACTCGCTTGTCCCGAGGCCACCCCCGTCGGAGAATCCTCGATCACCACACATGTCGTGATGTCCACGCCCAGGAGCCGTGCCGCCTCCAGATAGGGCTGCGGGTGAGGCTTCCCCTGATCGACCTCGTCTCCCGCGACGGTGACGTCGAAGGCGGGATCGGGCATACCCGGATGCTCGGCCACGGCATCGGCGACGGCGTCGAGGAGACGGCGATGCGATGCCGACACCAGAGCCGTCGGCACGCCCGCGAGACGGCATGCCGTGAGCAGCTCCAGCGCACCCGGGCGCCACATGAGATCCCCTGAGCGCAGGCGCCGCTCCATGGCGTCGAGGAGTGCCCCACCGAGTGTCGCCGGTGAGGCACGCGGATCGGTCCGGTCAGCCATGTACGCCGTGACGCGCTCCAGGGGACCCCCCAGGCAGTGGGCCTGATCCTCACGAGTCCACGTGCCCGTATGGGCTGCCATGACCTCGCACTCCGCCTCCCACCACAGGTCCTCGGAGTCCAGGAGGGTGCCGTCGAGATCGAAGAGCACTGCCGAGGGCCGGGTCATGGTGGGCGAGGCTACCCGCGCGCGCCGGCCCTGCAGGCGACGCGTGCCTCGGCCTGCCAGCTTGGCATAGGGTGATCCCGGTCCCGGGAGAAAAGGTAGCCGCATGATCGAATTCGAGGCGCTGCCCGAACTCGTCGATCCCGTGCTCGTTGCGGCATTCGAGGGCTGGAACGACGCGGGAGACGCAGCGAGCGACGCGGTCGGCCACCTCGTCGACGTGTGGGGCGCCGTACCCCTAGCCGAAATCGATCCCGAGGACTACTACGACTACCAGGTCAACAGACCCACCATCGCGTTTGACGACGAGGGCGTACGCCGGCTCACCTGGCCGACCACGCGCATCTACGTCGCGCGACTGCCGCTCGCGACGCGTGACGTCGTCCTGGTTCACGGCATCGAGCCCAATATGAGGTGGCGCCAGTTCACTGACGAGATCCTGGGGCTCGCGGGCGAGTTGGGCGTGACACTCTCGGTCACCCTCGGCGCACTCCTGTCCGACAGCCCGCACTCGCGCCCGGTGCCCGTGAGCGGCACCGCCACCGACCCCGGCACGGCCGTCCGGCTCGGTGTCGAACCCTCGCACTACGAGGGCCCGACCGGCATCGTGGGCGTCCTGCAGGAGGCCTGCTCGCGACGGGGCCTTCCCTCGGTCTCCCTGTGGGCCGCGGTGCCTCACTACGTCGCCCAGGCCCCGTCTCCGAAGGCCACCCTGGCCTTGGTACGCCGGGTGGAAGACCTCCTCGACGTCCCCGTGCCCCTCGGCGACCTCGTCGATGACGCTCGGGCGTGGGAGATCGGCGTCGATGAGCTCGCCGCCGACGACGACGAGGTCGCCGACTACGTCCGGCAGCTGGAGGAGGCTCGCGACACGACGGAACTCCCCGAGGCGAGCGGTGAAGCCATCGCCCGCGAGTTCGAGAGATACCTGCGCCGCCGCGGCACCGACACGGGCTGACCGCTAGCCCTGTGCGTGCAAGGCCTGGTAGGCCCTGATGAGCGCATCGGTGCTGGAGTCGCGATCCAGCGGCCGGTCTGCATCCTGCAGATCGGGCAGGATCGAGTTGGCCATGGCCTTGCCGAGTTCGACCCCCCACTGGTCGAAGCTGTCGATGCCCCATACGGCGCCCTGGACGAACACGCTGTGCTCGTACAGCGCGATGAGGGCGCCCAGCGCGTGCGGCTCAAGTCGTGCCGCGAGGATGAAGGTCGATGGCCGGTTGCCGGGCATCACCTTGTGCGGCACCAGATCCTCGGGAGTGCCATCCGCCCGGACCTCCTCGGCCGTGCGTCCAAAGGCGAGCACCGCAGCCTGCGCGAGGGCGTTGGCGGCGAGCATGTCCTGCATGTCATAGACGGGCTCGAGAGCCTGCGCGAAGAGCATGAAGTCGCACGCCACGACTTCGGTCCCCTGATGGAGCAACTGGTAGAACGAGTGCTGCCCGTTGGTCCCTGGCTCTCCCCAGTAGATCGCCCCGGTGTTGTAGTCCACTCGCGCTCCGTCACAGCGCACCGACTTGCCGTTGCTCTCCATCGTGAGCTGCTGGAAGTACGCCGGCAGGCGGGAGAGGAATTGCGCGTAGGGCAGCACCGCGTTGGTGGGGATGTCCAAGAAGTCCCGATTCCAGACAGCGATGAGCCCCATGCGCAGCGGCACATTCACCGCAGGGTCGGCGTAGCGGAAATGCTGGTCCACAGCGTGGAATCCATCGAGGAGCTCGCGGAACCTCTGCGGGCCGATCGCGATCATGGTGCTGAGTCCGATGGCCGATTCCATTGAGTATCTGCCACCCACCCAGTCCCAGAAGCCGAACATGTTGTCCGTGTCGATGCCGAAGCCAGCGACGCGCTCAGCATTGGTGGAAACCGCCACGAAATGCTTCCCGACCGCGCCCTCACCCAAGGCGTCGACGATCCATTGGCGGGCGGCCTTGGCGTTCGTCAACGTCTCCTGAGTGCCGAAGGTCTTGGACGCGACGATGAAGAGCGTCTGCGCCGGGTCGAGTCCCAGCAGGGCCTCGGTGATGTCCGTGGGATCGACATTGGACACGAACTTGAAGGTCATCTGACGGTCGGAGTAGTAGCGCAATGCCTCGTAGGCCATGGCCGGACCCAGGTCCGACCCACCGATGCCGATGTTGATGACGTTGAGGATCCGCTCACCGGTAGCGCCGGTCCACTCTCCTTGCCGGACACGATCGGAGAAGTTCGCCATCCGTCCCAGCACGTCATGCACCTCGGCGGCGATATCTATGCCGTCAACCTCCAGCGACGCACCGAGTGGGAGCCGGAGGGCGGTGTGCAGCACAGCGCGGTCCTCGGTGGCGTTGATATGCGCTCCGGCGAACATCGCGTCCCGACGCTCCAGCACGCCCTGCTCACTCGCCAGCTCCAGGAGGGCATCCATCACCTCCCGCGTGACCCGCTGCTTGCTGAAGTCCACACGCAGGCCAGCCGCATCGAGAGTCCACGCCGGTCCGCGAGCGGGCTCCTCGGCGAAGATCTCCCGCAGCTCCCGCGCGCGCATGGGCACGGCAAGCTGCCCGAGTCGGGCCCAGGAGCGAGTGCGGGTGGGGTCTCCAGGTTCGGTGATGTTCATGCGAGAAGCCTTGCACTACCGTGACGGGGTCGTACACCGTATGGGCCAAGGGACACGCTGTGGCCACGCGGTGGCCACCTGACGGAGGGACCACGCCATGGCGACATCGCAGCCCATGCAGCTGGGCATGATCGGACTCGGACGCATGGGAGCCAACATCGTGCGCCGGATCATGCGCGACGGACACTCAGCCGTGGTCTTCGACCGGGATGCGTCCGTGGTCGAGGCCCTCGTCGCTGAGGGCGCGATCGGGGCCACGTCCCTAGCCGATCTCGCCGCGAAGATGGAGACACCGCGGAATGTCTGGATCATGGTCCCCGCGGGTGCCATCACCCAGGCCGTCGTCGACGAGCTCGGGGGCCTGCTCACGTCAGGCGACGCGATGATCGACGGTGGCAACTCCTACTACCGCGATGACATACGCCGTGCCGCCGCGCTGCGCCCGTCGGGCATCCACTACATCGACTGCGGGACCTCCGGTGGGGTCTGGGGCCTCGAGCGTGGCTATTCGCTCATGATCGGCGGCGATGACGCGGCGGTCAACCGTCTCGACCCCATCTGGGAGTCGGTCGCACCCGGTGTCGACTCGGCGCCCCGCACGGGCGACCGCACGGGCGGGCTGGTCCCCGGAGAAGCCGGCTGGCTGCACTGCGGGCCCAGCGGTGCGGGCCACTTCGTCAAGATGGTCCACAACGGCATCGAGTACGGCCTCATGGCCGCCTACGCCGAAGGGCTGAACATCCTCAAGCACGCCGACACGGGCCTGCGCCAGCGCGACGCCGACGCGGAAACCGCGCCCCTGGAGCACCCTGAGTACTACCGGTACTCCTTCGACCTGCCCGCGATCGCTGAGGTCTGGCGACGGGGCAGCGTGGTGGGCTCGTGGCTGCTCGATCTCACCGCTCTCGCCCTCTCGCGATCCGGCGACCTCACCGAGTTCTCCGGCCGCGTCTCGGACTCGGGCGAAGGGCGCTGGACCTCGATCGCTGCCATCGAGGAGGGCGTGCCGGCCCCCGTGCTCACCGAGGCGCTCTACTCACGCTTCGACAGCCAGGGCATGGCCGACTTCGCCTACAGGATCATGTCAGCGCAACGCAAGGAGTTCGGCGGGCACGACGAGAAGACGTCCTAGCGCTCCCTAGTCCACGCTGAGGTCGACGCCGAGCAGGGCATCGACCGCGTCACGCACTCGTGCGGGCGCACCGACGTCGTCCCCACCGCGCGTGAGCGCATCGGCAACCCAGTGATCGACCGCGCGAATCGCGACAGGCGTGTCCAGGTCGTCCGCGATAGCCGCGCGCACGGCGTCAACGACGGATTCCGATGCGGGCCCGGCATCGAGCGACACCGCGCGTGTCCATCGTTCGATCCGCTCCTGCGCCTCGCTCAGACCCGTCTCTGTCCAGTCCCAGTCATCGCGGTAGTGATGGGCGAGCACAGCGAGCCGGACGGCCCCTGGGGTGATGCCCGCCTCGCGCAGGCGATGCACGAAGACGAGATTGCCCAGTGACTTGCTCATCTTGACACCCTCGAGACCCACCATGCCGGCATGCACGTAGTCCCTCGCGTAGGGACGCTCGTCCTCGAGCACCTCCGCGTGGCTGGCCCCCATCTCATGGTGCGGGAAGACCAGGTCTCGGCCCCCGCCCTGCACGTCGAAGGTCATGCCCAGGTGGTCCAGCGCGATGGCGACGCACTCGATATGCCAGCCCGGACGCCCGTGGCCCAGGGGCGTGTCCCAGGCGGGCTCCTCCGGCCGCGCAGCCCGCCACAGCAGCGGGTCCAGCGGGTCCCGCTTGCCCGGACGCAGCGGATCGCCGCCCCTCTCGGCGACGAGCGCGAGCATCTCGTCGCGCGATAGGCCCGACACGCTCCCGAAGAGCGGGTCTGCCGAGACGTCGAAGTAGAGATCGCCTTCCAGGTCGTACACCGCGCCACGCGCGCGCAGGCCCTCGACGCAGGCCACCACACTCGGGATCGACTCGACCGCCCCGATGTACTCATCCGGGGGCACGACCCGGAGCCACGCCATGTCCTCGCGGAAGAGCTGCGTCTCCTGCCGCGCGATCTCCTGCCAGTCCTGCCCCGTCGCCAGGGCCCTGTCGAGGAGCGGATCGTCGATATCGGTGACGTTCTGTACGTATCTCACCCGGTGACCGGCATCGCGCCAGGCGCGCACGAGCGTGTCGAAGGCGAGATATGTCGCCGCGTGTCCCATGTGTGTGGCGTCGTAGGGCGTGATGCCGCACACGTAGAGCCGAGCCTCCTCCCCCGGTGCGGTGGGGCGGATCTCCCCGCTGCTCGTGTCACGCACGCGGACGGGGCGGCCACCGGGACCGAGCTCGGGGATGGCGGGGCGTGGCCACGAGTCCATGCTGCGAGCCTAGGGTGCCCCCGGCGGTCTACATCGCCGGCCACGGGAGCGCCGGCCACGCCCCATCGGGGGAGGGATGCTCCCGCGCGCGCACGAGGTGCTGCACGCGATCACGCAGCGCGCCGATCTCGGCCCGGGATAGCAGCGGAGCCAGATCCTCGGCGATCGGCGCCCAATCCCGGTCAACCCTGATCAGGTCTGCGGCGCACGCATCGTCGATCGGTACGCCGGCCCACCCCCACAGGACGGTCCGCATCTTGGGCTCGACGTGGAAGGTGAGACCGTGGTCGATCCCGCGGATGTCCCCCGAGTGCGAGCGCAGCACGTGGCCCCCCTTGCGATCCGCGTTGTTGATCACCGCGTCCAGCAGTGCCAGGCGCCGCAGGGGCGCCGACTCTTCGTGCACCAGGCACACGTGATCGCCCCGCCCGCCCTCGCCCTCCGCCACGACATGCCAGCCCACCGGGATCTCGTCGGACTCCACGACGTCGACCGGTGGGGCGGCCGGGTCCGAGTCGACCCACACCTGGAAGCTGCCCGGACCCATCGGCGCCTCGTCGCGCCACACGGTGACGGGCACCAACTGCCACCCGAGGGCCGCATCCATGATGGACGTCGCGACCTCCCGACAACCCAGGGTTCCGGTCGGGAAGTCCCACAGCGGCCGCTCTCCGCGGCGCGGCTTGTAGACAGCTCGCACGGTCGTCGAGCCATCCGTGCATTCCACGCGCAGCGCGGAGTTCGACGAGTCCCACAGTCGCCCTTCGACGACGACCTCGCCGGACGTCAGCACGGTCCGCAGGTCGGACGTCGTGCTCACGCCCGGCGCCGGAATCCGTTGGCCCTCGGACAGATGTGCCCGCCGGCGTCGAGGGGCTGCAGGCAGAACGGGCAGGGTGGTCGTCCCGCGGCGACCAGCGCCTGTGCGCGGCGCGCAAACGAGGCGGCGGCGGCGGGCGAGAGCAGGACGCGCAGGGTGTCCGCGGCGTCGGGGTCATCATCACCGGGTTCGGCGGCCTCCTCCTCGCCCAGGCCGTGAGCCTCGATGAGGAGCCGGTCACCGTCACCCTCATCGGGAAGCCAGGCCAGGCCGAGCGCTCCCACGCGGAACTCCTCCTCGAGGGGGAGGCTGAGGGGATCGCTGTCGTCCATCCCGGCGTTCGCTTCGACCCCCGCCTGCGCGAGAAGTCGTTCGATGCGCTCGGCCACGAGAGCCACCTGGGCCTTTTCCAGGGCCACGGACGTCACCGACCGATCGTCGGACGCCTGGAGGTAGAACGTCCGCTCACCCGGCATCCCGACGGTGCCGGCGACGAATCGCCTCGGGTCGACGTAGGAATGGATGCGCCGAGCCACGCGACAACGGTAGCCGCCGTGCCCCGCTAGTGCTCGCCCGAGCCGCCCCCGACCGCGCCCTCGACCGTGCGGCGCCGACGTGTGCGGGCCAGGCCAGCGAGATCCGTGCCCCGGTCGTTGACGTGAAGGACCTGGACTCCGCGCGGTCCGTAGCGCAGCACCGAGACCGACGCGGGATCGACCACGATCCGCTGGAACTGATCGAGGTGGCTGCCGAGTGCATCGGCGAGGATGGCCTTGATGACGTCACCGTGGGAGACCACCGCGTACGTCGCACGGTCGCCTAGTCGGGAGTTCCAGTCGTGGACTGCCGCGAGTGCCCGGGCCTGCATCTGCGGGAGTGACTCACCCTCGGGGAAGGTCACCGCACTCGGCCGTTCCTGCACGGTGCGCCACAGAGGATCCTTCGACAACTCGGCCAACGGTCGATTGGTCCACTCGCCGTATCTGCACTCCCCCACGCGCTCGTCGAGTGCGATGCCCGGACGCCGGCGCTGTCGAGCGTCGATCGCCTCTGCCGTCTGGACCGTCCTCTCCAGCGGACTCGACACGATGGCATCCAGCCGTAGCGGGGCAAGCCGCTCGGCCACAGCCGCCACCTGGGACTCTCCCTGGTCGTCCAGGTGGACTCCCGGTGTCCATCCGGCAAGGATACCGTCGGCATTCGCCCTCGTGCGACCATGGCGGACGAGAATCACCAGCGGCATGCGGCGACGCTATCGGATAAGCACCGGACCCGGTGCGGCCTTGGGAGGCGACAAGTGATCCGGATCATGGGGGTCTACCGGGATGGCCGACCTGATCCCGCGGAAGGTGGCGCGTCCGTCTCAGCACCGACTCTCGCGCAGCTCGTCGACGTGCGCGCGCGCGTGAGCGGTCCCACCGACTTCGTCTGGGTCGCCCTTGCCGACCCCACGGCCGATGAGGTGGATCGTGTAGCCGGGGCGTTCGGGCTCGAGCCGCTTCTGGTAGAGGATGCCACGTCGCGGCAGCAGCGCGCCAAAATCGATATCGGTGACCGGTCGCTCTTCGTTCTGTTGAAGTCCCTCGAGTGGGTGGACGACACCTCCGATGTCGAGACGGGCCAGGTTGCCTGTTTCGTCGGCGTCGGCTACGCCGTGACCATGCGCATGGGCCGGGCCGAGGACTCCGACGCCGTGGCGGCGCGCCTGGACAGGCACCCGGACCTCACGGCCACGGGGCCCCTCTCGGTCTTCTGGGCGATTGCCGACCTCGTCGCTCACCAGTATCTCGAGGTGGGCGACGAGATCCAGTCCGACATCGAGGAGATCGAGCAGCAGGTCTTCTCCGACCAGCCCTCGCGGGCGGCGAATCGGATTTACCGGCTCAACAGGGAGAACATCGAGATGCGCCGGGCGGTGCAGCCGCTCCTGCCCGACTCGCAGCGGTTGGCGCGCGAGTCGCTGCCGCTGGTGCCGCCACCCCTGCACCCCTATTTGCGCGACGTGGGAGACAACATCCTGCGTGCCGGCGACATGGTCGACGGCTTCGACTCCACGCTCATGACGATGCTCATGGCGAGCACCGCGCGGCAGGACCTGCTGCAGAACAAGGACATGCGCAAGATCTCCGCCTGGGCCGCCATCATCGCCGTGCCCACGGCGATCGCGGGGATCTACGGCATGAACTTCGACGACATGCCGGAGCTGCACTGGACCTTCGGCTACCCGACGGTGCTCGCCGTCATGGCCATCATCTGCCTGCTGCTCTACCGCGGATTCAAAAAGTCCGGGTGGCTCTAGCGGCTAGGTCGCCGTGATCGTCCCGGTGATCAAGAGCCCGACGATCAAGGCGGCCAGCGCGAGGCGATACGCGACGAAGGGCAGGTAGGAGCCCGTCCGCAGGTATCTCAGAAGCCAGGCGATGACGGCGTAGCCGACGCCGAAGGCGATGCCGGTCGCGACGATGGTCTGGCCCCAGGCCACCTGCGGGTCGTCACCGATACGCGTGGCCTCGTAGAAGCCCGACCCGAGCACGGCCGGAATCGCCAGCAGGAAGGCGTAGCGGGTCGCAGCCTCGCGGGTATAGCCCAGGGCGAGGCCCATGGTGATCGTGGCCCCCGACCGTGAGACGCCGGGGATGAGCGCGAGGGCCTGTGCAAGGCCCAGGCCGATGGCATCGCGCGTGCGCATCCCCGTGATCTCGCGGTCCTTGCGACCGAAGCGGTCCGCGACGCCGAGCAGGATCCCGAAGACAGCGAGCATGGTGGCCGTGATCCACAGGTTGCGGGCCACGGTCTCGATCTGCTCCGTGAAGGCAAGTCCCAGCACCACGATCGGGACCGTGCCGAGGATGACGTACCACCCCAGCCGCGCGTCCGGAGTGCCACGCGCGTCAGCACGCACCAGACTGCGCCCCCATGCCGCCAGGATGCGGGCGATGTCGTGGCGGAAGTAGATCAGGACCGCTGCCTCGGTGCCGATCTGGGTCACGGCGGTGAATGCCGCGCCCGGATCGCCCCAGCCGAAGATGCGCGAGAGCACCAGGATGTGGGCGCTCGACGAGATCGGCAGGAACTCGGTGAGGCCTTGCACCAGGCCGAGGACGATCGCCTCGAACCACGTCATCGTGCGCTCGCCCGCATGGGGCCTAGCCCTGTGCGAGGCCGGCGTCGGCGAGCAGGCGCGGCATCATGCGCACCGTCTCCAGGCGCTGCTCGAGTGATCCGGAGTAACTGGCAATGGTGAGGGTCGTGACGCCGGCGGCGGCGTACGCCTTCATGCGCTCGGCGATGACTTCCGGCGGGCCGATGAGCGCGGTGCGCTGGATGAACTCCAGGGGCACCGCCGCGGCCGCCCCGGCATAGTCGCGGGCCAGGTAGAGGTCCTGGATGCGTGCCGCCGCGTCCCCGAAGCCCATGCGCACGGCCAGCGCGTTGTAAAAGTTCTTCTCGCGCGAGCCCATGCCGCCGATGTACAGGGCGCAGTACGCGCGGACCGGCTCGGCGCACTGCTCGATGTCGTCGCCGACGACCACCGGCACGGTGGGGACGACATCGAATCCCTCCAGGGTCTGACCGGCCTTCTCGCGCCCCGCGCGGATGTGACCGAGCAGCTCGCCGGCATGGTCGGGGTCGAAGAAGATCGCGAGCCAACCGTCGGCGATCTCCCCCGCCAACTCCAGATTGCGGGGTCCGACCGCAGCGAGGTAGATCGGGAGGCGATCACGCACGGGGTGCACGGTCAACGTGAGCGCCTTGCCCGGCCCATCGGGCAGCGGGAGCGTGAAGAACTCTCCTTCGAAGGTAAGCCGCTCCCGAGCCAGTGCCTTGCGCACGATCGCGACGTACTCCCGCGTCCGAGCGAGCGGCTTGTCGAACCGCACCCCGTGCCACCCCTCGGACACCTGGGGGCCCGAGACGCCAAGGCCCAGCCGGAATCTCCCGCCCGACAGCGTGTCGAGGGTCGCGGCGGTCATGGCGGTATTGGCAGGCGTGCGCCCGGGGATCTGGAAGATCGCCGAGCCGACGTCGATGCGCTCCGTCTGGGCGGCGACCCAGGCCAGCACCGTCGCCGCGTCAGAGCCGTAGGCCTCGGCGGCCCAGGTGACGGCGTATCCGCACCGGTCGGCCTCCCGAGCGAGCTCGAGGTTGTCGGCGTCGTTGCCGGCACCCCAGTAGCCGAGGTTGAGACCCAGACGCATGAAACCTCCCGCATTGCCAGCATGCCCCGGTCGCTGCAGACCGATGCGCGTGTCGGGTGAGCCTATCGGCCCGACCACCTGGCTAGGTTGCCCACGTGGAACGACGCAGGCTGGGGCCGACGGGCATGCATCTCGGCGTTGTCGGCCTCGGCACCGCGACCTGGGGGCGCGGCACCGACCGCGAGGAGGCTGCCGATCAGGTCGGCCTGCTCCTGGACGCGGGCGGCAACCTGATCGATATCGCCGCCGGGGGGCCCGCCTCGGACTTCGCCCGGCAGTCGCTCGCCGATCCAGGGGTGCGACGCGAGGCGATCGTCAACGTGCGCCTGAGCGCGGACAACGCTCAGCGAGGGTTGATCGCCGCCCTGGACGAGGCGATCGAAGCCATGGGGATCGGGCACGCCGATATCTGGACCGTCGAGGGCTGGGCACCCCACTCGCCCTGGCAGGAGATCGTCACCTCCTTCGCCGTCGCGGTCAGCACCGGTCGCGCGCGCTACGCCGGCATATGTCCGGGCGCTCCCTGGCAGGCGGCGCTCGTGGGGGCTGCACTCGACTCCCAGCCCGACCGCTCGACCCTCGCCGTCATCACCACCGCCCTCAACCTGCTCGACCACGCGGCGGCTCGGCCCATGCGCGACGTCGCTGCTGCGCTGGGAGCAGGTATCTTCGCCGCCTGGCCACTTGCGGGCGGCGTCCTCACCGGGAAGTACCGCCATGCGACTCCACCGGACTCCCGGGGCGCTGGAGAGCGGTACGCCGCACGGATGCACGCCTACCGGTCGGCGTCCTCCTGGCCGATCGTCGATGGCCTCTGCGCGGCGGCGGAGGGCCTGGGCGCCTCGCCGGGAGCGATCGCGCTGGCCTGGGTGCGCGACCAGCCGGGAGTCACGTCGAGCCTCGTGGGCGCACGCACCCCGCACCAGTGGCGCGCGGCCCTGGCGAGCACCGAGGTCACCCTGCCTCCGGAGATCCGACTTGCCCTCGACGAAGTCGCAGACGGGGCGTCCCACCTCAGCCATGATGGAACCACGGGAGCAGTCCCCGCCTGACACACGGAGGCCCCGCATGCCGGCGACGCGCACCAGCACCTACGAGTACCGCGAGTTCGCCCTTCCGCGCGACACCACGCGCGACAAGGCCCGCATGGTGCTGACCGAGTACGCCGAGTACGGCCACTGGGAGCTCGCGCGTCTGCGCATCTACCCGGATGGCCGTCGCCGCGTCTGGCTGCGTCGGCGAGTCATGCGCGTCGAGCGGACCGCCTGACCCTAGGCCTGGCGCAGGAATCGGTCGAGTGCGCGCACCCCGAACTCCACAGCGGCGATGGGGACGCGCTCATCCACTCCGTGGAACAGCGCCGTGAAGTCCAGGTCCGGGGGCAGGAGCAGGGGCGAGAAGCCGTAGCCCTGGACCCCGAGGCGCGCGAAGGCCTTGGCATCCGTGCCCGCCGAGAGGATGTACGGCGCGCACACCGCACCCGGGTCCTCGGCCTCGATGGCGCGTCTCATGGCATCGACGAGAGGTACGTCGTACGACGCCTCTAGCGCCACGTCGTGATTGATGAACT
>Ga0169931_10002790_pt1 | contig 28214 bp, 25 predicted proteins | sample Kivu_15m_20L_FD_129675 | JGI IMG/M metagenome (GOLD analysis project Ga0169931, IMG submission 129675) | Freshwater microbial communities from Lake Kivu, Western Province, Rwanda to study Microbial Dark Matter (Phase II) - Kivu_15m_20L... | ecosystem: Environmental > Aquatic > Freshwater > Lake...
AAATCTTCACTAAAGAATATATTCCAAAGAACTGCAAAATATGATTGCCTAATTTTTAACATAAAATGTATAGTCATGAAATAACTAAAATTCAAAACTGAGAATAGATTTTGCTTGGATTTATTGATACAAATAACAAAATAACTTTTTCATCTATGATTTCAGGTATTCCTAAATATATATTTACTTTTTTTACCCTTGAATTATGTAAGGGATTATTTTTCCATGATGAAATTAACAATCACCAATAATTAAAAAAAACAGTAATTTTCAAAAATAAATCAAAATATTTGTATTTTAATCATGAATAACAGATTGTAAAACATTAAAATGAATTTCTACAGAATATGTAAATTTCCTTGATCAATGAATTCTTAGGCATAATGAGGAAAATTCTTTTATAAATAACAAATTAGTTTATGAATATTGGCAATTATAATTAGATTGAAATTTTTAGAATAATTTTTCTAATATAAAGTAGTTGCAATTTTTGAAAAAGTTTATATTGGAGGGATATCTACATATCCGAAATATAAAATTTAAAATTATAATATTTCTGCAATCAAATATAATAAATAAAATTTTAGTATTGACATATTAAAAAGCAATTAAACTAAACCGAATAATTTATTTTATACTATATCATTTAATTTTACTAATAAAATCATTTTAAAATATTTCAAAATAACCTGAAAATAGATGTGAAAAAATCAGAGCCTCAAAATCTTAAAACTTTGATAATAATTCATTTAATTTTTAATATGAATTTTAATTGATCCAAAACAATCATATTACTTAAATTCAATTCTTATATTTATAAGTATTATATTCATAATAATTCTTTAAAATTGAATATGAGTTTTCTAATTAGTTATAATATCGTAATTTTTCATTTAAATGTCACCAATTAGTTATTTTGTAATCTTTAAGCAAGTATCCATAAATATAATTTTTGTTTTTTATTCCTTCTATAATAGGATGAATAACCCTCATAGCTCCATCCAGTTCATCGAGAGGAATATTGACATATTCATTTTCAAATGATTTCGCATTTGAATTTTTGATTAAATTATTAAACTCATTCATAGGGCTTACCCAACCTGTATCAGCAGCTGTCATATAAATTCCAAAGTCCTTATAATATCTTCCGCAGGTTCGTGTCATCATATTTAGTGCTGCCTTTGCCATATTTGTGTGTGGATGAGAGGTTCTTTTGAAATGATTAAAAATCCCTTCAACGGATGATACATTAACGATGTACCTGTCCTTGAATGGAGATTTTTCCATTAGAGGTTTTAATTTCACACAAAGGTAGTATGGTGTCCAAGAATTTATAATTTGAACTTCGGCAAATTCCTGGAAAGGAACTTCATCTAACTCCATGTTCCAAGACGACTTAGACTTGGAAAAATCAATCGGTTGTCCATCCGGACCCATCATAGTAGTTTGATTAGCATCCTCCTCATTCATTATTTTTATTTGTGAAGCAATAACAGACATAGGTAATTTCTTTTCATTAGTAAAAAATTCCTTTTTACGTAAGTTACTGTTACCTCCAAGGAGAGCCAAGGCAGTGGATTCACCCATTTTAGAAGGTATCTTCCCTGTTGGAATATCATTTTTTACTATTTTTGATTCATCCTCTTTTACTCCCTCGGCAGCTTCAATTTCCAGCAAATATCTATAATATGAAGTAGTTCTTCTGACAGTCTGTGCTGCATTGTTAATGAGAATGTCCAAATGCGGAAGAGTTTCGTTTAAGTATTTAATGAACTTGTCTGTAGACTCAAATAAACGAAAATCAACAGGATAAATAGTAAGTCTATCTTTGAATTCGTTATAATTTAGCTCTTGCTTGAATCTAGAGAGGGAGTCTTTAGGAAAGCGAGTTGTTGATATTACTTTGCAGCCATAATTTAGAAGCTTTAATACTATGTAATATCCTATTTTAACTCTGCCTCCTGTAACCACTGCGATTCTGCCTGTCATGTCGAGCTTAAGATCTCGAAACGAATAATTATAATCCCCACATGAGGAACATAAATTTGTATAAAAAAAATGAATATTGTCTTTCGTGAATTTTTTTTTACAAGTGTAGCAACTGTGAAAAATGACACTTGAACGCTCATTTTGTTGAGTTTTTGTCTTTTTTTCTTTTTTTTGTTTCTTTCCTAAAAATTCAATTTTTATGTCGTCATCTTCTTCTTTAGTATGAATTTCCTGGAGCTTTTGAGGTTTAAATAGAATATTTGAATTATTTTCAGTTACAGTTGATGTGTGTAAATTTCCACAAGTAGAACCACTGCTTTTTTCTTCTTGTTGAGGAATTTTCTTAGTTCCATTATGTTCTGGTTTTCGCGGACCTTCTGGTAACATTTTCATAAAATTTCCTTGGACAAATTCTTTAACTTTATTAATTTCTTCTGATCTTTTGGAATGCATCTCAGTTTTTTTTTTAATTTCCTCTACTTCTTCTATGTCGACACTATCAGATGAATTTTTAATAAGAGAATTAAAACTGGATATTTTTTTCTTGTGATGAAATATCTTATCTTCGTAAATTAAATTTTGAATTTCTGGTTGCAGCTTTTTATTTGATTCATAGGTTTTCATAAATTTAGTAATCAATGAGTTGATGTTACCCAACATTTGCTTTAAATTAGATTTTAGTTGGTTAGACTCTTCATCATTATAAAATTTGAAGCCGTCTTCTTCCATTTAGATAAAAAAACTTAATTTTATTAATTTTAATAAAAATTCATATGATAATTTAGGTTTAATTATGATAGACATAAAATCGTTAGATAATTAAATTTTTTCTTATATTAATTTTGAAAAAGTCGTGAATTTAAAAGTTTTTACATTTTATGATCTAATTTAATTAGTTGTTAAAATAAGAAATTATAATTTTTTATTAAAATTTAAATTTAAAATTAGATTACAAATTTTATTCATAAAATTTTGATTAAATTCAAACTAAAACAATATAAATATGTATTACAAAAAAAATTAATATATAAACATAGTAAAATTTACAGTTTCATACAATTTAAAATTATCATTATTTAAAGTAGCCTATTAATTCTATAGATTCAACCTAACCACTATCATGCCCATCAACATCAAAATGACCATTCAAACTCTCTATAAGTTCACCTAATTTCAGAATATCTAATCCATGATTTTCAAGAAGTGTCAGGCATCTTTCAAGCATTAGATTAAGAAGTGAAGTGTTTTTGATTTCATATTCATTCAACTATATCAAGTTAAATAAAATGAAATTACCTTGTAGGTTAGCATATCATAAAGACTATCATCTTCACTGTTTATCAAATTATTAAATATATTTATTGTATTTTCTGTAATATTGTAAGTATATCTACTGATCTCCTCCTCTGAAAAATTTCTTTTTTTCTCTTTTATTTTTGTAATAAAATCAGCATTATTATCTGCAGTAAATTCAGTATGTCTTGTTTGAGTTTTTTTGTTGAATTTTTTATTCTCAATGAACTCATTATAAGCAATAGTATAAATATATTCTATTATATCGTTAAAGAAGAAAGAGTTGGCGTTGAGAATCTTTGAGAATTTAGCGTTTCTTGTCAATTTTACACCGATTCTTGTAATTATCTCATGGATTTCCAAATGAGTTAATTTTTTAATCAGAAATTCTTCTCTTTTGGATTTGTTTTCATCGGTTAGACAATAAAATGATTTTAGATTGTTTGAGATAAGTTCCATTAGAGTATTGTATGAGTCCGAATTAGTATCCACTTCACAGAGATTTGATAAAACACTTAAATGCACATTGTTTAAAGTTCTAAAGCTACTGTTTTTAATTTTTCCTCTGTAACTTTCGAAAGTATCTGAAAATAGATTCATGTTGATTTTCTCTGCTACGAAGTAAAGTAAATTAGAAGGGCAATAATTAGTAAGTTGAAACATTATAAATAGTATATTTTTATGGATATCTGGATAATGATGGTATCTTAAAAGAACCGATTTAATAGTTGATATGAAGACGCCTTCATGTTGGTGTATCATAAATTTCTGTTGAAATTAATAATATTTATTCGTTTTACTCGTAAACTCGATGAAAAATTCTTTGGTTTGAATTTATCCTCGTCCAATAAACTAGAATTATCATTTGTTAAAATCTGGATAATTTTTCTAAATATTCTAAATATAGATCCTATGATTTGAGAATCAGAGATGTAAAAATTAAGCAATCTTAAAATAGAGTTTCTTGCAGAAATTATCTGAATGCAATTCTCGTAGATTGTCTATTTTCATTAAAAATTTTAATTGTTACCGTATATTCTTCTTTTTTTTCTTCCAGACTCATTTTTGAACTTATGTCTACAGGTTGTGTGATGAGCTCACTTGTAATGTTTAAGCACATCAAAGCACAGTCCCTCATTTCTTGAATGTATTCTGAATTAAGACTCGTGAGAGTAGTTTTTTTAAATATTTGATTTAAAATATCGATTAAATTTAAAATAATTACATTATCTTCTAACTCTTTGTTTATCCTGATAGTGCTAAGCTTTAATAATTAAACATTTAAATAATATAATCGCTTACCTTATTATGTTTGTAAAATTTAACATAATGGAATACAAATATCAAATACAACCTTATCAAAAAAACATTATCTTGATAAGTTTTAGGTAAGTTCACAAGAAATATTTTATCTTCCTCATAAAGGGATTTTAAAATTACTGATATTGAAGTGAAATCATCCTTTATACATAAATCAACCAAATAATTCAAATATTGATAAAGAGCAATGTGATTATTTTGATTTATAATTTCTTTCAAATAAATAGGCATCTCAGAATGATCTATTTTGTTTTTGAATGTACTTTCTTTTGTGTCTCTCTTTTCCCGGGTGTCTTTTGTGTCGTGTCTTGTTTCATTTTTGAGCCTTGGAATTTTATTAGCTAAAATCAAAGCTTCATGAGGATCAACCTTAATATCATTAGTAAAATATTTTGCGAAAATTACAGGATTTAAATCTTCATAATTTATTAAATTTTCTTCCCATTTGTGTATCGAATTTTTTAAGGATTGATTAGAAATCAAATCAAAAATATTATCAGCATGATTCTTTTCAAAGAAATTCGCTTTATCTTCTGCTTCGTAGTTTATAAATCTAGCGTTGCTTAATTTTTCTGAAAGTTCATCTTGTAGCTTGAGTTTTTCCAACTTATCTGAAGCAGAAACTCTCACCTTTAAATATCCGATGTTTGTTACATCTCTTAATTTTATTTCTAAATTTCCTTCAAATGAATTTTCTCTGAAATTTTTGAAAATCAAATTCAAAGGAATTTTGGCTTCTCCTAGGCAAATCTGTGGGAAAGAATGTGATTTTTTCTTTGAACCTTCTTCATTTTTAGTCTCATGGATATTTTCATTTTTTACCATAAATACTACCTTTGTATATGCAAGCTGAGCAGGAATCTCATAACAATCGGAAAATTTAAAATTCAAAATTTTCTCTTTTTTGGTTTGAATTGAAAAGGAAGTGTTTGATTTTATCTGACTCATGTTCAGTATCATCGTGTTATCTAAATCAGATAAGTCAGAAGTATTCAAACTTTTATCTAAATTAGATCCCATTAAATTCGAGTAATCGCTTCCTAAAGGGTATAAGACATTTGGAATTTCACTCTCGATCTTTATGACAACATGAGGATTAAAAAATATTCCGAACTCTTCTAACTTCCTATATACTATTGTGAGACTTTCTACACTTATTCTTACAAAAATTTTGTGATTGATTTTGACCATTTTTGGAATTTTAGGGGTATTCCCTTTCTCTTGATTTTTCATATTTAATTTTTTTGAATTTTCTGTATTGGTTTGTCTATGTACAGTATTAATATCTAACTCCTTATCTTTCGTTAAGTTTGAATTGTACTCGTCAATATTCTTGATTTCACCTCCGAATGTTTGGAAGTCATTATATAACTTGACATCACTTTCTAATATCCCTTGTTTGTTGGACATATATGAATTTTTTTGCAACCCTCCCCTACTAGAGATACTCCTTATAGTGTTGTTAATATTCTCATCTGTTTCGATTATTTTAACGCCGTTTTTTTGAGAGCTGAACTGACCAATGAATTCCCCTTCATCCCCTTTGAGTGGTTCATCGTTTGGTAATTTATCCCGTCCTCTTGTACAACAACAGTCAGTATTTCCCATTATTTTCAGATTTAATTAAATTTTTTAAATCATTCAAAATTGTATATAAGTGCCAAAACTTCTTGAGGATTAATATAATAATTATATAATAATAATAATTAATTTCGAAACGAAAATTTAAAAAGTATTGAAATCAAAAATTTTTCTGGTGTTTTCTTAAATCTAACAATTTAAATTAAATAAAAATATGTAAAAAATTTTATTCGAATTATTCTGGATAATTAGTCTTCAATCATATATGAATTTTATTTTTAAAAATTTTTTGATTAATAAGTGAAATACGATAAAAAACATGAGGAAAATTAAAGTCCGAATTAAATTTAATTAATATATTATTCTTTATATTAGGAGATAATTTATCTATATTTTATCTTCATAAACTAAAAGTTGATTAATTATGAATAGAATAATCTCTTATCTCAACTTTTTATATTTATTTTAACAAAAATCTTAATAATAAGAATAAATTTAATAATAGAAAATAAGATATATAATAAATTATTGGGTATATTAATAGTATTAAAAATTTAATTATATCTCGATAAGTTAAGATTATCTTTTCATTTTATGACATTTAATTTAAATATGTTGATTCTTATGACTATCTTTTACAATCTTCTTCCTCTTCTGGCTCCCTTTCTTCTAGTGGAATCAGTAGGAATAGGAGTAACATCTTCAATTCTACCAATTTTCAATCCCAATCTTGCCAAAGCTCTCATAGCAGCTTGGGCACCAGGTCCTGGGGTTCTTGTATCAATACCTCCTCTTCCTCTAATTTTGAAATGAACAGCATTAACTCCAAGTAGTTTTAATCTGCTATATACATCAGCAGCTGCCATCATAGCAGCGTATGGGGAGGATTCTTCTCTGTCGGCTTTGACTTTCATTCCACCAGTTACTCTTGCATATGTTTCTCTTCCAGATAAATCAGTAACGTGAATGAATGTATCATTAAAGGTTGCCATAATGTGACATACAGCGAAGAAATATGATCCAGGTTCAACTGATGGACCTAAGTATTGGAATCTCTTATCAACAGTTTCTTCTTCTTCTCCGTCTTCTGTTTTCTTTTTACCTTTTTTTGATTTTGAAGCGACTACTTTTTCGGTTGTCTTTACTACTTCTTCCTTCTTTTGATCCTTTTCCTAAAAAATGTTTAGAAAACATGTTTCTTACCATTGATATCCTTTAAAAAATAATAAAAAATTTAACTTTTCTGGCTTAAATACAAAAAATTTAGGAAAAACATTATTTTTTGATGGAAACTGGGTCTTCGATAAGAGAAAGTGCTTTTAATTCGAGTTTCGTTTATGATCTTTTAAGATCTCTCTTTATTAAAGAATTTCAGTTGAATAGTAGCGAAATTTTTAAATAAATTTTGTGATTTCACTCGAAATATCAAATTTGATTATTAGCAGATAAATATTGAAAAAGTAATTAATTTAGAATTGGGATTAAGAGTTTCACTTCTATTCCCAATTTTATAAATAAATTTAAATTTTCTTTCAAAACCGAAATTTAATCATTATTTTGTCTTGAAATGTCAATCTTTCAAAGGCCGAACATTACAGTTCATAGTTTTTAATATAAATTATTTATTTTATTAAATGATATTTTAATTTAAAAATAAAAAATTTATTAAAATTTAATTAAAATTAAAAGCATATAAAAAGTTTTAGCAAACATAGAAAATAATTTATATTTAAATATTAATTAATAATTACGAGAATTAATGTTCAAAGGAAAAAATGAAACGGGATATATAACCATACTCTACGCGATTGGAATAAAGCCGTTAGAATATTGGGAAATACAAGTTAAAAACGGACACATAAAAAGACTAAACGATGTTGAAATACAAAGTTCGGCAATAGAAATAATTGGGGCAAATATAAATAATAATTACATTTCATGTCCGGCAGATGATAATACGAATTTAGGAATTAAAATGCAGTCGATTGTTTTATTGATAAAAAATGTAAGATTAAAACTCGGTTATTACTAGATGAAAAAATACTTTGCATTTGAAATAGTGATTTTAGATGATAAAAATATTAAAAGAAAATTCAGGGCAACTAACTTTCAAAGCAGTACAAGAATAAAAGCATCTTTTTGTTCGATGCCGATGAAATTGGAAGAGGGTTGGAATCAAGTTCATCTTAATTTACTTGATTTTACTAAAAAGGCATTTGGCACTGTTTACAAAGAAACTTTAAGATAAGAATGTTTTTTTAAATTTAGAGTACAAATCCATGCAAATTGCAGGATAAGAAGGATCTATTTTACTGATCAACCAATTCTTTCTAAAAAGTTACCACCAGAATATAAAGTATTTGCTGCTGTAGAAGAAGATGGTGTTGGAAGGAATCAAAATAACCATGATCACGTAATTGAAGAGACTAACGAAGATGAAAACAAATAAATAAAATTGAATTTATTTTAATCTTGATAGATTTAGATTATATATTTATTCTTGTAATCATCTTTTACTAGATGAAATTTTTTAATAGAATATTTGTGATTTTTACGAATATCTAATATGATCCTAATACTCAAAGTTTAAATACTTAAATCTTTTTAACATAAGTTTTATAATAATATATGTATATCACTAAACATGGATGATATATAAAATAATTTAAATGAAATTACACACATGATTAATAGTACCACTTTATGAATTTATCACATTAAATAATATCACTTTTCTCTAGATTTTGTTGATTCAAGCCCTTTTACTTAATAAATTATCTACGTCTGCATAATACTTATCTCTTGACACTTTTCCACTATCTAAAAAATTGAAATTTCTACATTTCTTTATTTTATCATAAAATATCTAAAAATAGAAAAATTTTTAAAAATAAAAACGATACTTTTTCTTCACGAGCTTGACGTAGTAATTCGTGATGCATTTGATCCTCTCCAATTAGAGCAGAAACAACTGCATTCTTATTTGTATTAAACCGCTTTTCGTAATCATTGAGTGTAAACTCTTTGAATAATCTATTCATTTGTGAGGATTTCAAATGTTCACAAGCTTCTCTCATATTTTTTTCTTGATTTTCATATTCATCAATCTTGTCAATTATATTGATGATGTCTATGTCAAGTACTGATTTATTTCCAATAAATTTATCTATTGTCTTCATTGTAAAGACGGTATCTATTTGGAAAATCGAGCACTCTTCTTGGTATTTTTGGATGATATTCTTTTTCTTTTGAGGCGAATTATCTCGTAATTTAGGGTAATAATTGTTAGGTAAAAGAGCAGTTCTAAATGTATTTCTATGTTTAATCTTTTTTAAAAGTTTCTCTTCATATTTTAGCATAAGTTGACGTTTGTATTTCATTTTTTCTTCTTGTATTTTGAAAATTTCAATTTGAAAATTGGCGTACTAGAAATTAAAGTAAAATTAATGCTTAATATTACCTTAAATAAATAAGATATGCATTCCTCATCCAAAAAATAAGGGAGATAGCTCAATATAACTTTACTCCCTAATAAAAGTATTTCCCTTATCACCCATGTTAAACCTTCTTGTCTAAATAATTTACAAGGTTTTTTAGGATTTATTACCTCGTATCTTTACCTTCACTCAATATTCTATGGTAATGTAATATCAATGCATCCCTTACTTTTTCTAACTCTGTTTTATATTCGTTTAGTTCTTCCTCAATTTTATTTAGCTTATCTCTTTTTTCACGGAGGATTTCTTGATTCAATTTTATTTCGTTTATTCGTTTATCAAGTTCTAAATTTCTTTTTTCATGTGCGTACTAATTTTTTAAAATTTAATTTTAAATTTTAGATCATAATCTTACCTTTAATTTTTTAAGTAGCAAGAAATGCTCTTCATCGATAGATCTCGTTTTTTGTAATTCGTTGTTAAGTCCTCTCATTTTCATTTGTTCTTCAACAGATGCGAAGCGATCTAGGTTATTTAAAAACTCGATTTCCGCTTCTAAGTCGTCTCTTTCTTTAATTAATCTATTGATATCATAAACAAAGTCATTCTTAGCCTCTTTTTTTTCTTTTATCATCTCTTCATAGAATTTGCGTTTATTGTTTAAATTATTTTCATATGAAATGTGTTCCATTTTTTGAAGTGATTGAGTATGTTTTTTACCTATTTTATTTTGTGCAGCAAATAATTTCGGAAATTCGAATTTAGAAAATTTTTGCATTGTTTTTACGTCCTCTTCTCTAAGAACAGATGTTTCGCTGATTTTTTTGATGTTGGGTAAAGAATTTTTCATATCTTGTTTTTCTGAAATCGAGCTATCGAACGGTTGAAAGTAATTTAGTTTTTGAACCTGATCATGAAACGGATTGAAGAATTTAATTGCGGTATTTGTAGAGTTTGGTTTGACTTCAAATATATTTCTTGATACTTTAGGGGTAGTTCTACTAAAATTAACCCTAATTTAAATTAATTACAGTAAGTTATTTTTTTTACTTTTTCTCATTTTTCATTTGAGTTTAATATCAATTTTAATAAATAATATTTGAATGAAATTAATCGAATCACAATCAGATAATATAAATAATGATAAATTTGTAACTTTATTTTTAAGGAAAAATTTCAAAACAAAGTTTTGAGCAGCCATAATATTTTATAATATGAAAATAAAATAAAATTGTTTAATTTCCTGGCTTATAAATTCCTATTATTATTCTAAATTAAATATAATTTTTATTTTTAAACACTATTTTTTTAACAAATGTAACCTCTCCTAAAATATAATTATCATAATTAATAATCCCTATATCATCATTTAAAAATTAAATATTTTTAAAGTAATATTTTATCTAGAATAAGTATGTATTTGTAAATGTAAATTATTTCTTAATTCAATTAGTGAGCTAATTCAGGGTGGCTATCTTTTTTTCCATGCCCTTCAGCATGATGCCCATGACCATGTCCATGTGCTTCATAGGACAATTCAGGTTTCACATACTCATGTGGAAAGACATCTTTAGCAGACAAACCCTTCTTGGAAAGAAATTTATTTTCTTGTAAAGGTCTGAAATATTTATCTTTTTGGAGGTATGGGTATCCGAAGTTTGGTTTTTTAGAGTAGATCCTTGAAAAGTAGTTTCTCTCCAAAATAGCTTTGAGTTTAAATGCAGGCCATCCAAGGAATCTTGGGATATAGAAGTTCCAAGTTGCTGGTTGATAGTCATAATAATGTTTAAATGTCCATAATTTATCAACTGCATGGAATACATTAAATGAAGAAAATCCTTCATATACAGCTTTCATTTCTCTTCCTTCTAAATAATCCATCAAGTTGTTTCTAACTACAACAGATTGATTCAAGGTAGCATATAAGCTTTTTGTTGTTGGGAGGTTTGTGCAATCACCAAACGCGAAAATGTTGGGATATTTAACATGTTGGAGAGAGTAAGGATTTACAAGAACTTGACCCTAGAAATTATAAATATGATTCATTACATGTTCATCGGCTAAATCGTTATTTTCAAAACATTTTCTTTTTTTATTTGTGGGGGATGTTAGTAAAGTACCGAAAGGAAGTACTACCTCACTTCCAGTTTTTAAATCTTTGAAATGGGCGTATCTTTCTGGTCCAATAGGAGTTTCTTTGATTTCGATTTTTGTCAGTTCCATTCCGAAATGAACATCTATAATATGTAATAAAAAAACATATCAATATAAAATTTACCAATCATTGGTCTGTTACTGATTTCTTCCATAATAACCTCATTTGCAAATGGGAATTTGAATAAATATTCATTAGGAGTGATAACTTTAATTCTCATTCCTCTGTGTCTATTTCCGGTGAAAAGACCTCTTGACAGATAAGAATCCAAAGACAAATACCAATGATCGGAAGCTTCTCTCTTGCTAGGTCCGGCTGGGATATAAAGAAGGAAATCTCCATCTTTATGCATATGGAAAATTCTTGTATTTCTATTTACTTGGAAGGGATTTCCAGCTTCTTGTACGAAAACACGAGATTTTCCAAATTCATCATTGATATAATCTTTTAAAATGGGATCTTCGGCACCGTCTTGTTTTAGACCTGTGTTGAGTACTAAAGATTTGTATTTAAATACATCTCCTTTTGATGTGATAACTTCGCTTTTGTCCGGTCTGATATCAACTATTGATTCTTTAAATGCTCTGGCTGTTGCCAAATCATACATTGAAGAAAATGGCATCGCAGAGTATTTGAAAGTTTTTAAATTTCCTGCGATAACTTGTTCATACAAACTTTCAAAAGCAAATTTAGATCTGTGATTGAATCCAGCCAGGGTCCCGTGGAAATGTTTTACCTGGAAATATTTAATTGTAATTGCACTGTGTAATCCTCCTACGAAAATGGCATCAAATTCTTTTAAATTAGGATCGATTTTCTTCTGTTTTCCACCCCCTGCGAAAAACTTTTTAGCAACGTTAATCAATATTTGTTGTTTGGTTTTAGCAGCCCTCATTTTAATTAGTAGAATAATAGATATTATTTAATATTTAATTTTATTTAAAAATTAAGAAATAAAAAGGTAAAGAAAATTTTTATATTATGAAAGGAATTAAAAATAATGTTGGCTATTTTATATACCGAAATATTAAAAATAATTTTTACTTCTTAATTTTAATTATAAATTTTTAATTTAGAAGTGTGTTGATTTATTTTAATTTTCAAAAACTTTATCAATTTCATAATGAATTAAATTTCTTCCAAAAATTTCAAATCTAACTCTTGTTCTTTTTCTTTTTTCTCTTCTTGATTCAATCCATAAAAACCTGATTGGATAAAATTTATATTAGTTTCTATAAAAATGTAATTTACCTGGAATGTGTTCTCCCCCTAAAAATTTGTCTATGAATTCATAATCTTCAGCAATGAAATAATCTATTAAATTATTCAACTCATAGTTAAATTGTTCCTCATCTTGTGGAGTGTCGTTATCTTTGTCTTCCTAATTCAATGATAAATTATTTAAAATTTTTCTTACGGGAGGTTGTAAAAACATCAACAAATTTCTTTTTATCAAATTATACGAAACTTTAGATTTCAAAAAGAAATTCATCAGATACTTTTTAGCCTTGAGTTCAGACTCATGTAACTTTTTCTCACCGTCTAAGCTGACATAAGCAAATTGCTGTTTAAGGTATGCCTTTCTCTTATATAAAAATTCGACGATTTTGTAATAATTGTCATCAAAATTTTCGATGTGCGAAGGTGAAAGCTTTCCAAGCCACATTACACAATTCATTTCGTTAAAGTAATTTACTAATTTTGTGTAAGTTTTCTCACCGTAGTCAATAAACTCATAATTTTCATAATCATATAGATACTTTCTATTGTCTTCGCTGAAGCTGTTAGTACAATAAGCAATAGTATTGAAATTATCTGAGCTGACATTTGATTTCGCAAGAGTCTTTGTGTTTTCTACGACTGTAGTTTTATTCAATGATGCTTCTTTGAAAATAATAGGCTTTCTATATATGTATTCATTGAACAATCTAATTTCTAGTTCGTTTTTAAATATTTTGCGGGGTTTATTTATATTCTGCTGCTCAACAAAATATTTAATAATATTGCTAGAATTATATTTGAAGTTAATCTGATTATTCTTATAGAAACTTAATATTTCAAGCTCTTTTTCATGAAGTTTATTTTCTTTATAATCTTCATTCTCATTCAATTCATCAAGATAGTAATCATCACCTTCGTTCTGTTTATTATCGATATTGTATAACTGATAAACCTCCTGTAATTTTTTTTCTTTTTTAAATAAAGTTTTGATATATTTCCCATATTCTTCTGCAGATTTAAAAACTAATTTCTTTTCTTGATTATACTCTGAATTATTCTTGCTTAACATTGAATCATTATTATTTATGAGATTGTTATTAATGTTATTATTATAATATAAATTATTATTATTGTTGTTGATGATCTCATTTTTCTCATCTTGTTGATTTTCTCCAGATGCAATTGGCTCAGCCAATTTTATTTCTACTTCGCCTTTTAGATACGTATCTGGAATATAATTTTGATATTCGCTCTTTTTTAAAATTTTTCCGTCTGTTGGCAAAACTATTTCTATATTGTTAAAATTTGCTTTGACCATTATGTATTTGATTAAATTATAAAATAGAGGGTTTATTTTATATTTCGGATCTATTACAATTTCTTTCTGCAAAAAGTGTATTAACATAATCGCCAACTTTCCTAAAATAAAGATGACTTTGAATCTTAACATAATAGAATTAAGGATCAATAATTTTTTAAATATGATCTCCTCATCAGAGAGCCTCTCTTCTAAATCAAAATCTCCTATAATTAGCATATAATTAAAACTGTCTATTTGGAAAAATGTAGTTATTTTTTGTATTGGGCTTTCTATTCGCAATCCTATTGCTCTTAGATTAATTGGAACATCAATTACAGAGGGATATTTTTTTAAAATTGAATTTATAGAATCGTTAATAAATATTTGATTTTCTAAAAAGGAAGATGGGTAGTGAGGATCATGCATTGTTATTAAATCCGCATATTTTAATTTTGTGAAATATTTTAAATTCTCACTGGTGCCAATATTCTTTACAAGAAATTTGTCATTTACTATTTCATATCCGCATTCCTCCGGATTGAAATTTAAATTTTCTAAAATAAATAATTCACTTTCTCTTAATTCTTCTGAGTTTAATTTTTCTTGAAGATCAGACAAATTCTTGTTGTTTATAAAATTCACCTTCTGTTCAATGATTCCGTTTTTGTTTATGTAATCGCAAATATACTTAGTAGAGAATTCTTCAGTGTAGTAACCTAATTTCGGCCCAAAATCAACAAGAAGCACAACAGCTTTGACTTGATTATTCATAAAGAAGCTAACTGAGTGAAGCATTCCCTTAATTTGAGGAAAATCAACATCCTTTAGTCTAGTCTCTATCAAAACTCCTTCATCGTCGAAAATGTTTTCATAGTTGTGTTGATATTGCTGAAGGTCGATTCTTATTATGACTATTTTATTTTCTAATCCTTCATTTTTTATAGATTTTATAGATTTCACTCTCGAAATTCTATCTATGTAATCATCATTGAAATCAGAACAATTCATTACGATTTCCTCTATCAAGTAAGAAATTTTTTCTTGCTCTAAGTGTTCGAATTTTCCCATAAGTTTTTCTTTTAAAGTCTGGAAAATTTTGGCTTTGCATTCTAAAATTTCTTTTTCTTCATCTTCAAGCTTCGTATGCTTTTTTTTAATTTTTTTGTAGAATTCTTCTTTCTTTTTGTTCAATTCGTTTTTGTAAAGATTAGCCTCTTTTTCAGTTAAAAAGCAGAGTCTAGTTAGGTAATCAAAGTAGATAGGATGGAGAGAAAATTCATCCCTTACAGAATTACAGATATCATTAAACTCCAAGGCCAGGGTTTCAAGCTTTGATTCAAAATATGGAATAAGTAGAGAATCTTCTGCTTTTTTATTGATTGATCGGTGTATTAAACAGTTTAATTTATATAGGAGTTCAGATTTTTCTGAATTCTCATTGATTCGATTAATCATGACTTTTAAGGAGTCGATCGAACCATTCCAAAATTCTCCCACACAATTCAATCTTGACTGAATTTGCTTAAGTAAAATTTTATATTGATTCATAGCAAAAGAAGAAAACACGACGCTAAATAGAATAATATGATGTTATTTAATTCAAATTATTTACTTGTATTCTTTGTTATATTTTTCAAAATAAAACTTGAAGATTTTTGGATCCTCCATATCAGGTAGAGGTGGCTCATCTTCTTTAATTTTGTCAATTAAATCTAGAACATATTCTCTCATAGCTGTTTTTATGGCGTTGGAACTCAAACTGCTTTCTAATTGTGATATCGAGTATGAGTATTTTTCTGTTAATAATAAGCTTATTCCGTTCAGGTGAATTACTAAATTTGCATTCTTTATTGGAGGCGATGTATTAAGTATCCAATCTTCACTGAAGACTCCGTTTTTTTCTGAAAAGAAGGAAAACACAAACTCTCTCTCCTCATTTGGAAATAATTTTGAATCGGACTATTTAAATACATAATAAGTCTTTCATATAAAATTCTTACATAATGACATATAAATCTTTCCATCCCATCTGGCTTTTTATCTGGAAGATTAAAACTTTTTATCAATTTCTGCCATTTGAAATATATGCAAGTAGTTCCTGTATTTTTAAGTTTTACTTTATCAAAGCTTATTTTGTAGGGAGTTGATTTGAAGAATAGACTGTTTTTATCAAATTCTATGCTGGTTGATGTAATTTCTGATGGTTGCCTATGTTTTTCATATTCAAAATTTTGATTTTTAATGTTAATCATTTATATAATAACTTTTTATGTGTATTATAATTGATTAATTTAATTAAAATTTTCTCGAGTGATTACTAATCTTTTTAATAAGTTCAAATAATAAATAAACAAATAAAATTAATTACAATAAAATAATTTCTATAATAAATGTAGATTAATCATAGATAGAGATTTTTTAATAACTCATACAAATTTTATCCAATTAAAAATAATAAATTATCCAAACTCCTCATATTACATTCTATTAGCAAAAATATTTTAATTTATAAATATTAAATTATACATATATAATTAAAATGTCAAGTATTAAAAGAAGTTATTCAAAATTATCAATCTACATTTTCCTTTTTACACTATCTCTTTTTTTCATAAAAATAAATTCACAGGTGGTTTGTTCAGAAGATGAATTAATAAGAGAATTACAAGAAGATTTAGATGACAACGGCCAACTAGACTGTTTAAGGAGGTCTAAAAGCCCTTTAGAGGCCGAGGAAGATTCAGTACAAAGAGAGATGAGAATAGCAGCAGAATGGAATGGAGACTGTTCTTTTGAGGCAGATACAGATAGACCAAATAATTGGATTCAACAATTAAAAAATAATTACGGTCTTACAAAAGGCCTTGTTGATGTAAATGGGGAACCTGTAGAAGTTGATTTTGATGATCAAGCAGATATGTGTGAGATTGTACGTGCGTTAATCGCTAATGGAAAATTCCCAAAAATTGGAGAAGGCTTGAAGAATATTGATGACTCTTTCTTAGATGATGTAGATTGCCCAGGGGCCGATGGGCAAACTGAAATCTGTGCTGCTACTGGAGGTTCCTTCGCTGATAAAAAAGGTTGGTTTATATTGTTAGATGGTCAATCACTTAGAATTAAAGATACACCGAGATATATTTTGTCAACTAATAATGGGGATGGTAGACAATAGAAAACTAATCTATAATCTGATTAGCATTTTATAAAATATTAAGAGATTAAATGAGGGTCTACACTTTCATAAATTTATTTTTAACATTTCAAGAAATTTATAATAATTTTTAATATTTATTTTCGCTAATTGTAAGATAATGAATTTTAATATTTTAATTAAAAAATATATTGTGACATTTAATTATTTTTTCTGTAAAAATTTTATTTAATTCTATAAACCAAATCATAAAAAAATGAAAGAAATTAAAAATTTTGTAAAATCCTCTCTAGTTCTACAAAATCAGGTCTTTCATTTTCGTTGAAATTTAACATCGCATATATCAAATTTTTAAAATCTTCCGAATAATTTGATATTACTTCTGATAAAAATTTTTCCAACCTATCGTTACATTTCTCATACGAGTTATTTTTATTTTCTATGTTGTTGCCTATTTTACGAATATCATAAAGAACATCCAAGGATAGACTAGCCGCTTGTAATATACATAGACCTAAAGAAAAGCAGTCAGATTTATACGGATTATGTATTATATCATTTTCATTTTTAAAGTTTATCAAACCCTGGTATAAAACAGGTGACATGAACAGCTCGGTGCCTCGAATTCCTTTTTTATCATTAGATTCTTTAGTATTATATTCAAAAGGATTTTCTTTTAAAAACTGAGTTTCTCCGAAATCTGAGATTTTATGCGTAGAATGTTCAAAAATTAAAACATTATGAGGTTTAAGATCTTTATGTACAACATTCATACGTTGCATGTAAGCAAGAGCCGAAGTTAGCTGTTTTAAAATTTCAATTAATTCTTCTTCTGTATAATGGCATTTCGGAGATTCCACCGACCTAGCCTTTATTTCATTACCCCAGTCGTTTTTAGCCAAATCCATCAAAACATAGATACTTATTGTAGTCGAATCCAATTTTTGTATAGAGATACCTTTTACATCTAATATAAATGAATGCTTTAATTTTTTTATAATCATGTATTGTTTAATTAAGGACTCTAACTCATCTATATCTTGAATTATATTTTTCTTCAATGCGAAAAAGTTATTTTTGTTATCATGAACTTTATAAATTTTAGCATAGGCACCTTCCCCTATGAGATTATCTATAACATATTCATCCATATTGAATTCATCAAATCCTAAATTTTTAATTGATGAGATCAATTTTTGATAAGAATTTGAAATCGATTGATTATCCTGCATTGAATTTATTTTTGAGTTTTTCAACAAACTCTTAGTAGATTCCTTACCTGTTGAATTTGATTTATTCTCGTTTCTGGGTAGGTAGGATCTTGGTGATTTAGATTTTGATAATTTCGAGTTAGAAATTTCTTCTTTATTTCCTAATATATTAAAGATAATTTTACTGGGTTCTATTTCAAGAAAAGTAACTTTGATCTTCTCGTCGTTTCGATATTTATTATTAAATCTTTTTACCGGGTTGCTTTCTATTTCTACCTCTGAATATTTTAGAGTTTTACTACTTTTGAAGGAACGAATATTTCTAAAAGCACTAGACTTAGGATCTGTTCCTTTCACTGTGTCTAAGATAGAACATTTTTTTATCATGTCAGATTTTTGTTTTCTATAATTTTTATCATAATTGTAAAAATATTCGTTTTCTTCATCGTAAAATTCATCTTCTTGCAATTTAGTGTCTTTAGTATTATGAGAACTGCCTACTGATATTTTCAGACTATCATCAGCATATTCACTATTGCTATAACTTTGAATTTTTAGTTCATTTTCTAATTTTTCTTTGTTATTAAAAGTGTTAGTGTTTGATTTGGCAAACAATTTGTAATTATCAGAACTATTTTTACTTGGGACTGAATTAGTTTCAATGGTATTAGAATTGTTATCATTTTGTTTGTAAGAATTAGGGTTCAAGCTACCTTTGTAAGAAACACTTCTTGAATCAATGCCCTTGTCCTTAGTGTTATCGCTATAAGGTGTCATATTTCCCTCAGACTCCATAAGGTTGATGGTACTACTGGTAGATGCCATTTTATTTTCCGTTTTAATTCGCAAATTGTTAATACTTACAGAACTATCCACTTCACTAGTTTTTTCAATATTTTTTCTTTTAAATCGTTTATCACAAAGAGGACATGTCCAAATGAATTTCTCATAATTAGAAAGACTTCGGCATTTCTCGCATACTATTATTCTCCTGTTATTCATTGTCCCTAAGAAAATTCTTCCGCTGCATTCCTTTTTGTGGAGGAATATCATATCATCATTAACAATATGATCATTACAGCAGGGAAGAAAATCTGACCTGGCCTCTTTTTTCGAAATTAGAGCTTCCTTTATAGCTAATCTGACGATTTTGTACTCTAGAGGGTTATAAATTTTCGCATTTGTTTGAAATTCACTCTTACAGGATACGCATGTCCAGTAAATAGAATATGGATCAGATTCAAACCTGCACTTTTCATTAAGGCATTTTAGTAAGTTTTCTTTTAAATCTAAAAACAAAATTTCCTTGCAATTAATACATCTCATCTGGTCATTAACAACTATCGAACAGTGGTATTTTTCCCAAGTTGCTGGCTGAAGATAAGTTGTTTCTAAAGGAAAGTCACTAATACTTGAATAAAAATTTAATGAGCAGAAGTTACAGAAAAGTAATACGCAGTTAGATTTGTAGGAAAGTTTACAATCAGTGCATATTATATGTGTAATGTTATAATTATTCTTAATATTTCTTAGTTTTATGAAATTCGTGAGATTACCATGTTTACAAAAATGTCGTGGTATATCGTCTATGAATCTGCAATGTTTTCTAAAACACATTTCAGTTGAAATTATTTCTCTTAAATTTTTATTGGCTTCCTTTAAATTAACATCTTGAATAGTCATATTATCCTCATTGTAGAAAAAATTCGCATTAATTTCGATTTCGTTAGATTCTCGAATTTCCAGATTCTCAGAATTTCGTCCTGATTCGAATAAAGAATAGGCTTTAGATAAAAGATTAAATTGAGGTTTGTAATAATTTTCGTATATTTCAATCTCAAATGTTTTCATTAAAATAGCTAATTCTTCGTTTTCAAAACAATCATTTGAATACATATCTTCTAATATAGTCCTAACTCGTTTAAGAAATGTATTCATAAATTCAGAATCTTTTTTAATTAGGATCTGATCGAATTTCTCTTCGAATTCGTTAATATATAATTCATATAATTTCTTCTTAAAGTTTCTGGGAAACTTTAGTTCTCCTAAAAAATTTTGTAGCTTTATTTTATCGTTGTAGTAATTATTCGCATCTGTTGTGCTCATTAAACAATATGCACTTAAAATAATAAAATAAATTAATAAAATATATGTAATTAATATAATATAATATAAACTTAATTAAGTATTATAATAACTCTATATTTAAAATATTCAACAATCTTAATTTTAATATAAAGAAATTTCATTGTCATCAGTATATATCTTAAAAATAAACATTATAAAATCTAAAATCTGCCAAAATATAAGAATGTAAAATATACATATAAAGATGAAATAAAAAAGGACTACAATAGTATTTGGTTGCTCTAATCTGATCTCAGAGTCTAATTTCATTCCAATTCCAATGGCGCAGCATCCGATGCAGCATAATATAAAAGAAAGAAACATCTTAAATATTCCAAATATTTTCCTACCGCTGTAAAGATGCCCCAATCCAAATCCTAAAAATAATTCGAGAAATGCGGCTATGACTGAGTTTTTCTTTTGATAATTACACAATTTCAAATTGTTATTTCTTAAGTAAGTTGTGAAACCTTCGTTACATTTGCAAATATGATCATCGATGCATATACCTCCAATTGAATCGCAGATCTTTTTGTTGCAGCTTGTTAAACTTTGAGTATGACTTTCGGTTTTTAGAATCAATGAAGGCTGGTTATTTTCCAAATAAGTGTTTCCTACTAATGAAAAAGGTAAAACATCCTCACTTCTATTCTTATTATGATTTAAATCTGTCCGGAAATCATTCCTCCATTCTTTCCTCGAAGATTTGAAAGAAAACAATAAACAGTAGAAAATGAAAATCATATAAAAATTCAATTTCGTGAATTTCATTGGAGAGAGTCTTAAAATTTTAGAATTCATTATTTGATTTTATGGAAATTGAATTCAAAATTAAAATTGATTATAAAAGTAATTATGAACTCTAGTATTGGGAAATAAAAATAAAGTTTGTTATCTAAATTTATTTTTTAAATTAATTTTATTTTAAAGTTATTTTACTATTTAACATTTATTAATTATAAAATTTATGAGATGATAATTATAACAATACTCAAGAATATTTATTCTTTCTTAAATAACATATCAACATTCTACCAACACCGGGATTCTAAAATACCTGTCATTAATTAATTTTATCTAAAAGTTCTTTAGAACTCAAATAATTTTGTGCTCTATTTTTATCTTTATTTATCAAATCTTCATTATTTCTCCTCTTTATAAGTTGAATAAATTGTTTGTTATCTACTACAGTTTCGTCTATTATTTTAGTAAATTTTTTTCCATTCCCTTCTAGTATTTCATAAATAGAAGGATTTGATTTATAGGGCGATCCATCTGTCGTCGAAATTTTATTTTCCTTAGAAGGTATCTTCACTTTGAGATTTTTATTGCAACTTAATTTTGCCAAATAATTTTCTTCACTTGTTGTTGTAGTGTGCAAGATTGAATTATTTGGTGATGTCTGATTAGAGTAATTTTCATGAGGTGTTGGAGGTTTGAATTCATACACATTTTTATTTTTGAATGAACCTACTTTATTAGAATTATTTTTAGTCAAATTCTGCTCAATTTTCACAACTTCTAAATTATGGAGATTATTCGTAATAATTTTATCTTTATCAGTTAAATAGTCATTTTCTTTTGCATCCCAATTTCCTTCATAATTAAAATATTTTATATAAGGATCTTCAGTAGATTCATTCATTAATTCTCTCTTTCTATTCGATCCACGAAAATCTATTCGATTGTTATTTGTTATTTGAAAATCAACTTGTGATATTTTTTTATTCATTTGTATTTTTTCATTTATTTGACTGAAATTAGAATGAATAAGTTCTTCTCCAAATAAAAATCTCCTTTTTGATGGATTAGAATCTGAATTTTCGCTCATTTCACTGAAAAGATTTTTATAAATGTTGGAAGGATTTTTGGAATTATAATCGTACTCTTCTTTCATAAGGGAGTCATTTTGTGTTTTTTTATTAAGTAAAGAATATTTGGTCTTTTCATGAGAAATATTTTGATATTCTAAACTCTCAAATAAATTCATCTTTTCTATCAAATTTTTTATTAGATTTATAACAATCTGTTGTTTTGCCATTATCTATAAAAATGAATTTATTGTGTATCCTTACTGATTCAATTAAGGGGTCTATTTCTTCATCGAGTATTTTCAATAATTTTCTTATAAAGATCAATATCTTGTCGGTTTGGCTTTTCAATTCTTTTTCTGAATTATAGAAAGCATAGAACTCCTAAAATTTAATTATAATCACTATTAGATTTACATGAATTATTGAGTTATCTTCGTAGGAGACAAATTCTCTACCTGCAGAAAATATTTTATTAACTCTTCTTCTTAGGACATCTAAAATTCTATTTTGAAATATTTCGAATAATTTTTTGTTTTCTAACCTTTCTTTGATTTTATGTCTCACATCTAAAAAGCTTGTTTCAAAATTTCCCAAAACCAATAACAATTTTTCCTTATCATTTAAAATCTCTTTGGTTAGATGATATAGTAAATTTTTTTCCTTTGATATCTCTTTAGAAATATCATCAGGTATCTTCTCTTCTGATAGAAAGTATGAAAATACTTCAACAATGGGGATAAATTTTATGTTGCTATTTACAAATTCTTCGATTAGGAGGAAATTCTTTTTTATATTATGCTCATATGCCTCTAACTGATTAATTTCTTTTTCATATTCGATTTGATTAATTAAATTTTTTAAATTTGTATCGAAAATTGTTTTTGTTTTATCGCCCAAAATTTTAAACATTTTATAAGATGCTAAACTTAATTATTATAAAAAAATAATCGTCTATAATTATAAGAATTATTTTCAGATACTTTACGTGAATGTATCTATAAATATTCATAAGATTAAGTTATATAAAAATGAGAAAAGCATATGATTAATATTTCATTATATAGATATAGTATATAATAATTGTCTAATTAATAAAATTTAAAATATTTTTGCTTTTAATAGAATATTCTTGGATAGATCATTGAATTATTTGTTATTTATATTTACATCTAATTATAGCGATGTTTGAGGATAAATTAATAATTTAAAAAAAAGATATAAGATATGATGGTGAGAGATTTAAATATGGTTAAACTAATTTAACAATAATACTATCTAAATTTAGTTTTGAATAAGTGGATTTATTACACGACAAAAACGACAATTTTAGAATTTGCTTTATTATTCATGAATGAATAATTTGTTTTATTTTGTAAAAATGTAATTTAATTGCAATTAAGACTTTTCCTTCAATTTAAAACACCCTACTTAAATTTTTATTCTATTTAATCTTCTATACTGTTTTATTCGAATAAATTATTTTTTTGTAATTCAATTTACTAAGTAAAATTTATTTAATTTAAATTAATTTTCTAATGATTTGTATTGTAGCGCTAAAAGCCGTTAAAATGAAATATAAACTCCTGATAAGAACGAATACCTCTTATAAAGTGAGATAAAAGAAATTTATTTAAAATGTCTATTAACGCTATACAGAAGATCAATTTACCTAAAGGCCTAGCTAACAGGAACAGTTTTCACGTCACAAATAACTTGGCGAATGGCAAAAAAGATGAAAACTGTAACAATCCAAACGTCCTTGTTCCAAAGAAAAAGTATTCATTGGTTGCAAAAACACAAAAAATTGAAGTGAGAATAAAATCGAAATTAGGTGAATACCAAACTGAACCAAACAATGAAAACGACAGAAACATGCAAAATGTCAAGATAAATTTAAACAAAGAAGTTTTTTCTAAAAAAATAACACAAGATGAAAAAAAGATGACAGTCGAAGAAGAACCAGTTGTAATAAAAGAAATTAAACCATCGATTGCAGATACTGATTTGAATGTAATAATGAAAAGTGCTAAGGACGACTCTGCGATAAAGGAACAAATCGTTGAGAAAAATTTTAAAGAACAAATTTTGGGAAAAATTTTGACTGATGCTGATAGTTCCTACTCAACGAATCACTTAAACCAAGCGAAAGTATCGGCTTCTACAAAAGATTCTAGCATGAGGAATTTCTCTTTAAAAGATGAAAAATCGGGAGTCATTTCTGAAACGAAAGTTGATTCTAACGTTTTGATTAAGACTATAAAACAAATCAACATCGAATCAATCAATTCAGTTTCTCAAACAAACTCAAATACATTAAATTTAGAAAATTTACTTATTAACAAAGAGCTGGCACCTAAATGGACAACTGAGGAATATAGAAGAGTTTGTACTATCTTGGTTAAAAAAGACTACGAGAACGCAATTATGAAAAGCATATTTGAAGAGGAAGAGGCCTTCGAAGATTGCCTGGCTCGACATAAAATTACTGAAAGAATGAGATGCAGAATGGTTGATTGGATTATAGAAGTCTTGACAAATTACAAGTGTGAAGATAGCACCTTCTTTATAGCTGTAAGCATTATGGATAAATATTTTAAATCTGTTGAGAAAATAAAAATACTTCAACCAGCAGAGCTTCATCTTATCGGAGTAACTTCAATGTTTATTGCAAGTAAGTATCAAGACATCTACCCTCTCAGGTTAAAAACTGTGCATGAAAAGATTGCACATAGAAAATTATCAACTCAAGAAATAAAAGCAAAAGAAGAAGAAATTACAAAATGTTTGAATTATGTAATAGGAAAAGCTTCTCAATGGGAATTTATATGTCATTTTATTGAAGACATATTTTACAATTTAAGCAATAATTTTTATATCTCTGATAAAATTTTGGCTGAAACTTTACCCTTAAATGAATTAAATAAAGGAAGTGGTGTTAGCAGTCCAAAAGCTGGGGAAAAAAACTACTCAGCAAATATGATTAACTTACTAAAGCACGTTGCAATTTATCTGGCAAAGATGAATTGTCATGATCTTCAATTGATGAATAAAAAACCTTCTTTATTAGCTGCTGGAACTGTTTTCGTAGCCATGAAGATTTGTGAACAAATTAACAAAGAAGATTACGTCAATGATGCATTTACAAAAAAATTAGTAGATATATCTAAGAAAAGCGAGAGCGATATTATTAAATGTGCCCAAAAAATTCTTCACAACGCACAAAATTTCGATACTCTTTTCAATGGTTTAGAAAACTTGAAAAGAATTCATTTCAATGCAATTATAGAATTGACAAATACAAAATGAGGATATTAAGTAGAATTATCTACTAATTTATTGTATAGTTTTTTTAAATTTAATGAAATACAATTTAATTTTAAAATTTTTTTTTTATAAATATGTTTATATTAATAAAATCTGATGATAATAAAATTCACTTTAATAATATAAAGTTTTAAAATCAGAATTATCTAAAATGTCGACCATAATATAAAATAAATAAAAATTAAGTTAATACTCATCGATCACCATTATAATTTTCAACTGGCCTTAAAACTTTTATTGAACAAATCAGCGATTCATCTATCATAAGTATACCTGCTGAGTTATCAAATTCTCCGCAATAATTTGGGGCAGAGAAAATTGTAATAAGCTGACGATTTGCAAAAAATTCAAAACCCTCCTCTACAACCTGATGAGCTCTGATAATTAAGTCCAAATCATTGTTTCTATTGAAATCCTCAACAATTTTTTCGCTAAATACATATGAAACCCCTCTTTCATTATCTACAAACCCGTTGGCGGTTTTTTCAGGATCTGACCATAACAAATCACATAATAGTCCTTAAAATTAATTTTATTTATTTTAATGATGTATACCTTGATCTGGAACATCAGTCGGTCTAGGGAGAGCCATAATTTGTTTGAAATCGGTTAATTCAGGGCTAAGACCCCCGTGCATGCATAAAATTTTTTCATCTATTAATGCAGCTACCGGGAGCCAATTGAATAAATCAGTAAAAAGTCTCCATATCTTTACATTATATCTTCTTTTGCCTATTAACATAATAGGATTTTATATTATCTTTTTACATTCATCATAAAATCCGTAAATTCTATTTGTAATGCTACTCTCGTGATTTCCTCTTAATAGGTGTATTTTATTAGGGTATTTGATTTTGTATGCCATTAGTAAACATATCGTTTCCAAACTCTGTTTACCTCTGTCTACATAGTCTCCCAAGAATAGATAAGTATTTTCTCCTGGATTTCCACAGTGCTGAAAAATCCTTAACAAATCATAATATTGGCCATGAATATCTCCACATATTTTTATAGGTGCCTCAAGTTCGAGTAATATTTTGTTTTCTTTTAATAAAACCATCGTTTTGTCTATTAAGAATTTTATTTCTTCCTGAGTTAGGTCTACTGTTTTTCCAGGCTTCATACTAAAATAAGTTAAAATGATTTATTACCCCTTTACAGAAAGAAGTTTATCCAATATCATATCGATGTCCTTATCTTGTGCACCTTTCATTATACTTAATTATTAAAAATTACTTAGTATATTATTTTATTAAAATTAACTTTTAAGTTTCATAAAATTTTTAAAAAGTGGATTAATTTGTATGAATATAAAATGAAATTAAAAGGTGCCTGTTATATTATTTCTTAAATTTAAATTTTGAATTAGAGATTATGTATTTTTTTATTCAGAAATTATGAATATTTGCTATTTTGAAAATAAACAATAATAAGTATTTTAACTTTCCTTACTATTTGTTGAGATTTGATTTGTGTAGATCTGACAATGTAATATGTCTTAAATAATGTGCCTTATTTGCAAATTTTCTCTTGCATAACTCGCAAATCACTATTTTACATAATTCTACATTTATCATTCCATTCAGATCGTTTATTACTTTGAGTTTTTGTTCCATCAATTGTTTATATTCGTTTTTAATATTAGATAGTGTTTCTATCTTTTCTGATTTAGAGGGTATATATGCTTTAAATCTAAATTATTGCCCAAAAATTATTACTCTTCAACTTTTCTTTTTTTAGTATTTATTGATGTTTGTTTTTTACTGATATTGTTGATACCTCTTGCAGAGTTATTAATATCTTCTTCATCTTCATCAAATTCGAAAATTTCTCGGTTTTTAGTTCTTTTTGCGTTTGTTTCTTTATTGAAAACCTATCAATTGAAAGGATAAATTTTTAATTTTACAATTTCGAATTTTTCTTTTTCTTTCATTCTTTTATATTAATATATAAACTAATTTTATTGATTCTAATTTTAAAAATATTATATAAAGCTAATAATCTTAATTTTATCATCAAAAAATATAACCAAATTATCATATGTGAGTGCACAAATATCTTACATTTAATTTTGATTTCAATAATTAATTTCGTTCAATTTAATTTTTTATGATTTAATAATATGATTCTATTATTGAACATTTGATTAATTAGTGTTATTATTTATTTAATTCAGAAGTTTTTTCTTCTTTCCATTTTTCAAGTAAATCAGTTAACCCTAATTTATTAGCAACTCTCAATCCATAATCCTTGTTGACTTTATAGAAGACCAAGCACTGTCTAATTTG
>Ga0169931_10002793_pt1 | contig 28196 bp, 24 predicted proteins | sample Kivu_15m_20L_FD_129675 | JGI IMG/M metagenome (GOLD analysis project Ga0169931, IMG submission 129675) | Freshwater microbial communities from Lake Kivu, Western Province, Rwanda to study Microbial Dark Matter (Phase II) - Kivu_15m_20L... | ecosystem: Environmental > Aquatic > Freshwater > Lake...
ACACTAGAGATGATTCTAATGATTTCCATGAAGAAAAAAAGCATTTAGGTGATTTAGCACTTACAGCTTTTTATGGTAGATTTTCTAATATTTAATAAATAAATTTTATAATGTAAAGAATCTAATTTTTAAAAATTTTATATGCTCTCTCAGACTTAATAAGAGATAATTAAAATAAAATTTTATAAATATTTGACGACTCACACTTATCAACTTATTAATTTTTAAATAATTCAAGAATAACTAGTTCCATATTATGATGATTGAAATCTACCTTGCCAAAAAGAATGTTATTGGCTAAAATGTTATCAGGAAACATCTGTATTTCTTTCTATAAAAATAGTAAATTAAATTTCATATATTACTTTTAGTAAAAAATTCGCTTCTTCAACACAATCGAAATACAAAAATTTTATGTAAGACATTAACAAGAAGATATTTTTTTCTATTCTAATCTTGGAGTAAGCCTCAAAATTTTTGTAGGAGGTTTCATACAGTTTCAGGAATATTTGACATATTGCAATCTTCTTCTTAAGAAAAATAAATTTGTTCTCGGAATGCAACTTATTTAAGTTGCAAGACATTAAAAAATATTCAATTGCTTTATGATAATTCTGTTTATAAAAATTTAAATCCCCAAGATCTGAGTTGGCTTCTACTGAATTCGGTTTGTATCTTATGTAAGTTTCTAAAGTTTTAATTCCTTCATCGTAAAGCTTCAATTCAGAAAAAATATTCTTTAGTCCTTTGAAAATTCTGTAATCTTTCTCACACGTCTTTAGAAGAAGCTTATATGCTTTGATCGTATTAGTGTAATCTTGTTTAGTTTGAAGAAATTCAGCATATTCCATAGCTTGATTGATCACTGTATTTTTACCTCTCTTCACTGAATCATCAAAATATTTGATTGATCTGTTGTAATCACCGTAATATTTCAAAAGGATCAAAGCATATTCCATCGAATTTAATGGAGACAATTCTTCAAAATTTTCGATTTTTTTAATTAAATCGTCACCTTGATCTCTCTTGTTTAAAAAAATTTTAATTTTGAATAACTCAAAAATAGAAGGAAAATAGTTTTCCTTCTGTAATAAAATATTTTCAAATACCCTCTCAGCTTCTACGATTTCCGAGTTTTTTGACAAAATCAAAGCAATAAAATGAATAACCTTAAAGTTGGTGGGTTGTAATTCCTTGCATTTATCGAAGTATTTGAAAGCATTCGAGTAATTTTTCATCTCATATTCGAGTAATCCTTTTGCAAAATTAATTTTAAAACTAGTTTCATATTTCATATGAGATTTACAAGCAATACTAATGTACTTTGAAGCTTTCTGATGATCTAGCAAGCTAATAAAGCATTTCCCTATTAAAAGAGCTGAGTTCCAATCAGATTTATTAATATTTAAAACTTTTTTTAAGCTTTTGACTGCTTTTTTATAATATCCTAATTTAATATAAACTTTACTAAGATATTTTAAGAAAAATGGATTATCGTTGATCAAAGTTTCTATTTTCATAAAATTCTCGTAAGCTTGGTTGATATTGTGATTTATAAGGTTAAATCGACCAAATGTAAAATAATATAAAGCGGAAGCACCGAATAACCTTTTTATTTCCTTTATAATTTTAAGAATACAGTCCTGGAAATTAGGTTGGTATAAGATGATGTTTAATATTTTTTCGTAGTAAACCTCGTTTAACACTTCTCCTTGTTTGGATTTTAAATAAGTGATGATGTATTTTTCAACTCGATATTTGTCTCTAACTCCTACTGAAGCAATGATCAACTCGAGAAGAGTGTCTTCATTTGTGTGGAATTTGTTATATAATTCCTCGAGGTAATTTAAATAATCATCACAATTTCTAGCAATACTTAATCCAACTCTTCTGCTTGCGTTAATTAGTAATTTTAAATTCTCCTCATCTAATTCTTTGTAAAAATCCTTCAACTCTAAAGAGGCTTTGTCGCATTCATTATTATGATAAAACAACTTTGCTGAGATACAGGCTATTTGTTTGATGTCGTAATTACTATCTCTACCTTTAAATTTCTCTCTGTGCAGGTTAATGTATTCTCTGCATTTGTTGTAGTCAGATTTATTGAAAGAAGATAAAATTTCTCTAAGTATCTCCTCATTTGATAGAGGTTTTTTTTCATCGATTTTCAACATACTTTCAGATGATTTAGATTTATTTTTCTTGCTCCTTGAAAGAATTTTATCTAGGATATCATTGTCGTCGATTTTTTTTCTTTCGATGGCATTTGGGGATTCCAAGATCGATTCAGTTTCGACTTTTTCTTTTTCCTTATAATTATGGATTATGTTATTATTGTTATTGACTTCACTAGGGCTTAAATTCGCATCAAATATTTCTGAAGGTAATTTTGTTCCCTCGGTTTCCTTCATGTTATCTTGTTCACAATCTTTATCAAGCAGGCTTGTTTGTTCTTTATTTGGATTTATATCATTTATCTCACTTATTGTAACACTATTTTCATTCTCTTCAAATGTTTCTTTTATCTGGCTACAATTCGAAATATTTTCTCCTCTTCTATTGCGATGTTCTAACGTCTCAATAGAAAATTCTATTTCTTTTGAAATTTCTATATGATTAAAATTCTTTGGTTGTGACTTATTATTTTCTCCGGAGGATTTTGAAAGAAGTTTTATATTTTGAATTTCTCTAAAAAGTTTTTTTAGTTCTTCAAGTGCTTTTCTATCTTCCCACACATATGATTCAATTAAATATTTTACAAATTCATATGCTCTGTTTAATTTATTATTAGAAATATGTGTCTCTGTTATAAATTTAACAGAGTTTATATCTAGGATCGTATTGTTATTTTTATAAATGTTTTCTTTTATCAATTTCTCTGCAGAATCAAATTTCCCAAATTTTATTAAATTTGCCAAAAAACTTTTTTTTACTTTCTCAAAAAGATTTTTTACTTTTAGACTTAAATTTGAAGAATTTGAATTCATTTCAATAATCTTTTCATAAACTTCCAATCCTTCATCAATCATTTTATTTTTAATTAGACACTGAGCGTAATTGTTAGCAATAGCCAAATTTTTAGGGAAGGTTTGATGACATTTTTTCAAATGAGAAATTGATTCAGATGAATTGGAATTCTTCATATCTAAAATAGACAAATTATTCACGGCTTGTTTATTATTAGGATTAGCATCAATTATTTCCTTATATATCTGTTTAGCATTATTGGTGAGATTTAGTTTCTCATAAGAAATAGCAATCATCATTTTAAAATTTTCGTTTAATTTCTGAAATTTCTCTTCATTGGTTAAATGATACTTGACTATCATCTCGTAGTTTTGCATTTTGAAATAACAAAAATATTTAAGGAATTCTGAGTCGTTTGTCATGTTTAAAGGTTTTATGTTATCTAAAAGTTGCAAAGCTTTATTATAATCTCTTGTATCTGATTTAAGAGTGCAAACTGCCTTCAAGTAATTGAAGGAATCTCTATCTTCATCTTCGATTTTCATTTGATCTAAAACTTTAAGCTAGAAAATAAATAGAGTAATTTCATAATATTACAGCGAAATCTATTTCATTTTTTGAAATCAGGGAGTTAACAAGCTCGAGTCCTTTTTTACCACCGTCATTAAACATTTTATTTAAATATTAAAATATTATAATTAAGATGATTATATTATTTATTTTTATGAGAATTTGCTAAATATTATTTAGGAATAAAAGAATTTTAATCATAATAAACGAATTTTTTCTCTTTAAAATGCTTGAGTTTATCTAAGTTTAAATTATGCTTTTCATTAAAGTCTTTATAAATTCTTTCTGATCATTCAGCTATCTGTCCGTCCTACTTTACTTTTTATATTAAGAGATTTTTTTAAATTTATTTATATTTAATATAATAAGTGAATAATTTTATGAAAAACAAAATGACTAGTCGTTTTTAAAAAAATCTAGGCCTTCTCATCAATAATTTCTATTCGCTGCAAATCTCTAATTTTGAAAAGCTCATTAGGATTAGAGCTTGTAGGGATACTTGGTCGAGATACTCTGTGAAATAAATTTATAGAAGTTCTGAATTTAATTTATATAAACAATAATACTGTTTTGCGTTTTTAACTTTCTGCGGTTGCTTGAACTCCTCCTCATCAAAATTTTTCAAAACTGTATGCTTACTCAAGGAATTTTTTGTATTTCGCATATTAACTTCCTCAATATTTTCTTCTTCTTCGTAATAACTATGCCTGATATCAGATTCATTGAACTCATCCCATATTTTTTCTTCTTTAAGCCGTTTTTCATTTGATTCGTAATTTTTGTTTTTTATATCTGTTCTCTTCATTAAAACCTAACAATAATAAAGACGAAATATTTTAATAATTTTGATTTCTTTATACCAACGCCTTTCTAAATTTCTCCATGTTCTCAATTCGATCATCGTTTTCTTCAATTTCGATTCCTGTTTCACGTCTTACGCAGTTTCCCATTAATGAATGATTAATATTATATATTATTATTATTTTTAAATTTTAAATTTATATTTTGCATGTCCGCAATTATAAAAAATAATTTTAAACTTTCATTCAGACACGCGTGTAAAAATTTTCCTGAGAAGCAGAATATTCAGACGTTTAAAAATTTACTAAGAGAAGAAATCCAAAAATTTGAAAATAAAAAGTTTACAAACGAATTGGAGAAAATGATAAAAATCTCAGAGTGGAACGAATTGTTTATAAACTTGAATAAAATGGATTACCACGTTGATAAGGAGAACGAACTATTGGCGAGTTATAATATAAACGTTGTGAGAGATAGCAAATCACAAATCGCTGATATTGCAAACAGAGTGGGATTAAAACTATAGAATTTGAATAGAAAGTTTATAAAAAGGTTTATATGATTTAATATCAACAAACTCAAAAATTTTTATTAATTATTCTCATCACTTGAATAATCAACTCTATCGTCATTTATTTCATATTTTAATTTTTCAATTGGTTTGTTCGGGACATTTTCTTCCTTATGATAATCGTTATCGATGTAATTCTCTTTACTAGCACCAAGGTTAAGAATTACATCCTCTAGATTTAAATGTTTCAACAAATACTCCATCGATGCACAGTTGCTGTTAAGATTGTTATTAACCATTTCTAATTCTTTTATTTTCTTGTTCTATATCATATGATAATTAATATGAATTATGAGATACCTGTTTATTGATTACATTATCAGCTGATTCATTGTATTCTTTCTGTTTGGAGTAGAGACTACTGACAATGTCTTCCTTCCTCTTTAGATGATTAATCGAGTAGATCAAGTATTGTGTAAGGACTTGGTATGTTTTTAAAGCTTTTTTTTCGTTGTTTTTAAATTCGAAATAGTCTAACCATTTGTGTTTATTTGTATTAATTACCGTTTTCCTGAAAATTCTCTTTGGAAACATCATTTATCAGCTTATTAAGCCTGCTAAATTCTCCATCTCTTATAATTTTCTTTACATCCATTTTCTCTAATTGTTTCGGTCTGATTTTGTTTACTTGCGAAAGTTTAAATTCGAATATTTCATCAGATTTCATTTAAATTTTATTAAATTTATTTAAGGATTATTTTGCTTTATAAACAGGTTGATGTTTAAATTTTAACAAGAATGTATTCAAATATAAAATTATAAAATATGAGCAGACAAAAATTTATATCTACTAACATTTTCATACTTAACTTGTAAATCTACATTGAACTTAAAATAAAATACATTGTAAATCCACACAATTTCTCTTTTTATCTTCCTGTCTTTTATCGATAGTGATGTCAGAAATATTGTCGATATCTTCATCAATTTTATTTAAATTCGTGAAATTTTCTCTCCGTGGAGGAATGGAAACATTTTTTTTTATTGATTGATTAAAATTTACTTCTTCATCTTTAGATATAGTATTTTTAGATCCATCTACAGTAAATTCTGCATTATTTGATGAGATAAAATTATTCTTGTTATACTCTTCTTTTGAATCTTTTTCGTTTAAATTTCGATACATGTTATAAATTGACCACATGTCCTCTTCCCATGTATCTTGGAATTTTGACCAGTAGACGTTAAACACATCAGTCAATTCGTCCATCTTTTTTTCATTTTCAGGACCAGTTATGGAAATATTGTTGAAAGTATTTAAAATCTTATCTTCCAAATCGATGTATTCTGCTATGAATCTATTCAGTTTCTGATTTTGCAGAATTGGACTTTTTTGAAAATTTTCGACTTTTTCTTTAAGAAGGTCGATGTAAAATTCCAAAATTTCCAAATTTTCTTCTTCGTTTCTTTGTTGGGAGTTTGTCATTAACACGATAAATTAAATTAATATAATAAACATTTTCTAAATATAAATTGCTTTAATAAAGTAATATAAATTAAACTATTTATCTCTGTTTTTTTTAAGCTTCAAAATGTAAATATATGTTCTTCCATAGTTTTTCCTTTCCTTGTACAAGATTTCCCAATCCTTATCATTTTCTATTACCTCACTCCAGTTTGTGGTAAGATCCATTCCAAATTTCATGAAAACGTAAGGTTTGAATACTTTATAAAAGTCTCTAAGTAGGAAGAAGTCGCTTTCCCCTCTTGCAAGTAATAAAAAAATACCGTCATGTTTTAGAATGTGTTTTATATTGTCATACACTTTTTTATAATCATAATAACAATGAAAGTTATTGAAATCAATGACTGTATCGAAATAATCAGAAGGGAAATTATCCTTAATTTCCTCGCAATCGAGCTGTTTTATTTTTATTTGAATTTTCTCAGAGATTTTATTCTCACTTTTCTCATCCAACTTTGCCATGGATTGCTCTAACATCTTAGCACTGTGATCTATTCCTATTACTTCAGCGTCATCTTTATAGAATTCAAAGGAACGTCCAGTACCTACTCCGAGTTCTAGAGTCTTTCCTTTAGCATAAGATGTAAGGATTCTTCTGTATTTATTGAATTGATTTCTAACTTCGAATTTTTCTGTTTTTTTTTCATAGGAAGGAGCATTACGTTCATGGATTTTCAACATTTCCTGCTTTTTGTTTCCTTCAGCAATTATTCCCTCCATCTCTGCTCTTAATTTATCATTCAAATATAAGTTTATCCCGCAGTAGAACGCTCCAAGATATAAAAAGAAGCTAAATCCAATAAATTTTTTCCTTCCCTTTGAAAATATATTCATTTAAAAATTATCAAATATATTATTAATTGTTATTTTCATAATTAATAGTAAAAATAAAGAATGAATAAATACATGTAATTACACATATCTAGTATTATCTGATGTTTATTTAGAATAATAATCTATATAATTATTGAGTAGAATAATTTAATCCTAATTTAAACAATTTCCCGAAAGAAACACCAGCAGCTCTGAAGTCTTTTGCTTCAACAGCTAAATAAATTCCTCTGATGTCGTTATAAGTTTCTTTGGGACTGGTAGTCACATTAAAAACTAGTTTAGATATTCCTAATTTTGTAGACAAGGCCATCAGTTGAATAGTCAATCCTGAGAAGTGACAGTTTTCATTCAAGGGCATCAATCTTTGTGCTAATTCGTATACACCTTTGAGAGAATCTATTATATTAGATTTAGTTTTCAAGGCTTTAATTATGTTTATAACAACTTGTACAATATCGTCTTGGAAACCGTCCAACTCTTTATGACATTTATTCTGCTCATAAGGAACTTTTGAAACTCCCTCAAAGAATCCGTCGACGAATAATTCCACTTCTTTTTTACCCATATCTAATAAACCTTTAACTTCATTCATATCAACCCCCAAGAAAGTTAAATTTTCATTAACAGTTGAAGGTTTATTATAAACACAAATATTTACGATGTTTCCAATTATTTTTCCTACTTTCTCTGGATTTCTTTCGTCTAATAATTGATGAAGTTCTTGCATGAGTTCTTTTGAATTGTTTGTTGCATTGTACAACATTTTTTTACTTTCGTAAGCTTCCTTAGAATCTTTTAGAATTTTCTTGATCTCCTCTGATGGGCATTTTTTCTTAATGAGTGCAAATGTTTCATATGCTAAGGTTAATAGTAAAATTGAGTTTTCTTTTCTGATTGCAGATTCTATCTTTTGGAGTTGTTCTTCGGTTTCGTGACCCAAACAAGAATCATCGAGTTGAAAGTCTTTAACTTCGATCGATGTTAAGAAACCTTTTAAAAAATGTTTTCCATCATGAACGTAATTGTTGTTTATATAGGTGAAGGAAAGTGTAATGATGAGTAAACTTGTGAGTAATTGATATTTCATTATAATAAAATTAATTTTTACAAAATATAATAGTCAATCCTTATTAGATAAATATAATTTATAATAAAAATTTAATTTATTTTTGAAATTTATTTCTAACTACTAGCTTTGCGATTCTTCACTTAGACAAAAATTATTAAAGAGGTGATTTTCTCCAAGCCTCAGGTAGCATTTGTCGCTTCTATTTCCTAATTTTTTCTCGAAATCATTGAGTATATTTTCATCATTGTACAAACCTTCTAAGTGCAAATATCTTAATGCCTTTGAATTGAAAAGAGTATTAAAAAATTCGTTAGGACTATTATTACCGAAACTTAAATTTTTCATAATGAATATACTAATAGGCGAATTAGTCTCAAACAAGGAGTTCAAAAGAGACGTGGTGTTTTCGTCCAAGGAGACATGACAGTTGTCAGATGTTATACTTAAAAAGCTGATTTGATTTCGTTTTTTTAATTTGGTTAAAATAACTTGTAATAGTTTGTTTATCCAATGATCAAACAGTTGAGAGCTCATTTCAGATAATCTCATCGTAGAATTTTTATTATGTATCACTTCCTGCTTTCCTGTAATGGTTATCATAATGTTCCTTAAATTTGTCTTGTATATTAAAAACGAATCTAAATCTATTATCATATCAGGATAGACTGTGTTTATCTCTATTGCAATAGAATCCAAGTCGAATGTGGGGTTGTATTTCAACAACTCATATAGCATTTTATTCCCGTCCACATATATTTCTTTAAATAAATCAACGTCGAAGTTTAGAATAAACCAGGATTTATCATTCTCTATAATTTCGTTATTCGAAAAGTTTTTTAGATTAAATTTCATCAATTCATCGAATTTATTTTTTGAAAAGGAATTTTTTTTTCCCAGTTTTTCTTGATAAAATTTATATAAAAAATCCTTAAGATCAATGGATTTCAACAGTTTTTCTTTAAAAGAATCGAATAAAATCAAGTTATCATAGAAGTTATTTACTTCTTCATCATCGAAATATGCAAGTTGATAAAAGTTCGTATATTTTTTCTTTAGAGCTTCTACAAAATCCTTTAGTCGATCTTTTTTAAAAATGACTTGTTTGTTTATGTTTTCTCTTAACTTATATTCGTTTTTTTCTAATCTTGGAAGATTGTTCCAGATTTCAAATTTTATTATGTGTTGTATTTTATTGGTAAGATCATATGAGGTAATTGATGCATCAGAATTCATATTTATTAAATTATAAATTAAAAAAAATTTTATCAAAAGTTTTAAAAAGTTATAAAAAATACAAGAATTAATTTAAATTCATCCTTGTTTGACGTTTTTATCATCTTTAGAAAATACATTATCTTTTATTTTTTTTATTGTAATTACCAAGTTCCCTAGAAATCTCGAAATACATAGTAAAATCTGTAAAACAAGAATTATTTTCAAGTAACGATTGATTGTATTTGTTTTTATTTTTTGATATTTAATTATCCCGAATAGAAAGAAGAACCCCGGGTGGATAAAATTTCTGACTATTTCGTATTTAGATTCTGTATACTCTGTTGGAAAAAATACAAGCCAAGGATTAAGAAGCTGTTTGTATTTCTTTTCTTCAAATAAATAAATTGAGTACATATTGGATTCGTAAAGGAAAGTGAGTGGGATATTTAAAATAATTTCAATCAGCAAAATCATAACTGCCCATAATTTACCGAAGAAAGATTCATGCACCCCGATTATTCCTATGCCTGTTGTAAATAAGTGAAACAAAGGTAAAATTATCAATATAAGCCACCCTATCATGATAATTATAGTTCCTATACTACTTTTTAATCCGTTTTCTGAAAGACCTACTATGTTTGTAAGGTATACGATGTCAAAAATTGTGCTGATTGGTTTGATTAGGTAATTAAAGATTGTGTTAAGTATTAATAAAATCATGTAAAATATTATCAAAGATAAATTTTTGTGGGATTTTTTATTTTGATAGTCTGATGATTTTTGGTTTTGTCCTGAATTTAGAGAAAATTGATTTTGTTTTCCAATCGGGTTTGAATTTAGATTTTCTATTTCCTCTTTATTAAAATCAAATTTGTTTTTTGAGTCGCTGTAATATTTAGATTCACTTTGCTTGTCTATTTTCGAAGAGTTTTTATCGTTTTTGTTGGTGAGTTCCATTAATATTTAAATTAAATTTATGAATCTATTCAAAGATAAATTCTAAATTTTTAAAGACTCATTGCTCTTGGGATCTAACTAAATAGAAAGCATCAGGAAATAATTTAACTATTTGAATATAATTTATAAGAGTACGAATTACTAAATCATAATAACATTGAAATGTGATTTGTAATTTATAAAACCTAATTATATAATAAGTGTTATTTATCAAAAATTATTTAAATTATTTGGCGCAATGAAAAAAGGGAAAAAAGACATAGAAAAAGATTCAGAACATGACACTCACATAGAGAAGATATACCAAAAAAAGACACAACTTGAGCACATTTTACTTCGACCTGATTCATACATTGGTAGTATCGACAAATTAGACGACAAACTGTGGGTTTATGACGAGAAAAATGACAAATTCGTAAACAGATCATTAAGCTACGTTCCTGGTTTATACAAAATATTTGACGAAATTTTAGTAAACGCAAATGATAACATTCAAAGAGACAAATCAATGACTACTATTAAAGTCGACATAGACCGCAAAAACAACAGCATCACCGTGTTCAACAATGGAAAAGGAATTCCTATTGTAATACATAAGGAACATAATGTTTATGTCCCTGAACTAATCTTTGGACATTTACTCACATCAAGCAACTACAACGACCAAATAAGGAAGATAACAGGTGGAAGAAATGGATACGGAGCAAAGCTAACAAATATTTTCTCTAAAAAATTTATTGTGGAAACTGCAGATTCAAAAAACAAAAAGAAATATACTCAAGTATTTTCTAAAAATATGACAGACAAGACTCCCCCTGAAATAAAGGATTATGACGATAAGGATTATACAAAAATTACCTTCTACCCAGATTTGAAAAAATTTAACATGAAAGAATTAGACGATGACATTGTTGCTCTAATGCAGAAAAGAGTTTACGATGCTGCAGGAACCTCACCTCCTAATGTAAATGTTTATCTAAATAATAAAAAAATTCCAATCAAAAATTTCAGAGAATACTCTGAATTATATTTCAAAGGAAATTTATTTGACGATAAAATAGAATTCCCCAAGATCTATGAAAATCCACATCAAAGATGGGAAGTAATATTGTCTATGGCAGATTCACAATTTCAACAGGTAAGCTTCGTAAACGGCATATGTACTACTAAGGGTGGAACTCATGTAAATCATGTAGTAGAGCAAGTAACTGAAAGGATATTAGAACACCTGAAAAAAAAGAATAAGGATCTCAAATTGAAAACGCCTCAAATTAAACAAAACCTGTGGATTTTTGTTAATTCGTTTGTAGAGAACCCAACTTTCGATTCTCAGACTAAGGAAACGATGACCCTTAAGGAGGAGAATTTTGGCTCTAAGTGTGAACTTTCTGAAAAATTTTTCAAAGAAGTTCTGAAATCCCCGATAATCAACAACATAGTAGAATTCTTCAAAGCCAAGGAAAAAGTAAAGCTTCATAAGGCTCTCTCGAGTAATATTAAAAAGTCCTCAAGACTTTTAGGAATCGAAAAATTAGAAGATGCTAATGATGCAGGAACTAAAAATTCAGATAGATGTACTCTTATTCTGACAGAGGGAGATTCAGCTAAGGCACTTGCAATGTCTGGATTAGAAGTCGTTGGTAGAGATTCATTTGGGGTATTTCCATTAAAGGGAAAGTTTTTAAATGTAAGAGACGCAAAAGATAAATCAATCATAGAAAATGAAGAAATTCAGAATCTAATCAAAATTCTTGGATTACAAATGGGTAAAAATTACGAAAGTGAGTTGAAAGGTCTTAGATATGGAAATCTTATGATAATGGCTGATCAAGATTATGACGGTTCTCATATTAAAGGATTGATCATAAATTTTATCCATCACTTTTGGCCATCCTTGATAAGAAGAAATGGATTTTTAAAAGAATTCGTGACGCCGATTGTAAAAGTCTCAAAAGGAGATCAAACAAAATGCTTTTATACCTTAAAGGAATATAAAGAATGGTATGATTTACATAAACAATCAGGATGGAAAATAAAGTATTACAAAGGTCTAGGTACATCTACCCCTGCTGAAGCCAAGGGATATTTCAAATCAATAGAGAAGAATAGAATAAAATTCAAATACATAAATGATGAGGATGATAAATCGATTGATTTAGCCTTTAACAAAAATAATTCAGAAATGAGAAAGGAATGGCTTTCAACATTTGATCCATTCAGCACTTTTATTGATCATTCAAAAGGTGAAATAAGGATAAAAGATTTTATTAACAAAGAATTGATATTTTTTTCTAATGCGGATAATATAAGATCCATCCCCAGCGCCTTAGATGGATTAAAACCTAGCGAAAGAAAAATTTTATATTCCTGTTTCAAAAGAAATTTAAAAACAGAGTTAAAAGTCGCACAATTAGCAGGCTATGTGGCTGAGCATTCAGCATATCATCATGGAGAGGCATCCCTATGCACAACAATTACTTCACTTGCCCAAGATTTTGTCGGGACAAACAATATAAATTTATTAATGCCAATCGGTCAGTTCGGTAATAGGTATACAGGCCCTAAAAGCGCAGCTAGTGCGAGATACATTTACACACATCTTAGCAAGCTCACACGCTATTTATTTAGAGAAGAAGATGATAATTTGTTAACATACCAAGTTGAGGAAGGAATGAAAATTGAGCCTACCTATTATTTACCAATACTCCCTCTTGTTTTGATAAACGGAGCAGAAGGAATAGGAACAGGATGGTCAACTACTATACCACAGTATAATCCAAGGGATATTGCTGAGAATATAATTTCAAAGCTCAAAGGAGATTCGACTTATCCTATTTCTATTAAGCCTTGGTTTCGAGGATATACCGGAGATATTTCCGAGCCTGTTATAAAGAATGGATACAATACCTACACATTAAGCGGCAAGATTTCATTAATAGAAGATGAAGACGATGTAATTGAAATTTCTGAGTTGCCAATCGGAACTTGGACAAGAGATTACAAATCCTTTTTAGAAAAATATCATGTAGATAACAAAGATAAAGACAACAACGCCTCTAATCAAAACACCTTCGAAGTCGAGGATATCAAAGAATATCACACTGATAATCAAATCATGTTTAGAGTCACATTATCAGAAGACTCTTTAAAGAGAATTTCCTCTATGACTAATGAAGAAAGATTAAAATTGTTTAAATTAAATACACAGGTCTCTACATCGAATATGGTTTTGTTCAATTCAGAAAATAAACTAAGGAAATTCCAAAACGTTGAGGAAATTCTTGACGAATTCTTTAAAGTCAGGTTGGAATTTTATTCAAAAAGAAAAGAGTATCTTTTAAATAAATTGAAGTACAATTTAGATGTTTGTTCTAACAAAATGAATTTTATTCAGTTAATTTTGACTAACTCGATGCCTTTCAAAAATTTGAATAAAGGTCAGGTTATCGAATTGCTAAAAACAAAAAATTTCCTTTCTCATTCTGAACTTAAGAGGAAATACAAAAATGTTTTTAAAATAAATTCAACTGATGTTTTAATTGATGAAAGTCAAGACGAAATAAAAGAAAATTCTCACTCTGATTATGATTATTTGATGAATATGAATATATGGTCTTTGACATATGATAAAGTCAAGGACCTTGAAGCCCAGATAGAAGTATATTCTAAAGAAATCAAAAATTTAGAAAATTCTGATGAGAAAGAATTGTGGATCAATGACTTACAAGAATTTTTAAGGGAATTCGACGATTTTATAAATAAAACTCAATCAAGAAAAGCAACTAAGATTACTAATCCAGTCAAAATACAAAAGAAATCTTCAACAAAACAAAAGAACTCTAAAGTAATTAAATCAACAAATTGTAAGAGCAAGAGTAAATCTAATAACAAACTCGATGATTTCATTGTTGATAGTGACGAAGATGAAGATGAAGAGGAAGAGGAAGATAGTTATAGCGAATATAGTGATGATAATAGTTCTAGCAGTGGTAGCGAAAGCGACGATTCAGAAAGTGAAAAGAACTTGAAAGGAAATAAAAAAAACAAATCAGCTAAAACTAATGAAAGAACTGCGAAAAATCAAAACACAGCCAAGAAAAAGGAAAAAGAAACGAAAATTACTGAAAACAAACAATCCATAGAAGAAAAATCTCCCCCTTTAAAGGAAAAGCAAAATCAGATTTCGAAAGAAGGGGAAAGTCTACTTAAAATTTTAAATGTCGAATCGAGTGCCAAATTAAAGAATTATTCTGATGATGTTACAAAACTCTCGCTTAAAGAAAGATTGGCGCTCAGGGTTACTCAAGGGAAAATTGATGACTACCTAAAAGTTCTTAATCAAAATTCAACTTCCCAGATTTTAAAAGGAAATCCTAATAGTACCGAAGTTGACAAGGTTGATGTAATAGATGAACTCTTAGGAAATAAAAGAAACACTAATGACAATTTAGAAAATGAAATTAATATGAAAAAACCTTCTCCTAACTCAAAAGGATTAAAGGATAATTTCAATTCTGAAGAGAAAAGATCTAAAAAATCTAATAAGAAAATAATCGACGATGATGATGAAGATTTTATTATTTGATATTTTCTATTTTCACTGCGATTCTTAAATATATTTCATTTAAAAGAAATATTCAAAATTTTTAATTATCTTAAATATTTTATTTCATAAAGAAAACCAATATTTGATTCTATAATTAATAATGTTATCAAACAAATTTCTCTAAAAATTTTCTTTCCGTTCAGTTGAATAATCAGGAATTAGCTTTAACTTAATTATACAAATATTTAGTTTAATCTTATAATCAATAACTGATTAACATTTTATAATTTTAAAAAAATTTATGACTAAAATTTTTATTCGCAACATTCAAATTTATAACTACCAGTCTAAATCTTCATCATCGAATGTTGTAAACTTTGGTTTTTTGTTATCTATTTGAATTAGTCTTCTCTTGTCCTTAAAATTATCGAAAGGAGCAATCGGTTTTGCTACATGCACATTTTTTGATTTAAAAATATTATTAAATTCCTTATTGAAAGGCTTTTTATTTCTACTATTATCTACGAAAATATATAAAAATAAAAACTTACCTACAATATTCACATCTGCCTCTAAATTCTTTATAAATGGGTTGCCTCCAATCGAGTTTATCTTTTTATGTTTTGGATTTTCTGGTTTCTGCGGAGGTTGTTCTGGAGATATATTACTCCTACTATTATCCATGATATTATTATCACTCACGTTTCTAATAATACTACCTCTATGATATTTCTTTATCAAATCATAGCGCCTACTCTCATTTAGATTTCTACTATCTCCTTCTTCATTCGCATCACTTCGATTAAGGAGCTTCAAATCGGATGGGTTGAGATCGTTTGATTTGGGATCGTCAAAGTTTTCATCTCCGATTTCTCTCGATTTGAACACATCTATTATGTCATCAAATTGATTTATGTTATTGATAATTTCTTTTTCTTTGAAAATAACTGGTACATCTACTTCTAAATTTGGTCTTGTTATTTCATAAGTAAACTCCTCAACTTTTACTATTTGATTTATGGTATTGTATTCTTTTCCTAAGACAGCTCTCTTATCAATTTCAAACACTAACTTATCTATTTCATAATCCTCGGCCTCTACTGTTGGTGTTGCTGTGTAATTAATAGGAATTTCATCTTCTACTTGAGGTTTTTCAGTTTGATTGCATACTATACTTTATAATACAGATATTTAATTACGTTCATTTATAGTAATCAGATTGTTGTTTAGATATGTTAATATCTCATTTGTTATCTCAGGATTTTCTCCATATTTCTCGTAATTAAAACCTATCAAATGATGGAAGAATGATTGGATTTCCTTATTTGCTGCCCGATCGCTGTAGAAACATATTTAATAAATGTTACTCGTCTAAAATGAGCTTCTTTGCGTCGGGTGATAGCGCAATGTAAATTTTATTCAACATGATATCATTGATATTGTTACCGAATGTTTTATCATTTATGAAGTTTTTATCGTCCATTAATTTAGTCAACAGAATTTCTATTTTCCTATCGTAGGGATATTTCTCAGGATCGTTATCCTCTATCTCATCAGTAAGTACAAATATTTCTTTGCAGTCGTTATTGTCTAATCCCTTTTCTAAAATTTGTTTGAAAATGTGCTTATTCTCAAAATTTTCGTTTTGTGTAATTTTTGAGTTTGATTTATGATATTGCTTGTTACGATCGATTTCTTTTTGTTTATGTTCTTGAGATTTGTCTAAACATTTGAATAAAAGAATATCAAATTACTATCTTACCTAATAATTGTCCTACGTTTTCATGGAGATGATTTTTTGGATTGCATAAGTGATTTACGTAATTTAAATATTCATCCATTAATATTACATTTTCGCTTTTTTTGGCAGCCTCCTTTTTATAATTGAAATTAAAGAGTCATATTATAAATACTTTTTTATTTATTGAGCGCTTATGTCTGTGAATAGTGTGATTCTTTTGAGGAGATCTGCTCATTAAATTTATATTTATTTAATATATGAAATAAAATTATATTAAATAAAGTTTAAATTTAAGCTTTGAATTAATATCCGAAATATTTGAATTTATTTATTTTATTATAAGTTACGCCTTATCTTTAATTTGAGCTAAGGAAAGCAATTTTAAACTCGTTCTTCTTCACATATCTTCTTAACAAAAATGCAATCGAAATTACAACAGACAAGAACAACGCAATTTGGGCATATGAGAAAGATACACTTAGAGCGTCAAAAGTTTTATCTGGACTGATCTTGTAACAAGTAAAAGAAGATCCTTCAGTACAGAGGAGGAAGGTAGACTCAAATTGAGTTGGAGAGATAAGAATATTGTCTATCTGGTTTATTAAAAAGTCTACATTTAAGATTTGTTTATGATCGAAAACCATTAGAGGATTATAGGGAGTCAATTCGGGATCGATATAAGGTGAATTCATTGAATCCAAAATATTAGTTCCTGGTTTAGATTTGTCCTCTTTTACTAGAGGCCTTCTAGGACTAACTCCTCTCTTGTCTACTAAGAACGCTTGGTTGTTCTCGAATAAGAATATGAAGTATTTATTACCGACATTTAAAAGTGTTTTAGTTGTAAACAGTCCTTTTAGTTTTCTAGGTATTACATAGGTATGTGAAAGGAATACTAAATCTGATTCTTGAACTTCATTAGTTAATTCTTCTATCTGTGAACCTTCGGTGAAGAGATTCAGTTTAAATAATTTTTCCAACATCTGAAGAAGGGAGTGTTCGATTTCTCGTTTCATTATTTCTATGGCATGGATTTCGCTTCTTCTGACATTCTTTTCCTTCTTCATGTAGCTTATTAAAATCATATTCTCTTCAAATACAGACAAGATTTTCTGTGAAAAATCAACGTTTGAAATGGAGCTTTGATATAAAACTTTTCCATTCGTAGTGCGAATTATGCTAACAAGCAAAGTTTTTTGAGACAAATTTGTTAATGTTAGCATGAGATTAGAATCGATGTATTTGTAAAAGACTTTACCTGCAGAATGGTAAGTAGTGATTACATTCTTGTGAACATTTGGGTATTGAATAGCGAACGGTTTGGTATTGACACTCCAAGCAATGTTAAGTTTTGTATTTCTGCCAACCTTAAGGCCATAAATTCCTTTGTTGCATGTCTTTGTTTTGAATTTATTTAAAAATCTCTTCAAAATGTCTTTGCTGAAGGTCACATCATTTTTAACGATAAGATCATTTGAACTAGCTTTAAACGCCTCATTTTTAATCAAATTTTCTGACTGCTCTAATAACAGTTCTTCAAATGTTACTTCTTGTAATATGTCGTTTTCCTCTTTAAATTCTTTCGTTTCTAAATTTAGCTTGAATGAAGTCAAATTAGATTCAGATGTTTTTTCTTTAAATATTAAATAAACATTCTTGTGGTTTTGGTTATTTGAATCTGATCTATTTCTGATAATTTTGTATAGATTCATGTTTCTAAATTGTTGGTTCAGTTTAATTTCTCCCGTTAAAGCGTCTAAGACATATAATTCTTCACTATCCTTTGTAAATACAATCAAATTATGATGAACGTTTCTTTCCTTGTTTTTTACTGTATTCATATTCATGCCGGAATAGAATGAAAGTAAATTTTCTAAGTTGGTTTTTATTCTAGTAAAGATATCTTTTGCGTCTGTAATCATATTGTTGAAAATATTAAAAATAATTTTAATGAACCCTTTATTTTTTAAAAGTGAGTTGAAGTCGTTGTATGCGTGAACTATTTCATCCTCTTCTTCTTTGATGTATGTAATGAGCTCAGAATATTGTAAGTTTGTAAATGCTTGATCATTCTTCCATAAATAATTGCTCCTGTTCTTCTCAAGGAAGTAGATTCTATTTTCTTTTGTTACTAGGAAATAATTTTTAAAATTGTAAGGGTTAATAGTAAAAGATTCGACATTTAAATCATAATTTAATTTATGAGATGAAATATCTAGTAGATATGGGTTATTATTTCTTGAAATTTCTAACCTATGCAGTGAATATAAATTTTTATCATTTTTCTTGAAAATGAAAAAGGAAGAAGTTTTCGAGTTATCGACTACATCAAAGAATATTTCCTCTTTAGTCAAATTTTCAATAGGCAGAGTCTCAATCGAATTATTTTCCATTGAGAGAACTTTAATATAATTTGAGCTATTTGAACCTAAATTAGAAAGGATGATTAAATTAGAATTGGATAATTTATTGATATTGATAGAATTCCTGACTTTGTTTTCAATTACTATTGATCCTTTAACTGAATATACATCTTTATTGCCTACCGTGTTGTATCTGAAATAAATGTAGCTATAATCTTCGAATAAAACAAAACAAAACTCTTTTGTAATAAAAGTTGATATAATAGAAGTCGCACCATCTTTATAGAATTAAATTGTTAAAATTATTTTACTTGTAGTATCAACTTCCTCGTCTATATTCATAGAGACTAATTCTGATTTAGATTTAACTGAAATTGATTGTTCAGTCAATCCATATTTCTTGACTTTAATCTGATTCTTTTTTATTATTGAAAACACAACCAAATTCTCTTCTTCTTCATTTACATAATATGCAGTAAATTCTTCATCTTCACCAGACTGAATGTCAGCCAAAATTTTTTCAGAATCGAAAATTTTTATGTTGGAACTTTCAAATAGAATTCCTAAGAGTTGATTATCCTTATAGTGTAGTGACCATCTGAGGCCTTTAATGATGGAATCAATCTTGTCAAAACTCATTGACCAAATGAGTTGAGAATTACTGCAATTTATAAGATCTGCATATTTATCTTCCTTATTTAATAAAAGACAATCTGTTTATTAAAAAGATAAATATTAAAATTACATTGACCCTTTCCGTCTAGTTCCAGGTTAGTATTATATATCAAATTTTTCTTCCATAAGACTTCTCCATAATCAGTGCTTATTTTACTCACAATACCTTTAGTAGTTGAAATCAAAATTTCATCTTGAGAAGTGTATTTTACTCTGTAGGGTTTCCCAAGCAATTCTTTAGACCACAAATTAGACACAGTATTCATAGAAAAAGTAATAAGGTAAAGAGAAAATGTGATTAGAATGTTTAATAGATATTTCATTTTCATTTAAATATTTTAAATAAACAAATTTATTTAATTATAAAAGTTTAAATAACTTTAATCATATAGAACGAAAATTTATATTAGATTAAACAAATAAAAACTTGAAATATAAAGGATGCCAATTTAAATTAAGTATAATTATACAAGATTATATATGATACTATTATTTATTATTTATTTCGTTTATGACATTTAACAAATTGTAGGAAATAGATTCTACGTTTCTTGTAAGGATTGAATATATATCGGGTGATTGGAATATTGTTGCCTTAAATACATAATAGTAGCTAATAGGCGTTGTCTCGTTATAATTTCTATAATTTTTAGATATAACAAATAGACTGTTGTCCTTCTTTGCCATTTCTAGATTAAATTCTATCCCCACATATTTTGTTTTTTGAGTGTTGAAATCTATTTTTTGAACTGCGCATGCCTGATTAATCGAGCTTTTTTCATAGAATGGTGACATAGAAAAATAATCCATCACATTCATTTCAGTCAGAGGGGTCATTTCTAAAAATTTTTCATCCTAAAAAGATTTTGAAATCAATTATTATGACTCACCTTAAAGCTTAAATGAGTCAAATTCTTAAAAGCAGATTCGATTGTCTCATTATCCATTCAATTTATATTCATTTTAACTATATTCTATATTAAACTAAAATCATAAAATTAAAAATTTAAATTTTTAATTTGTACTTAAATTATATTATTTTAGCTATATTTTGATTCACTATTTAATTATGTCTATAGTAACTATCATTGTTTAAATGTTATTCATGTCCATTTTTTCACCCTTGAACAAAGCTTTGAAATAATGATAATAATAGTCAATCATAATAACAAGTTGGATTATCTGTGATGCAATTATGAAATATCCGCAATATTCATGGAAGAGTGAATAAGAATCATCAAGGGAATTATTCAATTCTTCATAGGTATCCCACCAGAAAATGAGTGAAAACAATCTGCTTAGACCTTGAAGAGAAACGTAATGGCTTGTGTAGGCTTCTATTTGACCTTTTTTCTTGATAAACAAGAAAATCTGGGGAAGAATGGCAACAGATTCTAAGTACATAGAGAAAGTCCATAATACATCAGTCACGAAGTTTCTGTTTAAAGAAGTATGTACTAACAAGGCAAGGCCAATTGTGGGGAGGACCAAAGTAATGAAGTCAATTGAATCGTCATGAATGTTGGCAGTGTCTCTGTAGGGATTTCTCATCATATAAACAAGCAATACAGCAAGAACTAAGGAAATCACTTCTGTCAATTGGTAAAACCAGTCTCCGGCCTTGTCTGAAGGTAAATAACCAGAGTACAAAATAGTTGAACTCAGTCTGCTGCTTAATAATATCATGTAGCATATGAATGTGTTTTGTGATAGTCCTGAACAGTTTTGATGAGAGTACACTTTCAATACGATTATAATAAAGCTTAACATTTGTGCCGTTGATGAAAGAACTAACAAGAATGAGTAATCTCTGCTTGATAAAAATAAAAATGTAAGTAGGGTAAAAACAGCCCCTACAATCCAGAAGATCAAATCTTTTTTCTTTCTTCTCATTTCAAACATTAATGACTGTGGATCACTCACCACCTCTTTTATTTTTGAAAAGCCTTCTTGCATTAAAAAATATTATTTATTAGTAAATTTTAATTTATTATATAGTAATTTAATTTAAACAACAGAAATTAATTACGTGTATGGCACTTATGGATTAAAAGGAAATTTATTGCTAGAAATAAGAATAAAGAATGGAATGTTTAAGTTGTTTCTAGAATTTAAGTGAATAGTGACGATAAAATTGTTATTATAAGAAGTATTAGAAATTTCGATAAATTTATTTCCTGAGTTATTAAATTTAAATAATACATTTTAAAATTATATAGAAATTAACTGTTAAGTAAATTTTTTAAAATGTGATTTCTTTAAAATTAAATAATTGAATAAAAAAGTCTTTAGATAATTTAATTTAAAAAATATCAAGTCATATAATAATTGAATTTCAAAATGATTTAACCCTGATTGGGTGGGAATAATTTTATAAAAGTAAATTTTTAATAATTAAAAATTTGTTAATATTATTAGCTGGAAAAATTTAAGATTTAATATTGAGAATCTCCGTCTAGCAGATTAAAGCCATGACCAGGTGATAGGTTTGATACATTTTTTTTACCTGAATTCTGAATGTTATTTTCGAAATTATTGGTTATAGAAGAATTTGTATTCTCGATATTATTATGATGATTATGAATATTTCCGTTAAAATTCTCATCGATCTGAACATTCTTGAAATTCTTTTGAATAAATTCATTGATAAGTTCAGCCTCATCTTTATTAATAGAATCATTATCTAAATCATCGATGCTATCTTTATCGTAATTTTTATAAAACTTCTCATAATAATGAAACCCTTCGACAAGTTCTTCATAATTGTTGTTAATAATAACATCTTTTATATCCTCATCGATCTTTGTATTTATTTCATCCTCGTAGCATCCGAATTCTTCGTTCCATCCTGGAGCAGGGTTATAGATGCAATATTCATCATAAAAGCCGCCATGAATGTCTAATCCATCTCTGTTAAAGTAAACTCCGTTTTCGTCCCAAAAACTTCCCTCTGGTGTGCAGTAAAAACCTTTACCGTCGTAATAACCCCCTTCTACTTCTTCGAATGGTCGTTCGAAAAATTCGTTTGTGGTTGATTTGGAATTGTTGAGATTATTCATTTATAATTGTTAAAATTTAAATATTTAACCTTATATAATTATATTCTTATAATAAATAAGTAATTTGATAATTTTAATTATGTTTGCCTTTGATTAGAGGTCCCTAGATTATTTTTTTAAGTCTGTGATAAATAAAAATTTTTATTAATTATTTTAATATACAAATAACAATCAGAGTATAAAATACTCATCACATGTTGGATCAAGTTTATTTCATTAAGGAAATATAAGGAAAATATCTAAAATATCAAACATTTGCTAGATTTTTCTTCAGTAATTTTGTTAGTCTAATATAATCATTTAATATTCAAACCATACCTTTGCTTCCTCTTTAATTTCTCTTTCAAGTTTTGGTGGAGGTATATTCTGTGGAACCTTATGAGCCTATTAAAATTTAATATTGAATCATTAGTTTATTTTATGACATACAAGAAATTTTATTCTATCGTTCTCCCTATTTATCAAATCACGCGCAGGTTTTCTAATGAATAATAAAAATTTAATTCTCACTGATAATTGAATATCCCATCGTTTTCTTTAGTTTTGTCTAACTCACTATCTTCTAAATTTTCTTCACCTCCAGAGTAATCGAAATACTCGGTTTTATTGACTTCTGAATCTTTATCGTTATTATAATTATTCTGATGGATAATTGTCTTTTCCACTTTATAATTTTGCGATAATTTGTCGTTTTTATTTTTACTTACATGGGGAAGGTAATTACCTAAATTATGATTTCCTTGAAAATTAATCGAGGGAACATTTTCCTTTTTAATAAAATTATTGTTCTGAACATTCCCCTTGATAAGATCATTCAGAACATTTTTATACTGTAAAGGGGTTATATCACTGTCATAAGACAACATCTTGTCTATTCTTTTCAGAGTTTCATTGTAGGGTTTTGCACTGCTTAATTCGATTGAGAAATTGTTGATATTGTTGAATTGTTGGAAATCGTTTATTACTTGAGATTCTTCTAGTAGATGCTGATAATAATCAGAATTAATTGATGATATAAACAAGGAGGGACACACTTCATGACGATTTTTATTATCTGGTTGTAATTCTTCTTTTTTTAAAACATCCAAATTTATTAAAATTGATCCTTCTTTAACTCTATATCTAGGTTGTATCAAATTACTTTTTTCTAACATTTGAGTCTCTTCATAATCACATAGGTTTTCCTTATCGTTAGACAAAAGAGTCTTACTGTTTAAATTAATTCTTGAACGAAGTGAGGAAAATATTTCAGTATTATTATCCTCTTCTTTAATAAAAAGATCTTGATTCAACGGAAAATTTTCTTGTTTGCTCTGCTGAGGAATGTTACCAAAGTTTGAAAGAACCATTTTATTAATTTCTTTTAAATTGGAGTTGATAAATTCAAGCAGAATTTCATACTTTTTCATCCTCATTTCACCAGTTAGTTGAATTTCATTCATAATTTTTTCTTTCTTTAATTTTTCATTAATTTTTAGATTGCTATTTACATCAGAATTTTTGCTTAAAATATTTAGTGAAGTTTTTCCCATTTTAGGTGAATATTGTTTAGATAGCATAGTAGCATTTATTATATTTATATTCATATTTTGATACTTCATTTCCTTATTGTCATCAGCATTAAAAAATTGTTCATTCAAATTCACGTTAATAATTCGTGTACCATCTGGATGGAAAAATGAATTCTTAGTTTTGTTATTAACCGAATTTTCTATGAATGTGTGACGCTTTATAACGTTGTTTTCATTCAAGAGGCTTTTTTCTTTTTGAACTAAGTTGAAACTCTTTGACGAAGCTATTCCTCCAAATTCATTTAATTTGGAGTTTAATTGATTTAATACAATTATATTTTCTTCTGAGGATAATAGCTTTTCTAATTCATTTCCATCATTTGATTTTAACAAAGATTTGAAATTCATTATAGAAGATAAAATTTCAGATTGAACATTTTCCTTGGTCAAACCTATATTTATTTCAGTATTGTAATTTGTGATATAATTATTGTTTGTGGAAGACGGTATTTTGTAATTATTGATATTGACATAATTTCTATTTAAATTTATTATTTTGTGAACATCTTCTTTTTGATTGATTTTGTTTGATTTTTCTTTTTCTTCTTTAGAATTATTAACTTGTGTTAAATTAAGATTACAAATTAAACTATTTTGAATTCCCAAATCCATTTTATTTATTAAAACTTTACTGTTCTCGTGGAATTTTAAATTGTCTAAATTTTTCGGAGCATTTAAGTATTTGTTTGTATTAAATTCAATTTTATTGTTTTCCTCGTTTTTATTATCTGGTAGGTTTTCTCTTTTATCTGTGTAGTTAGTAGATAATATATGGGTGTTATTTATATTATTATTACCGGGGTATGCAAAATTGTTTACATTATTCCCAATATTCAAGTTATTCTTAACGCAATTTATATCGGCCTCATTCCCTCCTGTTTTCCCGGAATTCAGCCCTTTTTTTAAGTTTATCTCTTTACTATTAATAGTACTAATCATATTTAATTGAGGAGTATTTTTTGCTTTGACAATTTTTCCTAACGTTTTTAAACTTTCGTTCTCTAAATTATTAACAGCATTTCCAGTAATTCCGTTAATATTCGGACTATTATTAGCTTGAATGATCGGCTTCTTCCAAAAATTAAGTTGGGATATTTTTAGTTGATTCCCATTTTTAGGACTTTGTTGTTGACCTGGACTAGTTAGATTATTTAAAACAAGATCCTTTGTATCTTTTTTATTTTCATTATCCAATAAAAGGTTGATTTTTTTATTTTCTTTATCTATACAATTTTCTTTTGCTTTATTGAGCTTTATAATTTCTGCATTGTTTTTTATTTCAGGTGTAGATTTACAATTAACCTTAGGAAAAACTGCAGCAACTGGATTAGCATTAATTAAATTTGTGTTCAAATTTTTTCCTTTGAATGCTGTCTCCACTAATTCAGATTAAAAAAGATAAATAATTAGGTCAGGAATATAAAACTTATGTTTACCTTTTACAAACGATTTCTTTAATCCTTCAGTTATTGGCTTTTTCTTTACTTCTTTAATTTCTTTTAAATCCTTTACAACATTCGTGTTAAAATTAATGTTGCTAGGTTTGATCGCTGGTTTTGTATCTATCTTCTTATTATAATTTAACCCTGTACTACCAAATTTCATTTAAATAGGATTATAACAATTAATGTAAATCATATTAATAAATAATTAATATGAATTTATTTTAATACATTCTTTTTTAATTGAAAATTTTAAATTTAGATGATTTGAAGTAATTTGTCCATAATTTATGTTGTATGAATAAATTTTTTCAGTGAGTAAGGTTATTCGAAATAATATCATAAATTTTCTAATTATATACTTTTAAATGTAAATACTTAATTCTATATATAATAAAAAATAATTAATATTAAAGATTTCCTTATTTCATATGATATAAATATAATAAATCAACATAATAACATTTATATTAATTTGAACGAAAAAATTATTCAAATTTTCCCCAAAGCAATTTTTATCTTTTTCTCAAACTAAAAATAAAATTAATTATTAATATACACATACATATAGCTTTTTTTATTTTGATTTGTAATTTTTTCTATTTCTGCAGATTTTACTTTTTTACCTAAATCGAATTAAGATTTGACATGAATTTAATTAAGCATACCATTCACAAATTCTAGGAAGGTTCTGTCTTTGAATCTTATCAAATTTGCGGTCTTCTCCATATTATTTTTATTCATCATCAAAAATTCCATTACCATTTCTTGATCAAAAGAAATAGATTCATAGGACCAATTCATGTTGATTTTCAACATTAGACTATCCAATTTATCCACTATTAAATAAAATATATATTGAATTACAGTTGATGCCGTTTGGCGTCCAAATTTTTTTAGGATTAGCAAGTTCCAATTTTGGACTTTTATTATTCTGATCGTCAAAATTCGGATATTGAAAAAATTCCTTTTTTAGAGTCACAAAATCTTTGATAGTAATATCCTTTTCAGGAGAAGAGTCAGGATTCAAATAAGCAATTGGAAAATGCTGTTTCATAAATTCTTCAGGCTTGTCCTTAGCCGAGATAAAGAATTCTGTTTTCATCCCTTCTACCTCTTGGCTAGTTTCTTTTGTATTTACTTCTTGTAAGATATCAGTACTTGATTCTAAACTTTCGTAGTCTTTCTTCCTGAGTTTACTTCCTTCGATTTTTACAATACTTAAACTGTCTTCAGTTTTATTTTCACTCTGACTTAAATAAGAAGAATCACTCTGATAAACCTTTTTAACGTTTTTTTTAAATGTTTTAGTAGATGTCTCTCTTTTATTTCCATGTGTGCGCTTTTTGGATATAAATTCAGTTTTTTTTTCATAGATATTTGTCTTGGAAGTGTTATTTATTTCATTAAATTTCAAGTTAGTATAAGGACCAGTAATATTAATTTCATTCTCTTTATTAATTTCTGAAGAATAAACATGGTGAGGACTTTGAGCTATACAGGAAGAAATCTGATTATATCCTCCTCTCAAGAATTCGAATGATGGCTGGCCAAAACTACTGTTGTGACCATGTAGATTGTTAAATTGAGGATAATTATAAGAATTCTTTTGATTCATAAGTAAGCTTCCTAATAGAATGTTCGAATTGAATGGGAATTGCATCATAGGTACTCCCATTTGTGATGTACTCCTTATATTGTTGTTAATCATCCCAGTACTGTTGTTAGGGATGTAATTCTGTGTAAAAAATTTGATCAATGCTGCCTGGTATTGATCTTGTGAAGGTTGCATAAGAGAGAAATTTTCCAGACGATTCCTTACGCCGAAAAATTGCTGAAGTTTTTTTAAAATATCACCATCTGACAATCTTCCTCCATCATATCCAGGAATTAAATTAGGATTTTCTTGAGGGGTTGACATTTCTTATTATAATTATTTTTTAAAGATGCTTATATATATTTAAACAAAATAAAAGATATTATTTTTTAATTTGAATATATTTAAATCTCGTAAAATGTAATTGTATTAATTTAAAATTTAATGGCGCTAAATTCAAATTCAATTTGCTCTAAGTTGAAATATATGTATAAATTTGATTGCAATTATATAGTAAATAATTATTATTTGTTATAATTCTTTTATCTTTTAATTAATAAAATTCTTCATTAAATGGGGATTGGGGATTGGGGATTGGGGATTGGGGATTGGGCCAATCCCCAATCCCCAATCCCCAATCCCCACCCATTATTAATTACAAGGATAAAATCATAATAAAATATTTTTTATTATAATTTATAAATTTAGTTATTTTATATAAAATCATTTAAATCAACTTAAATTCTATATTAC
>Ga0169931_10002794_pt1 | contig 28189 bp, 30 predicted proteins | sample Kivu_15m_20L_FD_129675 | JGI IMG/M metagenome (GOLD analysis project Ga0169931, IMG submission 129675) | Freshwater microbial communities from Lake Kivu, Western Province, Rwanda to study Microbial Dark Matter (Phase II) - Kivu_15m_20L... | ecosystem: Environmental > Aquatic > Freshwater > Lake...
AAACTACAATTTTCACTGAATCTAACTGCATCTCCAAATAATTTACTGAAGTTAGCTACCGATTATGAAAGATTCCCACAATTCCTTCCAGACCAACTAAAGAGTGTCAGGATAATTGAAAAAACTGATAACGAAACTATCACTGAAGAAACACTTATTTTTTCATCCCTTGTGAAAAACCAAATAATACAGACCACAAGGCATAAACAAATTTCTCAAAATGTGCTTCTTTCTGAGATCATTTCTGGTCCGGCAAAAGGAACCACCATGACAACAACCTTTGCAAAAATAGATACTGGTACAAAAGTCGATGTTGAAGTAGATCTAAAACTTAGTCTCAAGGCTAAGTTTTTATCTCCAATCATAAAAAGATTATACAAGACAGTGCTATTAGGCATCTTGTACAAGATGAATGGTATTGCAATAGAGATGAAATAACTGGGGTTAAACATGGAAGACTTTTCAAAAATAGTAAACTGGGATAATCTGTTAAAACAAGCCGAAGTTTTTCAAAATAATAAACCGTTCAAGTTCGCCTTTGTTGAGGAATTTCTCGTAAGAGATTTTTATGAAAAACTGTATGAAACGTATCCAAAAATTGACGAAAGTTGGCATCATGTATCATCATATGATAAAAATCATTTTAGTAAAAAATGGGGAAAAACTGAAATTACACAAATAGTTCAGATTGGGGACGATCCCGATCGTAGTTATGAATGGAATGCACTCAAGAGATACTGTCAAACCAAGGAGTTCGCTGATAACTTTTCCAAGTTTTCTGGCATTAAGGTTACAAAGCTAAAACACTTTCATTTCATAGCCATGAAGAAGGGAGGATTTCAGCTTCCCCACATACATAACGTAGGTCCAAATACTCTGATAATTATGTTATATTTCTCCAAAGGGTGGAAGCAGGGGGAACCCGGTGGCACATATGTGGCCTCGAGCGAAGACGAATCCGCAATACTGTTTGAACCATATAACCTAGATAATACAATGGTCATCTTTCATGACTCTCCGTATTCTGCCCACGGAGCCAGATACATGGAAAAAGATACTGAACGTAGAGCCCTACAAATAACATTAGAGTATTATTCTCCGGAAACTGGTTGGTCAGGAGGAGATCCTGACGTCATAGCTAAAAAACGAACTGAAGATCTAGTGGAATTATAGTGACTCTGCTCACAAGCTTTTTGCTTTACTGATTAGTCTTACATGTGATACAAGTTCAGCAAGCTCTTCAGTATCTATGGATGTGGCCGCATCGGGACCTTTCGAGTTTTTTAATTTCACATGTTTTTCAATTAGAACATGTTTTGCTTGTTGTTGTTTTTTTAAAACTGTATAAATTATTGGCGCAGTTATTCCCATCGTATGGTCCGAAAATCCATCATATTTTACGGCATCTCTCCAAACAATCTCACTAAAGTTTAGCGGGTATTTTGAGATACAATAACAGAAAACCGTCTCGTTATTAGCAAATATTCTTCTCATCTTTTTTACATCTCCTCCCATACCCATGCTGATTATGATGGGTTTTCCAGTTTGCGCTTTCTTGTTTAAAACCTCTTCTGAATAGGGATCCTTGAAAATACATGTTCGCGATGCAACCTTGTATCTTTTGACTCCAATTGACTCTAAAAATTCAACCGCCTCAGGATAAAACGCACTGCAGAAAAACTCTATTTTCATCTTGTCAGAATATCTTTTTAGCTTCTCCGTCACATCAAATGTCAACTCGGATTTTTTAATGACATTCCAATTAGGATGCTTGTTCGAATAAAGATCTGCTGCCCTCCACATTTGAAACTTTACCAAGTCAGCGCCGGCTCTTTTGGACTCGTAAATTATCCTCTTGGCTCTGTCAAGATTGCCTTCCCAATTGGAGCCAGCTTCTGCTATTATTGTGACCTTCATAATATGCATCATTATGGCAAAAATTTATTCTTTTCAAACAAGCTTGAAATAGAACGCTCAAAAACGATCCACATGAAAAAATCTGATGATCCTGCTATAACGTTAAAGCCTGTTGCAGAATCGGATCTGAGATTTCTATATCAACACTTGAAAGAAAGGGATGCTAGAGCAAACATCTCTCACAAAAAAATGCCGACTTATAGTGAACATATCAAGTTTGTCAAGTCTCGCCCTTATTCCAAATGGTATGTAGTTATTCACAAAAACAAAAAGATCGGCACTATTTACTTGACAAAGCAAAATGAGATTGGAATTTTTATAAAAAAGAACTTGCAGGATAAAGGACTTGGCCAAAAAACATTGGAACTATTGATGAAGAAAAACCCACGAAAACGTTTTCTGGCAAACGTGAGCCCAAAAAATAAAAAATCAATCTGTTTTTTTACACGTAACGGTTTCAAATTAATTCAATATACCTATGAACTGGAACACAACTAAAATCAGTTATGGTTTTCCAATTGCCCTGTATTTGAAACCAAGCGAAGTTAATTTCTCCTCATTGAAGAAATTTCTTCCATCTATGATAACTGGAGTCTTCATTTCATCTTTTATCTTGCTGAAATCTAGAGAAGAAAAGTCGTCATGATCTGTTACGAGGATTATTGCATTTGAATCTCGAAAAGCTTCCGCCAACGGCGTCAACTTTACCAGCGAACCGACTTTCTCGTAAACGGGATCACAAATGATGGCATCTGCATTTTTTTCTTTTAACTGTTCAAGTATTGTGAACGTTGGGCTCAGTCTTATGTCTGGAACATTCTTCTTATAGCATAACCCTAGAACGGTGATCTTTGCCGATGACAAATCTTTGTTGAATCCTCTTAATTCGTTTTCAAGTAATACGATCATATGATGCGGCATTGAGTCGTTTATCTCTCTTGCAACTTTCATCAATTTTGTGTCTATTCCAAGTTTTTCAGCCTGACTAATTAGATACCACGTATCTACTGGAATACACTCACCGCCGACTCCTGCTCCTGGATAATGAGGCATAAACGCAAAAGGCTTGGTCTTTGCTGCATTGATGATCTCAAATACATTCAAACCAAATCTTGGGTATACCTTAGCTAGTTCATTAACTAGAGCTATGTTGACATCTCTGAAGATATTCTCTAGTAGTTTTGTTGCCTCCGCCGTCTCAATAGAAGTCAGCTCTGTTACGTCAGTTTTTATGAACTGGGAATAGATCGTCTTTGCGATTTTTGCACTCTTTGCATCTATTCCCCCCACTACTCGGCTTATCCTATCTACGGTAAAACTCTCACCTTTGGCGGCAACATTGTACTCTAGGTCCTGTTTTACCTTCTTCATAGGAGTAGGGTTGTATCTCTCAGGGCAGTATGCCAGTCCTAAATCGACTCCGAATTTTAGACCTGACAGCCTCTCAATTAAGGTTGAAATCTCTTTTGTGGTTCCTATTGCGACAGAGCTTTCAAAAATTAAAGTCATTCCTTTAACCAAATGCGGTGATATTCTGTTTGCCACGTCAATCAGGTTCTTCACATCCATCTCCATTTTGTCATTCAATGGAGTTGGGACGCAGACAAAAATTGCCTCAACGTTCTGTAAAGCATCCTTTGGATCTATTGTAGCCCGCAGTTTTTTCCGTTTCAGTACTACTTCTTCTAAGATGTCCGTGTATTCGTATATTACCTTGGCCGAATTGATATCGTCTACCCGTTTCTGACTAATATCCAAACCAGTTACTTGAAATCCTTCTTTTGACAAAAAAGTAGCTAACGGCAAGCCTATCGTGCCTACTCCTACCACACAAATTTTTATCTGCTTATCGGAGATGCGCTTTACTGATTCTACTATCTCGTCAAGGTACAGCATATTTTTCTCCTCTTAAAACGCTAATTATACCATCGTTTAGGGAAACTCTTGGTTCATATGAGAGAATTTTTCTGGCTTTTCTGATATCTGGAATTCTATTGATAATTTCTCTCTGCCTCTTGCGATTGGAATCTACAAAAGGCACGAATCGAATATCGCTTTTTGAATTAGTTATTTCAACAATTTTTTTTGCCAATTCGAAAATAGTTATTGGCTCATCGTCATTTCCGATATTTATGATCTGATTATCCCCGTTCTCAATCGCTAGTGAGATCCCATCCGATATGTCACTCACGTGACAAAATGCCCTGATCTGCGTTCCGCTCCCATGAATTACAATTGGCTCGTTTTTTGATGCTTTATTCACGAATTCTGACATGACAAAATCCTTGGATTGTCCAGGACCATAAGCGTTGAAAAATCGTAATATGCTGTATTTTATTCCAAAATTAGACGAGTATGCTTTAACATATTCTTCTGCCGCTACTTTGCTTGCCCCATAATTCGTTATGGGTATGACGGGGTCTGATTCCTCTATCGGTGTCTTTAATGGTTCACCATACACTTCTGATGATGATGCAAAGATTATTTTTTTTATCTTGTTTATCTTACAGGACTCTAAAACATTTTTTGTTCCTAAAATGTTTGTATCTAATGTTAGAACTGGATCTTCTTCCGTAATCTTGACCCCAACTGCAGCTGCTAAATGTATGATCACATCGCACCTCTCAAACACCTCATTAACTGAATCGCTGATGATATTGCCAGAAACAAATCCTATGTCGGGTATCCTCGGTTTGGTTCGATCAAAAACAACAATCTCGTGCTTTTCCTTGAGTGCTTTAATAACCTGAGTTCCTATAAACCCAGAACCTCCAGTAATACCGACTTTCAATAATGATCATCAGAACTCAGGAAATCTGGCATTTAAATTATCTTTGATACTATCAATCTTTTAATTATCAAAACGAGTGCTGTTATCGTTGCTTGGTTGTATTGTTCAGGCCAGGATGGGATCGACCAGATTACCCGGTAAAACCATGATGGCCATAGATGGCAAAAACTCACTATTCGATTATGTAATAAAACAAATCACGTCTTCAAAAATATCAAATAATATAGCTATTGCAACGACCGTATCACAAGAGGACAGCGTAATAGTGGAATTTGCCCAAAAAATCGGACTAGATTGTTTTCAAGGCGATCCGACTGATGTCCTCGACAGATATTATCAGTGCTCAAAAAAATTCTCCATCTCTCCAATCGTGAGGATATCTGCAGACGATCCATTAATTGATCCAAACATCATAAACGCGGTGATTGAAAAATTTCTTCTTGGTTCTTTTGATTATGTGAGTAATGTACATCCAAGAACATTCCCGCAAGGTAACGAAGTCGAGATTTTTTCGTTTAATGCATTGGAACAAGCATGGAAATATGCAAAAAAACAATCTGAAAGAGAGCATGTTACGCCGTTCATGTATAATAACCCGGATCTATTTGCATTAGGAAATGTTGAGCAATCAGAAAACCTTTCATCACTTCGTTGGACCGTTGATACGCAAAAGGACTTGGATTTTGTACGACTTGTTATTTCTAAAATCCAAAAGCGACCTATATTTATGACAGATATCATGAATGTTCTCTCCAAAGAGCCAACTTTACTTGAAATAAACAAAAACCATGTGTTGGACGAAGGTTATCTGAAATCAATTAAAAACGATGATTAAATTTTGCATTAAAGCAAAATAAATAAACAATAAGTTAATTATCACCGTTAAATCAGCTCTGAATATGAAATTCTGTACAAAATGCTTGTATCCAGATACCAAGCCACAACTAGGATTTGATGAGAATGGAGTGTGTAATGCTTGCAAATGGGCAGAAGAAAAAGAGAAAATTGACTGGGATTCGAGAAAAAAAGATCTAGCACAAATACTCGAGAAATATAGAAGCAAGGACGGTAGCAGATACGACTGCATAATCCCAGTAAGCGGTGGAAAAGACTCTCACTTTCAGACTCATGTAATAAAAAATGAATTTGGATTGAATCCACTGTTGGTAAATTTTGTACCAATTGATCTTATCTCATTAGGAAGAAAAAATATTGAAAACCTAAAAAGACTCGGAGTAGACTATATCGAATTTACCCCAAACCCTGTCGTTTATAGGAAAATGGAAAAATACGGATTGGTAGAGCTCGGTGATGCAAATTGGCCGGAGCACATTGGAATCTTTACGGTGCCGGTACAGGTAGCCGTCGCTTACAAAATACCCCTCATAATCTGGGGTGAGAATCCACAAATGGAATATGGTGGACCTGGCAGCAGTACCGTACTTGATAGAGAATGGCTGGAAAAATATGGTGGTTTCTGGCTGGACAAAGTTAAGCCACAAGTTATGACAAAGTATGGGATTGACACAAAATACCTAAAACCGTACATATATCCAACTGATGAAGAACTGAAACAAACTGGTGTTACTGGAATATTTCTTGGTCAATACCTAAAATATGATATATACAAACAACTTGAAATTGTAGAAAAATTAGGATTCAGCAGAAATCCTGAACCAAAAGAGGGAACGTATACTGACTGGGAGAACCTTGATACGATGTATACTGGAATGCATGATTACTTTAAATGGATCAAGTATGGATTTGGGCGCGCCACTGATCATGCGTCAATAGACATACGAATAGGAAAAATCACTAGGGATAAAGGCCTAAAACTAGTCAAAGAACATGAGGGAAAGATCCCCGTGAAATATTTCAATAACTTTTTACAAGATCTGGAAATAACTCGTGAAGAATTCTACAAGATTGTTGACAAGTTTGCAAACAAAAACCTCTTTAAAAAAGATGAAAATGGAAACCTGTGGCGAGATGAAAATGGCAATTTACAAAAACTGCAATATGACAATACTGACTAAACACATCTTAGTAATCAACCGATTAAACCTCCTTGAGGAAATTCAAAACTGCTGCTGATGCACAACCTTGGTTTGTTAGGTAGTCATTGACATAGCTGACTCCCTTATCAATTACTGCGTTTCGAAATTGAATATCATGTAAAATTCTTGTTAACACACCTTCAAAATCGTCGATATTTACAAAAAGGCAACCATTCTGTAAAATAGAAGGAGTTCCATAATCACTATCTTTTACACCAACTGATATTATCGGTTTTCTAAACAGCTGAGCGTCTAAGATTACGGTTGATGCATCAATGGTAATGAACACCTCACAGTCTCTAATTAACGGAGCAATATCCCCGGTCTTTAAAACTTTAATAGTTGGATCTATATGTTGTACCAAATCAGAAGGATCAAACTCATCTGGAGATGGATGTATTTTGATTATTAGGTTCTTGTTTATTTTAGAAACAACATGACAAATTTTTCTAATTGTATCTTGGTTTTTTTGTATAGTTTCAACAGTTAGATCTAGCGCATTTTCTTTTACAGGTCCTGAGGTGGCCAAAAGAATGTATTTTTCTTGTTTCTTATCAAACTCAAAAATTCTATCATGTTGTGGGCTACCTAAAACATGTATGATTCCCTTTGGAATTCCGCATCTGATTTGATGATCCGCCTCGGTTTTCCCCCATACAATGTATTTGTCTGCATCCTTTGGAAATACCCCTTGAAACTTGTTCATGTTATGTGCCCCAGATGAATCTGAATCATAAAAATAACCATGTTGAAGAAGAATTACCGGCATTCCAAGTTTTTTGGCAATTTTAACTAGTATTTGCTCAGTAGAGCCTATTTCAGACCACACCATAATTGCAGAAAAATGATGTTTTTCAAACAACTTTCTGGCCAATTCTATTTCAAAAATTGCATCCAATGATCTTTTATTGAACAAATCAAGAATAACCGGCTTTACAAATTTCCAGAATGTTATCCCATTTATGGAAAAAATCAAATTGAAATAATCTTCTTTATCCCAAGCTGAACTCATCCTTTCTTTAAAAATCAATTTTTGTTTTTCAATGTGAATTCGCAATTCTTCATTTAACAATCTTCGGACAGCAATTATTCTGCAGCCTGATTTTTTAATGATGGATAGGGATTTAGAATTCCATATCGGCGGCCTGCGTCTGTTAAAAATATTATAATTTAATTGCGTTTTGGGCATGGCTTCAAAAAACTTTCTATACATTACTGGATTGAATTCAACTAGGAGTACCGTCTTTTTACTGTCATCGCTTCGCGGTTTAAATAATAAATCTAGAACTCCGTCAAAAATTCTTTTTAGACTCTCATATTGTTTTCTGGATAGTCTAAGAGTGAGATTTTTTCTTAGGACGTTTACTGATATTTTGATCGAGTCATAGTAAAACTCGATGTCGCCTTTCTTCTTATCTGCTAATTGAACAACCGAATTGGTCATTGGCATTATAATTTGATAGAATGTGGAGGATACAAGAAAATCAGCATTATTGAACTCCTTCATAATTTTTTGTATTTCAAAAAATTTTTTCACAAATGGGACTAATAGATAGTTTAACTCCGTTTGTATTATCGAGCCAAGATTGATGCCCTGATAGCTAATCTCTTCTGCAATATCTTTACTCTCAAACCATCTGACTGATTCATAACATTTGTTTTGTATTTGTACTAGCTCGTCCCGAGTCAAATAAGTATCTGAAATTGCATGTTCGATGTTGTTGCTTTTTAAAATTTCATGTGCGTCATAACTAAAAGAAATTATTTTGGGTTTCCTGTTCAGATTTTTTTTTACATCTTCTACATCTGAGACAACATCAAACAAGATGACAAGATCGCTAGAAATCAATTAGGTTTTATCCATTTTTTTAAATCGTAATCGTCAAAGGAAACGTCCTTCATCTCGTTTTCATCAGGTCTCCAAGCGGGGTTTGCCAATGCTAGCACTGTCGCAACTTTATCTGTTGTATTTATGTGGGCCGATGCGTGACCTCGTGGAATTTGAACCAGAACAGGTTCATCCTCGCTTGATTCTATCTCGTGGTATTTGCCCATACTATCTTTTGCAATAAACACAACTTTTCCGCGTATGCATACAAAATAACTATCTCTTTTTGTATGTAGGTGAGGGCCTTTTATCTCACCGGGGTTTACAGAAGAGATGTACACCATCTTGGGTTCGCTTTCCAAAATATTGTCCCAGTCTCTCCATATCACAGTGAGGATTCCGTTGACATGGCCGTCGCGTATGTCTTTTGTAGGATGTTTATCCAGCTTAACTGATCTTATTGTATCGTTCTTCATTTACAAAACTCTAGTGCATTTATAATAAAAAGATTAACAATTTTCTGATCATATACAGTTCGTTTAAATCATGACGATTCAAAATTAATCTATGAAAATTCTTGTCACCGGGGGACTTGGATTCATTGGGAGCAATTTTATTTCATACATTACAAAAAATTTTCCAAAGTTCTCAGTCATAAATGTCGATGCAGAGATGATAGGTTCTAACCCGTCGAATCTACATGAATTGAAAAATAAAAGAAATTATTCTTATTTCAAAGGTAACATCTGCAATCAAAATCTAATGGATAAATTAGTTTCAAAAACAGATGTTGTATTCAACTTCGCCGCAGAATCTCATGTAGACAGAAGCATATCTGACCCAAAGTCATTTGTCGATTCAAACATCATCGGGGTCTACACAATTTTAGAATCGATCAGAAAATACAAGAAAAAGCTAATCCACATATCAACAGATGAAGTATTTGGCAGCATAATGACTGGATCGGCTGATGAAAACTATCCGTACAATCCATCCAGCCCTTACTCCTCTACAAAAGCGTCTGCCGAACTCTTGATAAAATCTTATTTTACAACATACGGTGTTGACGCAAAAATAACAAGATGTACTAATAATTATGGGCCGAGGCAATTTCCGGAAAAACTTATCCCAAAAGCAATAATTCTGGCTCAACAAAATGAAAAAATTCCGTTATATGGCACTGGAAAAAATATTCGAGATTGGATATTTGTGGATGATCATTGCGACGCAGTCATGCAAGTATTTAACAAAGGAAAACCTGGCGAATCATACAATATTGCAGGAGGTAATGAGCTAAACAACAACACTATAGTAAAAAAGATCTTAAAAATATTGAAAAAACCAACCACACTAATCAAATATGTATCAGATCGACCCGGGCACGATTTTCGTTACAGCCTCAATTCATCTAAAATCAAACGAGATCTTGGTTGGAAACCAAAACACACCTTTGAAACAGGTCTGCAAATGACTGTTGATTGGTATGTGAATAATCACAAATGGTGGCTAAACGTACCTGATCAACAAATCAAAAGAGCTTACAAAATCTAAATAGTTGGTAATGATGGTGCTTAGTAAATGAAAGGAGTTTTACTTCATGGTGGTCACGGAACTAGACTCAGACCTCTCACCCACACAGGACCAAAACAACTCCTGCCGATCGCAAACAAACCCATGTCCCAATATTGTATAGAGTCTATGAAAGAGGCTGGAATCAGCGAAATTGCAATAATAATAGGAGGAACTGGCTCAAACAAAGTAAGAGAATACTATGAAGACGGGAGAAAATTCGGCGTAAAGATCTCTTATGTTGAACAAGATTTTCCAAGAGGAATAGCTCATGCAATACACCTGTGTAAAGAATTTGTAAATAACGAAAAATTTTTAGTCTATCTTGGAGATAACATCATTCAAAAATCTATCTCTGAATATGTTAAACTATTTGAGAATTCCGATGCTGATGCGTCAATCTTGCTATGTGAGGTAAATAATCCAAGTAGATTTGGAATTGCGGATGTAAGGGATGGTAAAATTCTAAGAATAATGGAAAAGCCAAAAAACCCGCCAACCAACCTGGCAGTAACTGGAATCTATCTTCTGACTCCTAAAATTTTTGATATCGTAGATAGGCTTAAACCATCATGGAGAAATGAGCTAGAGATAACAGACGCACTTCATATGTTATTAGAAGAAAAAAACAGGATTACATATCACATGATCACTGATTATTGGAAGGATACTGGTACGCCAGAAGATATAATTCAAGCAAATGGCGCAATATTGGAAAAAATGAGTCCTTACTTTTTAGGGGAAAAAGAGAATCCTGTTGAAATTGAGGGACGGGTAATGGTGGAATCTGGTACAATAATAAAACAAGGATCAAAGATCATCGGTCCTGTGATAATAGGAAAAAATTGCGTGATCGAACCAAATACCATCATAGGTCCCAATGTCAGTATTGGGGACAATTCCAAAATATCCCTGTGTGACATTAGTGATTCAATTGTAATGTCTGACTGTAATATTGACTGCGCTATAAAAATAAACAATAGCATAATTGCATACAATTCGTCAATAATTCATGATAAAACAAAACAAAACATTTTCCTTCTTGGTGAAGGAACAAAAATCACAATTTGAATAGAATGTTTGATATCATATCGGTAATAAAGTCATAATCATACGACTGTGCTAACATGACGCAAAATCCCTCACAACCATTTGTCAGCATAATAGTGCTGAATTACAATGCAGGAAAATTACTGATTAATTGTGTAGAGTCAATTTTGAAAACTAATTATCCCAAATTTGAGATAATAGTAGTTGATAATGTTTCAAATGACCACAGCCATAAAGAATGTAAAAAGACATTCCCACAAATCCGTTTGATTGAAAACATGAAGAATCTTGGCTATTGCGAAGGGAATAATGTTGGAATAAGAGCTGCAAAAGGAGATTTTCTGGTAATTCTGAATCCTGATACGATTGTGTCACCGGAATGGCTGCATGCATTAGTTGATGCATATGAAAAAAACGGTGAAGGTATCTATCAACCGAAAATACTCTCTCTTTATGAATCAGGTGTTCTGCAAAGTACTGGAAACATGTTGCATCTTTTCGGGTTCGGCTTTTCAAGAGATAAGGGAATTCTTGATAATTCTGATTATAATGAAATCCAACAAGTAGGATATGCTTCTGGAACCTGCCTCTTTATGTCATTGCATACTATGACAAAAATAGGCCTCTTTGATCCATTCATTTTCTTGTATCATGATGATCTCGATCTTGGATGGAGAGCAGCTCAACTAAACATCAAATCCTACTTTGTGCCGTCGTCAGTTATCTATCATGCAGAAAGCTACAGCCTGAAATGGTCCTCAAAAAAATTCTTTTGGCTGGAAAGGAATCGCCGATACTGTCTCCTCACCCATTATTCAAAAAAAACGTACAAAAAAATTCTACCATCTCTAATAATAGTTGAAATCATGGTCTGGTTTTTCTATATGACAAAAGGCTTCTTCATCGAAAAAATAAAAGCTGAACTGGAGATTTTTAAGAATAGAACATTTATCTCTCAAAAATATGCGGAATTAGAATCAAAAAAACTTGTCCCTGATGAGGAATTAATAAAACTTTTTCCTGATGAAATATTCGTCCCACAAAATGTCTCCAATAGACTGGGGAGCAAGATGTTCAACTCAATTCTATCGTATCTTAGTAAAAATGCGAAAAAGTCTATACTGTCCTAATTGTTGATCTTCTCTGAAATCACAACCGCTATTGCCAAATCTCCTTCATGGCTGATGGAAACTAGAAACCTGTATCTTCCTCGTAATCTTCCTCCAAGTCTTATGTTTGGTTTTGATCTAGAATGCGATGTTTCAATGTTCAACATAGATACATTTGTCTTTAATGATTTTTTTACAGCTTCTTTTACCGCAAATTTTCCAGCAAAATGTTCGTAAGAGTTTCTATATTTGATACAATATTTTATCTCAGAATCAAGGAAAATCTTCTTATAAAAACCAGGTTTTTTCGCATACGGGATTTTCTTGAATTGATTAACGTATACTATGTCTATGCCTGCACCTAATTTCTCAATCATTGCTGCTGAGAGTGTTTTCTCTTACTATAACTTTGGCAATGCCTTCAATTAAGCCTGTCCCTGACTTGTTGTAGATCACAGTCTTTAATGTGACTATTCTAGTTGATAGGCTCTTATCTATGACCTCCCCCTCTATTGTGATATCGTCATCAATATAACAAGGTGCAAGAAAATTCAACGATTGTGAAAAATAAAGCGAGTTTTTGCCAGGAAGGTATACACCAATTAGTCTAGAGAAAAATGATGCCACTAACATCCCATGGCATACTCTTTTTCCAAATTTGGTTGATCTGGCGTATTCCTCATTCATGTGCAACGGGTTATGATCTCCAGATATTCTTGCAAATTCTTCCACCATTGCTTCATTTACTGTAACAGAAAATCTCTTCTTCATACCTATTGCTATTTCTTCAAATCTATATTCGGATACTTCAATCATTCAAAACAATACCGTGGTTACCAAGATGTCTTTTGATATCTGACACTGTCTTAACGTCAATTGCTTCCTCCATCGTAAATTTTACATTAAATTCTGTCTCTAACTCATATAACAAAACATATCCTTTGAATGAGCTCCAGCTTTCAATGGACTCTGGTCCAGAATCATCATTTATGCTGGAGGAAGAAACACCCATAACCTTAGCAATGATCTCATATAGTGGCCTTGTCATTACTCTGCACTAACCTTCAGATATTCCGGAATTGCAAAATTTGAACTGATCAAATAAACCCAGTAATCTGCTTCTTTAGAAAATCCGCAGTCTGGCAAAAAACTTTCAATTGGTTTATTTTTTTGCGTAGGAACAAACTTGGCCTTGATTTTTTCTACGCCGCTTTCTTTTGCAATGTTGATTATGTGTCCTAGTATGCCCTTTTCAACCTCTCTGCCCATCACTCTACAGCTAAGAAGAAAAGAATCGATAAACCATTCTTTAGGATTATTCTTATCTACAATAAAAACACCTGTGATTCCGTTGTCTCCGAATTTGTCTTCAACTTGTGCACACCCAATTAAGAATCGTTGATCTTCTGCAATCTTTTTAATGTCATCTTCCTGATATCTCTTTGTTGTAAGATTGAATTGATTTGTTTTCAATGTTAATTGTGAAATTCTGGGAATAGTAAATGCATCTGCCCTTTTAATCAAAATCTTTAACTGCAATTCTTTGAGAAAGTCTTCCAAGCTAGATGCTGATTGTTCAACCTCCTGCCTTTTGCGTTGTTCAAGATACATCTTTCCCCGTTGTGCATCTTCTTCGGTGATTCTCAACACACTAAACTCATTCATATTTCGGATTTTTTCTGCATAAAGTGAAGGATCCTTTGGAAGATCCACGCAAATTATTTCTGGTAAATTACGCCTCATGTATTCTCTATTTACTGGATCATCGTCTACAAACACAATGCTATCTAGGCCTATGTTGAGTTCGTCTGCTATCTCTTTTATGTTCTTGATCTTGTCTTCCCAATTGATCCTAAGTGATGCAAAATGTTCTTCTCTTAAAATCATGTGGGGGTGTTTTCTGATAACGCTGATTGCATCTTCATAGTTATTCTTGCTATTTATTCCAAGAATTATCCCGCGTTGCCGTAGTGATAACAAAACTCTTTGAAACTCCAAATACGCATTTCCAGGAGGTTCTGGGCCTAATTTTATGCCGTTAAAACCGTCTTCTCCAACTACTCCTCCCCATAACGTATTGTCTAAATCCACAACAATGCATTTCTTTGATAATCCCAAATACCCTATAACATAGCTCATTAGCTCATTTGCCAAATGTGGTAGAAAATCCAAAGCGATCTTTATGTCTCCTACAAAAAACTGTCTGTAATCAAAGATATTACTATCTCCATATTTTGTAACGAATTTGTTAAAGTCATAGACAAATACAGCTTCTGAATCAACAAAGGAACTAGTCAATTTGTTATTGAGATCATTTATCATCTCGTGAAATCCATATTCCGTTTTACTCTCAAATATACCATAGGGAGAATACGTCGGCACATGAAAGTTTGCTATTACTATTTTTGATTTTGACCTTGATGTGAATGTCTGCACCAACTTCTTTATCTCTGCTATCTTTTCATTAGCAATGTTTTTCCTATCTGTAGCTGAAACAGAGTACGGAAAGTAAAACAAATCTCCTATCAAATCTCTTAAATTGATAATAAGAAAACAGATGTCTGGATTAAACTTGTATAGACCGCTATCTTGATTAATGATGTCTTGACCGTATTGATTATATCCGCCTACAAATGTTGCGCATCCCACATCCCTCTCAGCACACTTTACACGAAGCGTCTCTTCTAGACCGTTTATTGTAAAACTACTCAAAATTGCAATACGGATCTTCTTGCTAAATGATTTTCCATGTATTTCGTTTGCTTTATTGATGTAGTGGGATAGCTTTGGTTCAACAGTCATAAATAATACGTTATATTTTTCATCGAATGGCGTATTAATTATTTATTGCGACAAGATAATCTAAGATCTTTTCTCAGAAAGGTTTTAGGGTATACAACTTGTTCTCTGCCATAGGTACTCATGACTAAAGACATTTCTGTAAATGAGCGTGAAATCATGGAATATTATGGTTATAAAGGCAATATTGGAAGACTTCGATTGCGGTGTAGAATCATCAGATCATGGTTATTGCATAAACTTGCATATTCTTCCATAAATTCAAATTTTATTGTCAAAATGCAGCGCATGAGAGGGGCTAAAATTGGAGAAGACTGTCATTTTTCTCCATACGTTTTGCTTGATCTAGTTTATCCTGATTTAATAAACATAGGAAAAAATGTAACGATTGGAAGCAATAGTATGATCTTCGCACATGTTAATCCTACAGCTAACCCATTTCTCAAAAAAATCTATCCTCGAAAAGTAAGTCAGGTTACTATAAAATCTGGAGCAGTTCTATTTCCGGGTTGCATAATAACAGCAGGTGTGACAATAGGAGAAAACTCTATGGTCAGTGCCGGTAGTGTAGTTTTTGAGGATGTCCCCGATCATTGTGTGGTGCTTGGCAACCCGGCCCGAGTTATAAAAAAAATTGAACAGTGAAATTTACGAGAGTGGTTTGATTTATGAATATACTTGGAATAGATTTTGAAGAGTGGTTTCATCCACAACTGGTTCAAAACCACCTGAATGGATTACAACGAACCAGATCAATCATAAATGGGATTGATAAAATTTTGGATTTGTTACGGCAAAATGACACACAAGCCACTTTCTTTGTGGTTGGAGAGATATTGGAACATGAGCCTTCCCTCCTTGATAAAATAATTGAGAATGGACATGAAATAGGATTCCATACGATGTATCACAAATCCCTTAATTCTGAAACTAAGGAAAAGTTTTCCGACGCAATAAAAAAATTTGCAAAACTTACTAATGGACGTTCTAAGGGATTCAGAGCACCCACATTTTCACTTAACTATGACAGTGCGTGGGCAGTGGATGCATTGGCTGAAAATAATTACATTTACGATAGTAGTATCGTTCCGGCAAAAACTACCATGTATGGTTTTTCAAATGCCGAAAGAAAACCGTACCGAATTTCGTCATCCCTGCTTGAAAAAAACAACATTGACGGAAAAATATGGGAATTCCCTCTTGCAGTAGGCAAATTTATTGGTAAAACAGTTCCTACAGCTGGCGGTTTTTACTTGCGGCTACTGCCTATAAAAATAATCAAAAACTCTATAGTTGAATATGAAAAACAAAATATCCCCGCCACCTTCTATATTCACTCTTGGGAACTGACGCCAGAATTGATGCCCAAAATTCCAATGCCGATCAAAGATCGTTTCATAACATATCATAACATTGGGAAGGTACCTTCAAAGATGAATGATATACTCAAACTCTTCGAATTTACTTCATTTGAAAGATATATCTCCAGTCACACTCTAAATTCTTAAAGACTCAAAATATTCCAATGTTTTCTGTATTCCCTCCTTAGTTGTTACCCGTGGCTTCCATCCCAACGATCTTAACTTGGAGTTATTTACTAAGAAATTACCTACATCTGTTTTTTTTGTATATGTTGGTGCATTAACATATTCCACTTCCGTCCCAGTTAACTGGGTAAGTAGTCTGCCAAACTGGTAAAACCACGTCTTTTTTCCTGCCGATATCCAATACGTGTGTCCTGACTTTCCTTTTTGTAAAATCGTGGTTATTGCCGATATGACGTCAGAAACATAGATCAAATCCCTAAACCATCTGCCCTTGTTGAAGATTGTTATTTTTTCTCCTTTGTGTGCTTTGTAGATAAGATAGTTTACCGCATTTTTGGTTGTTATGTATTGTTCACGTGGTCCAAACGAGTTAGTTATACGAAACACCATGGTATCTAAACCATAAACACTGTGGTATATCTTACAATAGTGCTCACTAGCTAATCTGTTGGTACCATAGATTGTTGTGGGGTTACAGGAAGTCTCTTCATCAATAGGGAGTCTTTTCGGTCTACCTATCACGATGAAGGTACTGCCGAGCATAAATCTGCATTTCAGATTTAATTGTCTAATCTTTTCAAGTATGAAAAGAGTTGATTTTGTGTTTGAATCAATATCCCCTAGCGGATCCTCAAACGATTTTGAATGAGATGTTTGTCCTGCCAAATGGATAATTACATCCGGCTTGTTGCGTTCAATGCTTTTTCCAAGTTTTGCAAAATCGGTGATGTCTACCTTTTCAAGTTTTATTTTTTTATTTGGGATTAGATTGGATCTTTTATTGTAACTTTTTGTTAAAATTATTATCTTGTGTTTTTTTACAAGTTCGTCAGTAAGGTGACTTCCAATAAATCCCATGCCGCCAGTAATCATTATTCTCATATACCATCTTCAAAAACATGTGACCTAATTAACTATAGTCTCCTAATGTTGGCGGCATAACCTTTAGATTCAAATCAATCTTACAAACAGTAATTGATACAAAATTTTTACTTGAAAATAACCATTTTTAGAAAGCTATTGGAATATGTAAGCAACTGGCATGTTTTCTGTCTTGTCTATTTCGGTTTTTTCTCGAATAGATTTTATGTATTAAAACTAAAAAATGGTTTGCAGATAAAACTAAGGACGAATTCAACCGATATTCAGGCCTTTGTAAATGTGTGGCTTCAACAAGAGTACGCTAAAGAAAAATTTGAAATCCATAAAAATGATATTGTGATTGATGTTGGAGGACACGTAGGACTTTTTAGCATTTACGCTGCTTATTTCTGTAAATATGGGACAGTTTTTTCATTTGAGCCAGATAAAGAAAACTTTGGATTGTTGCAAGAAAACATCATGTTAAATAAACTGGAAAATATAAAATCATTTAATTTAGCAATCTCATCCAAAAGCGGTAAATTAAAAATTTATCAAAATAAATGTGATCAGGCTGCTCACACAATTTTTGGAATTGGAGAAAACTTTGTTGAAGTGAAAACTCAGAGTCTGCAAGAAGTTTTTGCGTCCAATTCAATTGTAAAGTGCAGTTTACTAAAACTAGATTGTGAAGGAGCTGAATATGAAATTTTAGATTCATTACCCAATGAGTATTTTGAGAAAATCGATAAAATATGCCTTGAGTATCACCAAATAGAAAACAGTCCTATACTTTTACATGAACTGAAAACACATCTGGAGACCTTGGGATACAAAATAATGGATTACCCTATAACCAACAACACAGGACTATTGTTTGCCTACAAGTAGACTATCTTGTACATTGTTTATTAAAATACGTAAAACATTTGGTGATATTCTGATATGAATATTGCAATAGTGTGTCCTGCCTCACTACCTGCCACACAATTCGGAGGAATTCTCTTCTTGGGAGTTGATATTGCAAGTGAGTTATCAAACCAGCATAATCAAGTAACCATCTACACGACTGATCTTGACTTTGCAAACAATGCAAAAACATTCAACAAAAAACTTCCGAGAAAAGAGTTGGTAGACAAATTCACAATCAATCGTTCACATGTTTGGTTCCGTGTTGGATTGTTCTTTGTAAATCCAAACATCTACTTTGAAATGATGAAGCATGACCATGAAATAATTCACACTATAGGGGTGCGAAGCTTTCAATCACTCATTGCAGCAATAGTGGCAAAAAAGAAAAAAATACCGTTTGTGATCTCAGATCAGGGAGGCTTAACAACACATCCTGACTTGGTAAATAACTCATTGCCAAGAAAAATACTGTATAAACTACAATCTCCATTGATCAAATTCGTAATTAATCGAGCAACAAAAATAATTGCAGCAAATGAATATGAAAAGAAAATATTTCAACAGTTCTGCAATGAATCAAAAATCACAATAATACAAAATGGTATAAATCTTGAAAAGATAACTCAATCTAACTTTTCATTCAAAGAAAAATACAAAATAAATTCTCCATTTGTTCTCTTTATTGGCAGGTTTAATAAAATAAAAGGAATAGATGTTCTTTTACGAGCTATATCTGTTATCAAAAGCGACCCCCATGTTGAAAATATCCGATTTGTGGTTATGGGAGTTGATTTTGGTTTTGAAAAAGAAATGACGCTTATGATCTCGGAATTGAAATTGACAGATAAAATCACGGTGATAAAAAAACCTCCTAGAGAAGATGTCATAGCGGCATATCGAGAATGTGAATTTCTTGTTCTTCCTTCGCGATGGGAACTATCTCCTCTCACACCATTGGAAGGTTTTGTATTCAAAAAAACAGTGATCAGCACAAAAGCTCATGGCATACCATATACATTAACAAATGAAAAAGACTCGATCTTAGTGGAACCTGATAATCACAAGAGTCTGGCCTCCGCAATCATTCAGCTTGTTGTTGATGTGGAAAAACGAAAGTCATTAGGGCTTGCCGGCTTTGAACTGGTAAAAAATAAGCTTAACTCAAAGTTGATGGCTCTGAACACAATGAAAGTCTATCAACAGATAGTCAAGGAATAAATCTATGACATCTAAAGATAAAGAATTGCCAAGAGCATCAAAGGACTCTTTTTCCAAATCCGGTGTTAAAGTACCGTTTTTTGTACCTCAAATTACAAATGATGACATAAAATCTGTTGTCAATGCACTAAAGTCACCCCTTCTTACAGATGGCCCTAAGCTCCGTGAGTTTGAAACGGCTTTTTCCAAATTTACCGGAGCCAAATATGCAATAGGTGTGTCTAATGCAACTTCCGCACTACATCTTTCACTTAAGGCAATAGGACTGAAAAAAGGAGACGAAGTCATCATTCCTGATCAAACATTTGTTGCTACAGCTAATGCCGTACTTCTGTCAGGAGCAACTCCGGTCATCGCAGATGTTGAAGAAAATGGCATGAATATTTCTGCAAGTTCTATCGAAGAAAATATCACAAAAAAAACTAAGCTGATACTTCCTGTCCATATAGCAGGAAAGGCATGTGATATGAAATCGTTAAAAAAAATTGCAAGAAAGCACAACCTGCCTATCTTGGAAGACTGTGCACATGCAATCGGTGCAAAATACGATGGCAAACATGTAGGTACATTTGGGCTGGCCGGCTGTTTCAGCTTTTATCCCACAAAAAACATAACGACGATAGAAGGCGGCATGGTGATTACAAATTCAAAACAAATCGCAGACTACGTCCAAACGACGCGAAATCATGGCCTAACACGAACACTGTCTCAGAGATTTACAACGGGAAAACCTTGGGATTACGACGTAATTGAACCTGGTTATAACTATCGCCTAGACGAAGTGCGCTCGTCGTTGGGATTAAGCCAACTAAAAAGAATAAAAAAACTAAACAACCTAAGAAAAAAGGCATTTGAGTATTATAATAGACATCTAGGACAAATAGAGGGAATCATCACGCCGGAAGTTTCTGAAAAAGACGACAACGTATATCATCTGTATATCGTGAGAATACAAAAAAAGTATGGAACTGACCGTGATGCCTTATTTAAGAAACTACTAAAATTAGGAATAAGAACCTCACTGCATTATAAACCACTTCATGAATTCACATCATTAAAGAAGCTTGCCAAATCGTATGGCTCGCTTGCAAATACTAACTCCTTATATCGTGAGATTCTATCACTCCCACTATATCCGGAAATTACTCACAAGGAACAAGATTATGTTGTACAATGTATGGCACAAAAATAATTGTTCGACTAGTAATTTATGATACGGTGAGAATGATTACGCATGAAAAGTAGAATTATTTTTTGGATTGATGCATTTTTACTTCATTACTGTATTGCTCACTATTTGCAGAAAAATTATGACTGTGATCTATATGGTATAGTCGACGTAACACCAAAACCGAAAAAGTTTTTTGATGAACAAAATTTGGTACAATTTAAAAGAATTTGGTTTTATAATGATCACATAAAAACATCGATAAAACCCGACTTGGAATATCTCCAAAACTTTGAATCAAAATATGACATTAATCTGTGGAATCTAGCAATAAATGAGAGACTTTTTTATCGATTTAATAATTTCTACAAATTCAATGACGGTGAGATCCAAGCAATTTTAGAACAAGAATGCCGACTCTTTGAAAATATCTTGGATGAAACCAAACCTGATTTTTTTATTGCTGAAAAACCCATTTTACACCATGCCAATTTGTTTTATGAAATGTGCCTAAGGAAAGGCGTAACCCCGATTCTATTTACGCAATCAAGAATTGGCTATAAATCCGTCCTGTGTAGAAAAGTACAAGAACTTGATTCGATAGATCAATTCAAAAACATTCAATCCAAACATCGCTCTTTCGACGAATTGAGAAATTATCTTGAATCAACCGATGTTTCAAAACAAATTGGCGCTTACAAAAACAAATTTGCGTCTTCAAGAAAAGGTAGGTTCGAGGCTGCTACGAACTTCTTACTGTCAAACAACAATCATTCGAAGACCTATTATTCCTATTTTGGTCGAAGTAAACCCAAAGTCTTATCGCAAACAATATCTTCCCTACTTAAGAAGAAAAATCGTCAACGATTTATTGACAATGCATTGCTAAAGGATATTCCTCATAACGAAAAATTTGTCTATTTTCCCTTAGCAATGGACGAAGAAAGAAACCTTTTGGTTGGGGCCCCGTACTATACAAATCAAATTGAAGTCATACGAATGATTTCAAAATCATTACCGATAGATCACAAATTGTATGTTAAAGAACATTACAGCGTTGCAATTCGCGATTGGAGAGCAATTTCCGAATATAAGGAAATCATGGAAATACCTAATGTTAGACTGTTTCACCCATCAGTAAAAAACGATCTTTTTCTCAAAAATTGCTCCTTGGTTATCACAATAGCGGGAACCAGCGGTTTTGAAGCTGCATTTTATGAGAAACCTGCGATCATCTTTGCGGAAACAAATTATTCCATCTTGCCCTCTGTTCATAAAATAAAATCTGTGGAAGAGCTGCCTTTTGCAATAAGAAACTCGTTGAAGATAAAAACAAATTCTGATGATCTTGACAAGTTTCTTGCTATTCTAGAAAAAGACTCTATTGATTTTGATCTTTATGGGTTCATCAGCGAAATGCATGATTTCTTTTATTACGGCGGGCATCTTGTAAATGTGGAGATACCTGTTCAGAAAATGAATTTATTTCTTAATGATCACAAAGATATACTTACTAAATTAGCACTGGAACATGTAAAAAAAATTAATTATTACAAATAAAATGAAAGTTAGAGCTTATCTAGGAGTCTATTGTCAAGTAATTTTGAAATTTGACTAAACATATCGCATTTTAAAGCAAAAACTTCATCATCAAGTAGCGATCTTGAATATGAATAATTATAATCGTCTTTAATTTCCACTTTATCAACATTGTGACTTTTTTTTGCTTCAACAATAAGTGACATCATAGGGCTTCTATCAAATCCAGTTAGAACAAAATTTGTTTCATATTTTTTCTTTGTCTTATCATATCTATGAATGAGATTGTGTTTCTGATAGAATTCTTGATTGAGATTCTGCCAAACCGGTTCCATTCCTTCAACATGTAGTGGTTCATGATAATCTTTCAACTCTGATTCACAAAACCCTCTCTCTTTTATTTCACAAAATCCGTAACGTTCCAACAAAATCTTTAACATTTCAAAATCATAAAGGTAAACGTGCGCATATCCCCCAACAAATTCTGTCAGATCACTGCTAAATAATGCCGAATCCTGACCTGGGGATACGATCATGTTCATAAGGGTTCCGCCATAGCCTAAATCAGTACGAACCTTACCTGATTCCTCCCGTAATTTCTCCAAATATTTGTAGTCTTTTTCAACATATCCTTTTGTTATTTTGTATAAATCTGGCGTTAAAATTCGAATTAGACCGTCCTTTTGAAGCACTCTGTTGAACTCTACTAATGTTTCTTCAAGTCTATACTGTGGAATGTGTTCAATTACATGACTGCAAAACAATGTAAAACAGCTTTCAGACTGTACGGGAATTTTATGCGCTTCCCCAACGAGAGCACCTTCGTCGACCTTGCTCTTCTTATGATCAATTGAGGTCCACCCCGTTTTTCGCCATATTGGTCCAGTACCTACATTTAGTTTAAGCATATTTTTCAATTCCATGCTCTATTGCTTTTTACTGGTTATAAAACATCTTTCCATGAATTAGTTTCCATCTTGAAAGATTTTTTATGCGTTGTTATTTTTAGGCATGTGTGAAAATACTTGCAATTATACCTGCAAGATCGGGTTCTAAGGGTGTTCCTCAAAAGAACATTCGATTATTAAATGGTAAACCGCTAATAGAATATCCAATAAAATGTGCCAAAAAGTCGAAATTAATCAACAGAATAATTGTTAGTACTGATAGCACTAAAATCGCAAAAATTGCCAGAGACGCAGGTGCAGAAGTTCCATTCTTACGACCAAAAGAAATCTCTAATGACACTGCATCTCAATTAGATGTACTAAAGCATACCTTGAACTTTCTTGAAAAAGAAGACTCGTACATCCCAGATATTATAACTTGGCTCCACGCAACGAATCCATTCACTGCAGCGCATACCGTCGATAAATCAATTAAACTATTAAAAAACTCCAATGCGGATCTGGTTCTGGGAGTATTCCGACTGCATGCTCACCCATACAGATCTTTTTTACTTGAAAATAATCGTCTCAAACGTTTCAGTAAGAATTTTGATAAATATTATCAACGACAGCTGTACCCCCCACTATATTTTCCAACGGGAGACATCTACACATTCTGGTACAAATCATTCAAAAAGCACGGAAAGATCTTCGCACCAAACATAGTCCCATTAATTTATGAAAAAGACGAAATTTCTATTAACATTGATACGCCGTTTGATTTCTTTGTGGCCGAAATGACATTAAAACATTGGAACAAATTTAAAAGAAAATTCTCAGTAAGCCCTGTTGTTTACAGAAAATAAGTAAATTTAGCTAAAGGTTATTAATCACTTTTAAACGGTCAGAATGTTGAAAATAAATAGAAAAATTCTAGAAAAATGTAAGAAAATCAAACTAGTATTGACTGATGTTGATGGCGTCTTAACAGACGGAAGCCGTTATTTCACTAAAAACGGCGAAACTTTCAAACGTTTCAATAATCTGGATGGCATGGGAATCAACATCCTGCTTAGAAATGGAATAAAAACTGTAATTGTAAGCAAAGAAAAAACCCCAATTGTAAAAAAATGGGCAACTGCAATGAATGTTGCAGAGTTACGCGATGGAACACTCAACAAAGAAATGGAATTGGATAAAATCTGCAAACAATTCAAATTAAAAAAAGAGCAAATTGCATATATTGGGGATGACGTAAACGACATTAAACTACTCAAAAGAGTAGGATTTTCATGCTCACCAAATGATGCTGTAGAACAAGTAATTTCTGTAGTAGATTATGTCTGTAAAAGGAATGGCGGAAACGGCTGCTTTAGAGAATTTACAAATATAATTTTAATTTCACAATTTGGTGAAAAGATGAATTGGTATTAACATTAAAATACATTATGTCGTAAATAAAATGAAATTGACTTTCATAGTCGCAGAAATCGGAATTAATCATAATGGCGATATCAAAATTGCGAAACAGCTTATAGATGTAGCTGTAAAAGCTGGATGCGATGCAGTAAAATTTCAAAAACGAGATGTTGAGAAAGTTTACTCTAAAGAGGTATTAGACTCTCCTAGGGAGAGCCCTTGGGGGGAAACAACCAGAGATCAGAAATTAGGATTGGAATTCTCAGAAAAGCAATATGAAACAATTGATGAATATTGCAAAAAGAAGAAAATCGATTGGTACTTATCTTGTTGGGATATTGGAAGCCAAATCCAAATGAGAAGATTCAAAACAAAATATAACAAAATTGCATCAGCCATGCTTGTACATGAAAAATTACTGAATGTTATAGCGGAAGAAGGCAAACACACCTTCATCAGTACTGGAATGAGTACTATGAAAGAGATTGAAACTGCTGTGAAAATATTCAGAAAACATAACTGTCCTTTTGAACTAATGCATTCACATAGTGCATACCCTATGCCCATGGAAGAAGCAAATCTCAAACTTATTCCCACACTTAAACAAAAATTCCGTTGTAATGTTGGCTATAGCGGGCATGAAACAAGCTCCTATCTATTACCTGTAATTGCGACGGTTCTTGGCGCAACGTCAGTTGAGCGCCATATAACTCTGAATAGAGCTATGTATGGCTCCGATCAAGCCGCGTCGTTAGAACCATCCGGACTAGTCAGAATGGTTCGCGACATTAGACTTATAGACAAAGTACTCGGAGACGGTAAAAAGAAGATCTGGAATTCGGAGCTGCCAGCAAAACAAAAACTCCGGCAAATATTTAGCTGAAATGAACGAAACCATCAAAAATACTATCCTATCTAGCGCAAAAATAATTGAAGATCTGATTTCCAATACGAAAGAAATTGAAAGATCAATAACACTCATAACTGAATGCCTGAACAAGAAAAACAAAGTAATTCTATTCGGAAATGGAGGCAGTGCAGCTGATGCACAACATATAGCTGCTGAACTAATAGGCAGATTCAAACTTGAACGTCCAAGTTATCCTGCAATTGCATTGACAACAGACTCTAGCATTCTCACTGCCTTGTCGAATGATTATTCTTATGATATTGTATTTAGCAGACAATGCGAAAGTCTAGTATCCCCGGGAGATGTGGTCATTGGCATATCCACTAGTGGAAATTCTGTTAATGTAAAAAACGGTTTAACTGTTGCAAAAAATAAAGAAGCCATTACAATAGGACTATTGGGTAATAGTGGCGGTGATATAAAAAATATGGTTGATGTGGCAATAATTGTCAACTCCAATTCGACACCTCGAATACAAGAGGCTCATAGAGTAATCTATCACATAATATGTGAGCATGTAGAAAAAAATCTGACGTAACAAGTATGCCGCGACAACGACAACCAATGAATAATCGTCTATTCTGGTTAATCGAAATAATTCAAGAAAAAATTAACAAAACGACATTATTAGATCCAAGGAAACTATATACTGAAAATAGGAAGGATATTGAATACAGAGTTGAATTTCTACAGAACGTGATCCAGAAAAAAATACCGTACAACAAAACCAAGTATTATCGTTTTATCTCTGATACTGACAAAGGGATAACAAGAAACCCAAACGTGGCATCAAACGAATTTTTACAATTATGTGAAAGCATAAAGCAAAATGGAATACTGGAGCCAATAATAATTGGGAAGTACAGCAATCCTATACTAAAAATAAGGTATATCATTAAAGGGACAAAATACTGGGATGAAATACAAAACAGCACTGGCTATCAACTAATAGATGGCGCACATAGACTGTCAATCGCGCTATTCTTACAACATAAGACAATTCCAGTTAAAATCATTAAACCATTGACCTTTGAAATACCAAATTATACTTCTTACCTGGAAACAAAAGAAAAAGAATATTTGTAGATGGAGTAGGGTTTCGTTATGGGAGATATTGCTAAGATAACCGCTCGTGTTCCTCTACCAAAGCCTGAAGGGTGGAATCCAGAAAATGGCCAGTTTCATTTACCATTTGCTATAGAATTAAGAGAGGACTGGCATATCCATTGGGGAGACATTAGAATCGAGATGACATCTGAAGATTTTGAAGGATTTGCTATTGCGATGGCTGACGCCTATAAAGAGTGGATAAAGGACGGCAAACCCGAAATTCTGAACGAGATGAAGAGGTATGGCGAGTGGCCAGGCGAAGAAGGGATGGATCATTTCAAAAAGGATGATCGAAATAATCCAATTACGCCATCTAACAAAACAAGATTTCATTTTAAAAGCTTCCCAAGAACCGAAAGCGGTAAACTGTATTTTGATCCCGTCTGTCAGATTGAACTTCAAAAAGCCGGCTGGTTTCACATTCACTACAAAAACTTTAGACTCGAACTGAACCGAGATCAGCTTCGTCGTCTAGGTGAAGCAATGATAAAATCTACCAACGAATAAAATGCCTACAAAAACATCTAAAACAAGTCAAAAGAGACATTGAGCCAGCTCTGTATTTTATACAATCAATAGAACTAGTCGGCGTTGAATCGATATCTGTATTGCGGTAGGATAAATTGTATATGGATAAGCGCGTTTTAACTGTAGCAACAGACGCACCATGACCAACCTCAAAATCTAACGATTCACGAGTTTCTTTTAAATAACGAAAAAAACCCGTTTATTCTACTTGTCTGAAAAAACTTCATCGCTATTAAAAACCGTGGAATGGAAAAACAACAAGGTAGTCATGATTGATCAAACAAAATTACCGAACGAACTGACGTTTGTAGAATATTCGGATTATCTGGATGTCGCTCACGCAATAAAAACACTAATTGTGCGTGGCGCTCCTGCAATAGGTGTCTCCGGAGCATTTGGCCTTGTACTTGCTGCATTGCAAAGCAACGCATCGACAAAAGAATTACTGATCTCTGATCTCGAAAAAGCAAAAAAAATCCTGTTTGAGACACGGCCCACCGCTGTCAATCTTGCATGGGGTTTGGATCAAATCATGAATGTTGCAAAAAAAGGTAATACCGTTGATGAAATACGCAGACTTGTGATAAACACGGCAACACAAATGGCCGACGATGACATTAAAATCAACATGACGATGGGAAAGCACGGATCGCAGCTGTTCGATGATAATGATACCATAATGACTCACTGTAACGCCGGTTCGTTAGCCACTGTGGCTTATGGAACAGCCTTGGGAGTAATTCGAGCCACTAAAGAAAGCGGCAAAAATGTCAAAGTAATTGCAACAGAAACCCGACCTGTGCAGCAAGGATCACGGCTTACCGCATTTGAGCTGAAGCACGACGGCTTTGATGTCAGTCTTATTCCAGACACTGCCGTGGGATACACGATGGCAAACAAGCTCGTAAACAAGGTGGTAGTGGGTGCGGACAGAATCCTAAGAACCGGTCACGTCTACAACAAAATCGGA